>Ga0180007_10001394_pt1 | contig 33445 bp, 31 predicted proteins | sample MM_PC_MetaG_FD_121122 | JGI IMG/M metagenome (GOLD analysis project Ga0180007, IMG submission 121122) | Groundwater microbial communities from the Aspo Hard Rock Laboratory (HRL) deep subsurface site, Sweden - MM_PC_MetaG | ecosystem: Environmental > Aquatic > Deep subsurface > Groundwater... | reverse complement strand
GCAATATGAAATACAAAACATTAACAATCCTCTTTGGAATGATTTTTTTACTCGGAGTTTTGTCGTCGGGGATTGCTTCTGCAAATACTTTAAGTGATTTATCAACGACTATGAACCTTTCTTCAGGAAGCGTCATATCAGGAAATTCATTTTTGGCAAATTTCAGTTTTAATTATTTTGACATACCTGGAAATTATAATGATTCTGCTTTAATTATAAAATTAAATTTAACTTCAAGTAATCAGACAGATTATCCTGTTATGAAAAATGATTTTAAAATAAATGGTTATATTGAAAAATGCGGGCTTTCAGTTTGGATTGTCGGATGTCTTTGGAAGAATAAAGTTTATTTTTCATGCAGTGAAGAAAACCCAACGACGATAAATCATTCAAAATATGGTGTAAATATAGAACCCGCTTCTAACGGAATCTTCTATTGTTTTAATGAATCAAATGATTTAAGTTTAAACGAGGGCAACAATATTTTCCTTGACATCACGCCCAACATTGCTCTCTGGCCAGGGGATTACACAATAAATGCGACGCTGTTTTATCTCGACGACACTTTGGCGCCGAGCATTTCAATTTTAGACAAAAGTTATTTCAACCAATATTTCAAGGCAGGGAATTCTGTCAGCTTTGAAGTAGAAGCTTCGGACAACGTCGGGTTGAGTTCAGGTTCGCCTTTCGCCAAATTAACAAACTCGTCGGTGAGCACGCAATTTGTAAAAAATTTCCTAAGCGGAAATATTTATGAGTTTTATCAAACGCTGCCAAGTAATTTAGATGAGGGCTATTATAATCTAACTGCAAATGCGACAGACACATCAGGAAACAGCGTCGTGGATTCTGTTATTTTGAGGACAGACGAAACAAGTCCGTCGCTAACGCTTCTGGAACCGTCTTCTGAAAATGAAACATATAATGAAAATTCTACAATATACATTAAATTTAATATTACAGACAATAGGTCGGGCGTAAACAACCAGAGTGTTAAATGCAGGTTAAGAGAAATAGTAGAAGGTATTGGAACCTGCCCTGGAACAGGCAGCTATATAATTGGCGGGAAGACCTGCATAACAACTCCGTGGTTAAATATGGAAAGGATTGGGGGAACAGATTATTATGATTATTCAATTAGCGTGAGTGATTATAATCTCACAAGCGCGTCATACCAACTTGACGTAAAAGCCGAAGATAATCTCGGAAATAAATTTCCCCCTGCTGAAACAGGATAGTGTAAGATGAAAAAAATATTTTTAACTTTGGTTTTAGGAATTTTTTTTATTAGTCTGGCTTTGGCGTTTTCAATCTGCGTTGATGTGGACCCGCCTTCTTTGATGAATTCCACTTTAAATTTGACAGCAACATCTGGAGCCATTCAGTTGAGCTGGACGCCTGCAACAGATATCCCGTCGTGCAGCGGGATAGACCATTATGATATTTACAGAAGCACCGACGGAACAGTGTTTTCATTTATCGGAAGCAGTCTGACAAATAATTATATTGATAGCGGACTCTCGTCGGGAAGTGCATATTATTATATGATTCATGCTTTTGATTTAGTCGGACACAATGAGGCTGAAGAAGGACTTTCAAATTCAGAACCCATTTCTCCAGTGAGTATATCAGACTCTGGAACAGATGAGGGAGGCAGTGGAAGCGGCGGGGGAGGAGGAATAGATAATTTTTTCAGTTGTGAAGATTGGGAAAAATGTATTGATGGAATCCAAACCAGAACCTGCGTAGATGTTGGAGGAAGTCTTCCAGACAGAACAGAATCCAGAGATTGCTTTTCTGAATTTGAACCACTTAGTTCTGAGACAGGAGGAATAATTGAAAATAACGAAAAAGTCCAATCTACAGGATTTTTAACAGGAGCAGTTACTGGTGTCACAGACTTTGTCAAAACTGGGAAGGGAATTGCATCATTAATATTTGCTATAATTATTTTAGGAGCAACAGGATTAATAATCTACAAAAGACGAAAAACCAACATTAGAAGTAATGTGCAGGAAAAGTGGGTATGAGATTGTGCTTAACCAAAAAACATATTGTGGAAACTTGGAAAGTAGTTGCGTCTATCGTGAGGAATGTGATAATTTTGGGCATAGATGTATGAAATTAAACAAACAGCATTTATGGAGATTTGTAACATGACAGACTATGAAGAATATAATAATTGGAATCCCATGACAGGAAATTATAGATTTTCAGCTGACACTTCTCAAAAAGAAGCAGAAGAAAGAAAAAAGAAGCAAGAAAAAGAAAAAAAAGAAGAATTTGAACCAAAGTTTAAAGTGATGGGAAGAGGAAAGGAGAGATTATCTTTAGACGATATAGTCGGGCAGGAAACTGCAAAATACGAGGCTAAAAAGTTTATTAAACTTCTTAAAAATAGAAACCTTTGTAAAATGTATGGTTTAAGATTTCCTAATTTGTTATTTTATGGTTCTGCTGGAACAGGAAAGACTTTTTTAGCAGAAGTTATGGCTTTTGAAAGCAGACACATTGAGGACACAATTTTTCTTTCTCTAAATTTGCAGGATTTTGCTTCATCTTTTATAAATCGAACTGCCAATAATTTTGTAAAGACAATTGAATATATAGCTAAAGGATTGAAACAAAGAGAAATTCCAAAAGATTATGCTGTTGTTTTTATAGACGAATTTGATAGTATTGGGAGACAAAGAGGAGCAGATATGACTTCTTCTGAAAATGACAAACTTGTTAATGCAGTTAATACTCACTTAGATGGAGATAGAGGAATTCCAGAAATTTCTTATATAGCAGCAACTAATTTTTATGATTTGATTGACTTCTCGCAAAAAAGCAGATTTAGTACACATATTAAATTTGAAGATTTTAAATATTTTAATGAGATAGAAGAATTAATTAAAGTGCATTGTGATAGAGCCCAGAGAAAAACAAGCCCTGATATGAAAATAGAACTTTTTGAAAGTATAGATTATTTGAATATTGCAAAAAGAATTGAAGGAAATGTTTCTGGAAGAGAAGTAAGAGATATAGTTGACAGGGCTATAGCAAAGAAAGTGTATGAAATAGCAGAATCAGACAAAATATTTTATGATAATATGGGGATAAATAATGATTATTTTGATAATGTAGTTTCTGATTATAATATTGAAAGAAAAGTAAAAGGAGGTATTGGATTTTAAAATGAATTTCAGGACTTTTTAAACAAAGTCTAATAAAGAGAAAAATTTATAAATGAAAGTTATCATTAAAAAGTGTCTACAGGGGTGATGGAGCATGCATGTACAAAACAAACCCAAAATCCGAGGAGAAAACTTCTAAAAAAAGAAATGGAGCAAAAGGATTAGTTGCTTCATTAACAGCAATCCCAATTTTATTTTTATCCGGCGGAGTTGCAAAAGCTCAGGAAAGCACTGGGAACCTCCTGGAGAATTTAAGCAAATATAATATTTTTGCAACCTATGACTCAAATGCTAATTTTAAAGGGATTGTTTTTGATGAGAAAGAGGATGCTTATACTTTCAATCCTACAAAAGGGGATTGGACAAGTAATTTTGAGGATGAATATTTGAGAGCATTAATAAACACTTTAAAAGACAATGGTGCAAAACAAAGACCAATCACCTTAGATAAACAAGATGCAGGATATTCACTTGTTTTGCCGAATTATAATATAACAATTGAAGAAAGAGAAGATGATATTGGAAAATATTATGGCATTGTATTAACACCAAAGAGAAAAGAATCTGAAAAAGGGGGCGTCTCTGAAAACACTCTAGAAAATTTCTTAAAAAAGATTGATGGTGGAGGTTTTGGAGGTGGGGCTGAAGGTGGTTCTGGTGGAAATTCTGGAGGAGGAAGTTCTGGCGGTGCAGGCGGAGGTTCGTCTGGTGGAGGAGGTCATGGCGGAGGAAATGATGCAAGATAAAATGAACAGAAATTTAATCTTAATTATAGCTTTAATTTTTGTGTTGCCAATAGTCCTCGCTCTTACAGGAGTTATTCAAACAGATAAATTTTATGAAACTGCAACTGGAAATTCTTTAACAGGAATCAGGACTCTTTTATATTCGTGCACAGACACAGACTGTAATTCAGTGAAATCATTAATCTTCGACGAGAACTCTGGAACTTCAAACCAAATAGCATTTGAATATCCTTACAATCCTTCATCAACTTCAGCAAACAGAGATTATTATGCACATTATTTTTACAAAAGTTGTTATCTTCCGAAAGCATATATCGAGGATATTTGGAGTTACGGGGCGTCGTTAAATTATGATTATTACTTTGATAAAAAAAATTCCTGCAACTCAACTATAAACTCATTTACTTCGTCAGAGAGCTCAATAGACATAGAAGAGAGAATTGATTTTGAGGCAGATATTCAAAGTGCTCTGCTCGATGTGGAAAATCCTCCGTTTTACATACCTGCTGGGTTTGAAAATTATTATTCTGCGGATTCAAAAGCAACACTGGAAATTTTAGACAGTTCAAATAATATTATTTATGCAAACACCGAGGAGAAAAGTATTTTTATGGACACTTCAGAGGAAGTTAATTTTTTCTGGGTGCCAACTGCCGAGGGGAATTATACCGCACGATTGACAACAGATGTGACAGATTGCGTTTGTTTGCAAAGTGTTGCGCAGGTTCAGGAAATTGAGTTTGAAGTTTTATCTAATGGGATAGTTCAAGAAGAAAATTACACTCTTACTTTTAATATTACCGACGCTGAAACTGGTTTACCTCTTGAAAGTGCAAATATTCTTGTTCATAACAATTTCAACACTTATTCTGCCTTGACAAATTCTCAAGGTATTGCAACAGCTGTTGTGGAAAAAAGTCTTTATCTTTATTCTATCTCTTTGGGAAATTACTTAACTTTCAGTGGAGTTTTGTTCGCAGGACAAGATATGACAATTAATGTGGAACTTGTTCCAGAAAATCAGGAAACCTACACTATTCATTTCATTATTGTAGACGAGAACAACGAACCAATTGAGAATGCGCTTGTAGTGTTTGGAGAACAAAGTGGATTTACCGACGAAGAGGGAAATGTAATTTTTGAAGTTATAGAAGGAAGTTATAATTGGGCGGCTTCAAGGAGCGATTATGAAATTGAAACAGGAGCGGTTTCATTGACAGAAAATAAAACAATTACTATTAGTCTTAAAAAAATACTTATTGCCGAGGAGAACTACACTGTAACATTTATCGTAAATGATTGCGACACGAACCAATCTTTAGAAAATGCCACAGTTATATTTGATTCGTTGCAGGAATATACAGATTACGACGGGAAGTTAATTTTAGAGGGTGTAGTTAAAGGAATTTATGGATGGGAAGTTTTGAAATCAAGTTATGATTCAAAAACAGGGACAATTAGTGTTGATTCAGACAAGAATGTAAATATATGTCTGAAAGAGAGTGTTATTGAGGAAGGTGCAACTAATGTTCTTTTGGGATTTCCTAAAGGAGGAGAGATTCTTAAGGAAACAGAAACAATTCTATGGAATGCAACAAATAGTTTAGGGCATATACTTTTGATTCGTATAGATTATAGTTTAGATAAAGGATTGAGCTGGTCGAATATTAGTGATAATGAAGTGAATGACGGGGTATTTAATTGGGATACAAGGAATTATAAAAATGATAATTATGTTTTAAGGGTTTGTGTAAATGATACTCTAGGGAATAAAATTGTTTGCAATCAATCAAATGAATTTAGCATAAATAATGAGAAGGATAAAAAAAATAATGGAGGAGGAATTGTAATGCTGGGAGATAATTCATACCAGCCATCATGGGATTGCGGTTCGTGGAGCGATTGTGTTGATAATTTCCAGACAAGGCTTTGCAAAAATTTAAATGATTACAATGGCGAAGAACTGGAGAGGTTAGAATCAAGATTTTGCGAAGATTCAATAATTAATCTTTCAGCGACGAAATTAGAAGAAAAAAGTAAATTTAATCTTCTGTGGTTGACTATATTAATTGGAATAATATTACTGGCTGTTTTAATTTATTTATTGAAATGATTTTTGAATAAAATTTTTGATGCTTTAAGCAAAGATTTAAATAAGGTTTTGTGCGCTTAGAGGTGTAGACAGGTTGGCGGGTTAGCCCTCCGCTATTTGCAAACGGGCTTTAGGCAGACTGCAAGGAAGTTGGTGACAGAAGCGTTGAAAAAGTCTTTGTTTTGACGTTGACGTTTTGTCCTTCTTGATTTTGCAGATGCGAACTGGGTCAGACCTTGATCGGAGCAGCCCTAAACATTTGATAAAATGCTTGAAGGGTCGCAGAACCGAGGATAAATGAAGGTTGCTTTTTCAGTAATTTTGGGGCTGATTTCCTCGTCTACTTTGTTGGAAATCAGCAACGACGTCGTGAGCTGACTTCCTACTCGAGCCCACACTCCTTCATTAATACTAAATTATTTTTGTTCGTCGTGTAAACTCTCGGTCTACAAGTAAAAAGAACCAAGGTTCTTCTTACGACATCTCCTTCCTGTTCCGGTAAGCGACTTCTTTACAACACTCGTGGAAATCGCATGCAGAAATTTTTTAATTATTATGCTTTTTCGATATAATTAATTTCAACTTTGCATATTTTTACAGGTCCGAAAACTTCAATAAAATAATACCTATATTTGTAATCTGTTTCGGTTGAAATAAAATTTTCTATCTCACGATTAAATTTTTTGAGAAATTGATTAATTCTTTATAGATTTACAACTGATTTCAAAAGTCATATTCTGAGTTAATATCTGATCATTACCTCTCATAAGACTCACTTTAAAATCAAGATTAATCTGGAAAGTAATCCAGTCAGAATAATTATATCTGTCTTTTGTTTCTTCAAAAAAACTTTCTTTCAAATAAATTTATAAACCTGTTTTATATTATTCTAATATGAACAACGAAAAATCAGGACAATTTTATCTGATTACAACGATTATTATTATCGCAGTAATTATAGGATTTGTCACGATTTCTAATTATGCTCAGCGACAGACATCAGTGAAAATTTATGACTTGGGTGAAGAGCTGAACATCGAGGGAGAAAATGTTTTGGATTATGGAACATACAACGGGCTCAGTAAAAATGAAACCGCAGAACTTTTGAAAGCATTTGTGGAGACATATTCTGAATATTTAGGAGAGGATGTAGAGATTTATTTATTAATAGGGGATGAAGATAGTTTAATTGTAATCGGGCAAGAAGGTTTAGAAAATGACTTGGAAATTGATTTTGGAATAAGCGGAGACGCGATTAAAAGATTCGCGACAAAAGAATATTTTCCCAAGGGCAAAGATTCGATAATAGGAAATAAAATAAAAGTTAAAATCAGAGAAAATGAATATGAATTTGAACTAAAACAAGGTGAGAATTTTTATTTTATAATTTCTCAAAAAGTTGGTGAAGAAAAGCATGTTGCAACAAGCCAAAGTTAAGAGTTCGCTGTATCTGAAAAAAGGGGTTTCTCCTGTAATTGCTACTCTATTACTGACTGCTATGGTGATTATAATTGGAATGATTGTATTTCTGTGGATTAGAGGGTGGCAGGAAGAATCAATAACTAAATTTGAAAAGAATGTTGAAATCGTTTGTGAGGATATTAAGTTCAGTGTTTATTATGATTCAGACAAATTAGATATAGTTAACGACGGCAATGTGAATGTTTTTGATATGAATGTGGAAATTTCTAAACTTGGAAGCTATGAAACGAAAAGTTTGCGGGAAGATTTTGACGGGTGGCCAGAAGTGGGATTAAATTCAGGAAGGGCTGTTTCAATAACAATGATTCTTGACGCAGATTCAACAAAAATAAATGTAATTCCTATCCTGGCTGGGAAATCTGAAAGTGGAACAAAGTCTTTTGATTGCGGGGAAAGATATGGAATGGAAATTGAATTATGAGAGAGAAATTTTTTCCAGAAAATTCAAAGGGGCTTTCTGCAGTTGTCACGACGATAATTTTAATTGCGCTGGTAATGGTTGCAATAACAATTGTCTGGGTGACTATAAATAATTTAATTTCAGACAGACTCGGAACCACGGGTTCGTGCCTTGGTGTTTTTGAAAAAGTTGAACTAAACAATCAATACACCTGTTATGATTCTTCTTCAAAAAAGTTTCAATTTTCAATAAATATCAAAGATGTTGAAATCACACAGGTTATTGTTTATATATCTGGCGACGGAAAAACAAAAAGTTACACTTTGACGAATGAAGCACAAACTATTCCTGGTTTAGGTCCGTACCCTGATACGTCTGGGACAGTTATTCTTCCAGAAAAAAATTCCGGACTGACTTATATTTCAAGCGAATTTTTAAGCACACCAGATTCAATAAAAATCTCTCCGAGTGTCGACGGAAATCAATGCGAAGTTTCTGATTCAATTGTGGAAATTCCTCCCTGCTATAGTTTGTAAATTGAATTTACCACGAAAACATTATAAACTAAATCTTACTTAATTGTTTATGAAAAGAGAGAGTGAAAAAAAAGGACAAGTTTGGGTTGAAACGGTAATTTATACTTCAATTGCATTGTTAATGATTGGAATGGTTCTTGCTTATGCTAAACCAAAAATAGAAGAGTTTCAGGACAAGGCGATTTTAGAGCAGTCTCTTGAAATGTTCAGAACGATTGACAACACTATTGTCACTATCGGAGTTTCAGGAAACAAAAGATTTGTAGAAGTAAAATTAAAAAAAGGAAGTTTGAAAATCGACGGAGAAAATGATAAAATTAGTTTTGAGATGGACAGCAAATATATTTACAGCCAGCCCGGAGAAGAAATTCTTGATTCACTCAGCGGAAGAATAACTACTCTTACAGAAAAAGTCAGCGGAACCAACCGGGTGATTTTTACAGCAAATTACAGCGAGAGCAACATAGATATAACTTATGGAAAAGAAGACAAATTTAAAACACTGAGCAAGTCACCGACGTCTTACAAACTGCTTATCTCCAACGACGGCAAAAAAAATGACAACACGCTTATAGATTTAAGTCTGAGCGGAATTTAACAAAATGGCTGAAATCACAGATATACAAAATTATCCACGGGTGCAGATGAGTTTTTATCCAGAAACTCCAAAATTGAAAAAGATAGATGACAAAACAAAAGTTGATATAAGATACTGCCTGATTTCTCCGTTTGCATTTGCCCATATTTACTGGGATCCTAAGATTTACGAACTGGCATATAAAATTGAAGAGCCAATACTTAATGAAGAAGAAAACACACACAAGCAGGAAATAATTTCTGCTATGAGAAATATGATTAATTTTGAAAGCATCATTGAAAAAAACGAGGAGGAACTTATGGAATATCTTGACCAGCGTATGAAAATTATTGCAATTGAACTCGGGATAAATATTTCTTATGAAAGCTATAAAAAAATATTCTATTACATCTGCAGAGATTTTATCGGGTTCAATGAAACCGAGCCGTTGCTGAGAGATTATTATGTAGAGGATATTGAGTGCAATGGAGTTAATTCTCCTGTATATATTGTTCACCGAATTTACAGAAATATGAAAACGAGCCTCAGATTTAAGGACGCGACTTTGCTTGAAAATTTCGTCGAGAAACTTTCCCAAAAGTGCGGAAAATACATTTCTTATGCACAGCCGATTTTAGATGGAAGTCTTCCTGATGGAAGCAGGGTAAATGCAACTTATACAAAAGACATCACAAGCAATGGCCCGACATTTACTATAAGGAAATTCACAAAAACGCCGTGGACGCCTCCGCAACTTTTAACGTTCAATACTTTAAGCCCTGAAATGCTCGCTTATCTTTGGCTTTTGGTTCAGCATAAAATGAATATTCTTATTGCAGGAGGAACAGCCTCAGGGAAAACAACTCTTTTGAATGCTATTGCTTTTTTTATTCCTCCTGAAGCGAGAGTTGTTTCAATAGAAGACACGAGGGAATTAAATCTTCCGAGGGAAAACTGGCTTCCGAGCGTGGTCAGAAATTCCACCGGGGTAGAAAAAATAGGAGAGATTGATTTGTTTACTCTGCTTAGAAGTTCGTTCAGGCAGAATCCGGATTATGTAATTGTGGGGGAAGTCCGAGGCAAAGAAGCATATGTTCTTTTTCAGGGAATGGCTTCGGGGCATTCATCAATCAGCACGATTCACGCGGATTCTGTAGATACAGTTATTAAAAGACTGGAGACGCCGCCAATTGAACTTTCTCCGACGCTGTTGAACACATTAGACTGCGTCTGTGTTATGACTCATGCAATTGTGAATAAAAATGAAACAAGAAAACTGCGGGAAATTGTTGAGATAGTTAATGTAAGTCCAGAGGGAATTGCTATGACAAATGCACCTTTTATATGGAATCCTTCTGACGACCAATTTTATTTTAAAAAAAATAGCATGATATTCCAAAAAATTTCAAAAAGAACCGGCTTGAAGATGGAAGAAATAGATTTAGAATTCAGAAGGAGGGTTCAGTTACTTTACAAACTTCTTCAGGACAAAATTTTCGATTTCAACAAAGTGCAGGAAATAATTAATGAATACTCCAAAAAGCCCCAAGAGACTTTGAGAAAATTCGGTCTGGAATAAACCAAATATTTAATAATATAAATTGCTTCTTTTAAGAATGATGAAAAATGAAGAGGTGGCGTTTCTTAACCAATTAATTAAAACTCTCGAAGAATCTGCACTTGAGCTTGAAAAAGCATACAAGCAAAAAGATTATGATAAATTTAACAAGATGAAGATTTTGATTGCCCAAATTCAAAAAAAAATTTCAGGAGATATTGAATGAAAGATGACTTAATAAAATTGAGAAAAATAATTTCAAAAGAAAAAAGAATTGCCGATGAAATAAACTTGCTGGATGTTGAAGAGAAAAAAATGATTGAGTCGCATATTAACGTGCTTAAAGATTCTCTGAGAAAACACAACGAAGAAATTCCCTTGGTATTGAAAAAAATCTCGCTGACAAGACCTCTTGTTCCACTTGAAAAGCCAAAAGAAGCAAAATATCCAGAAAGAACAGTTCCAATTAAGAACAAAAAAAAGGAACATCTGCAAGGTTTTTCTGAGATAGATAAAAAAATTTTAGAGAGAATTAAGAAAAAAGAGGAAACATTCATTACAAAGAAGGTTAAAAAACCCAGCAGGTATGTAAAAACAGCGAATAAATTTTTTGCAAGTTTCTCAAAATCTCTTTCAGAAAAAAAAGTTTTCGATATGCTAAACCTTTCACTGATAAAAGCGAACATGCAATTTGTTCCTTCAAGTTATCTCTCTGTAATTTTATTCACGACTTTGTTATCTATTTTTTTAGGAATACTTATTTTCGTTTTCTTTTTACTTTTCAATTTCGGTCCAAAACTTCCAATAATAACATACGCTACTGAAGACCTAGCAACAAGGTTTTTGAAAACTTTCTGGATTATGCTCGTTGTTCCAATTGGGACTTTTGTATTCATGTATTTTTACCCTTCAATGGAAAAAAAATCTATCGAGAGCAAAATTAATCGGGAGCTTCCTTTTGTGACGATTCATATGTCTGCAATATCAGGTTCGATGATTGAACCGAGCAAAATTTTTAGCATAATTAATTCCACGGGGGAATACCCAAACACTTCGAGGGAGTTCATAAAATTGATAAATGAGATAAATGTTCATGGATATGATTTAGTCAGCGCACTTAGGAAAGCTGCCTTTAACAGCCCAAGTTCAAAACTTGCGGAGCTATTTAACGGACTTGCGTCGTCGATAATTTCCGGAGGAGACATTCAGGAGTTTTTTGACAAAAGGTCCCAAAACCTGTTTTTTGAATATAAACTCGAAAACGAAAAGCGGACAAAAACTTCAGAAACTTTTATGGATATTTACATCAGCATGGTCATTGCTGCACCGATGATTTTTATGTTGGTATTGATGATGATTAAAATAAGCGGTCTGGGAATTTCCTTGAGCACGCCAATGATTGGTTTGATGATGGTCTTGGGCGTTTCAGTAATAAATATTGTCTTCCTGACATTTTTGTATTTAAAACAACCTAACGAATAAAATGAAAAAAATATATTGGATTGGATTTGGAGTATCACTAGTGATGATTATTTTTTCTTTATTTTTTATAGACACAAAGCTCTTCTTCTTTCTTGTGGGGATGGGTGTTTTAGCAGGAGTTACGCCATTTGTAATTTTAACAATTTACGAAACAAATATTGCCAATGAAAAAGAGGAAATGTTTTTGGAATTTGCCCGCAATCTCGTCGAAAGTGTAAAAACAGGCATTCCTATAAGCAAAAGTATTATTAATTCGAAACGAAGGTCATATGGTGTTTTGAGCGAGCATGTCAAAAAACTGGCGAACCAAATATCCCTCGGTATTCCCTTAAATATCGCCCTGAGAATATTTGCAGAGGATGTGGACAATAAAAATATTTCCCGGGCGTTAAAATTAATCGGGCAGGCAGAAAGAGCAGGAGGGGAAATTGGCGAAATACTTGAATCAGTAGCAGAGGCAGTAAATACATCGAATAAACTTAAAAGAGAGAGAAAAGCAACGATATCCACTTTAGTGGTGCAGGGGTATATTATTTTTGTGGTATTTATCTTTATTATCCTTATAATGCAATTCAAAATTCTTCCGATGATTTCAGATTTGACACTAATTGAAGGGCTTGGGACAGGAGAGTTTATTGACCAACAGACTATTTCCAGCGCGTTTTTGTACCTGCTTTTAATTCAAGGTTTTTTTAACGGACTTGTCGTCGGAAAACTTGCAGAGGGCAGTGCAAAAACAGGAATAAAACATTCGTTTGCACTTATGCTGATTTCGTTTTTGGTTTCCACAGGAGCGAACATTTTTCTTGGTTAAAACATAAATTAATAAATATTAGTTCGTTCAAAGATAAGAGGTGAAAAAAATTTTCCGAAGATATTCTATTTCAAAAAATTGCAAAGGTTCGCACATAGGGGTGATTTTATCATTTATAATCTTTGTTACTTTTTTGGTTTTTATTTACTCAACGCTTGAACCAGCGATAAAGACAGAAAAGGATAAAAGATTTATTTTGGAATATCTTGAAGCGACAATGATTGACAAACTAAGCACGAATTTAACGACGCTGACTGTGACAATCGATAAATCAATTAATAAAAAATGCCTCGTGCTTAAAGACTTAATAAAAAGTTCCCCACAATTAAATCAGAAGATTATTGTTAAAGATGAATCAAAGAACGATGTTATATCATATATTTCTGCGGAAGATGGAGATGACTTAATTATACAAAGAGAGAATTCTGAAAAAACTTTTTTTAAAATATACGGCTCAGAAGAATTTGCAGTTCTGCCAGAAGAAAAAATTGAAGAATGCGAGGTTTTGACGAATGAATATGAGATTAATCTGTTAAAATCAGGTGAATACACTTCCAAAATAAAAATTCTGAAAATGAAAGAGGATTATCTTGTTGATTATGAAAATTTAAAAAAAGAGCTAAGAATTCCTGCAGGAAGCGAATTTGGATTTAATTTTACTTTTAACGACGGTACTTTTATTGAAACTGAAGAAGAAAATGTTTTAAAAAGTGTTTATGTTGACGAAATATCTGTGCAATATATTGACAGTTCAGCAAATATTCTGCAGGGGTATTTGAAAATTTGGGTATGGTAAAAAATATATAAACCTTTTTTATTAAGTAATTATAATGAAATTAAAAAAAATAGGGGCAAAACTAAAAACATTCCACTACAATTTTCTTCCAGAAAATCGCAAGGCCTGGATAAGAATTTTTGAAGCAGTAATTGCAGTTTTGCTAATAACGAGTGTTTTATTAATTGTAATTGGGCAGGGTATGGTCAAGGAGGACCGCGAATCACTGAAAATTTATGAAAAAGAAATTTCAATTTTGAGAGAGATACAATTAAACGACACTTTCAGGAAAGAAATTCTTGATTTGGAAGAACTCCCTGTTTTATGGAATGATTTTGAGTCTAAAGGACTTGGAGAAATTAAAAATAAAATAATTTTGCGGACGCCGGATTATTTGAATTGTAAATCAAGTATTTGCGAAATGCTTGAGGAATGTATCTTAGGAGAAGATTTGAAAGAAGAAGTTTATGTCCAGTCTGTTGCGGTAACAGCGAGTCTTGAAAAATACAGTCCGAGACAGATAAAATTATTTTGCTGGAAAAAAGGCACTTCAGGTTCTGGAATTAGTGAAGGGGATTCTGAATGCACTCCAAGTTGCTCAGGAAAAGAATGCGGCAGCGATGGATGCGGGGGAAGCTGTGAAAGCTGCACAGTTGGAAATTGCATTGATGGAATGTGCATTAGAGATTTGAGTTCTTATCTCGTTCTTTACCTTCCTCTTAATGAATCATCCCCAAAAGATTATTCTCCCTATCATTTTAGCATCAGCAACCATGGTGCAACTTATACTTCTGAGGGAAAAGTAGATGGAGCATACATTTTTTACGATGACTATATGTCTTCGGTAGATTCGCCGATGTTCAGCGGAGGCACAGAAGTAAATCTCACTGTCAGTGCATGGATTAACACAAATAGTATAACAGGAACTCTTAAAAACCCAAACCCGATTATTTCAAAAGATTTCTCCAATAAAAAAGATAAAGACTGGGGGTTGGGAATTACAAACAGCAAGTTATTTTTTGGAGCAGAATATAACAACAACAATTGGGATGAAAATGGCGGTCTTCAGAGTTCAACGAATTTGACGACGGGAAAATGGCATCATGTTGCATTTACTCAAAATTCAAGAAAAATAAAAATTTACCTAAATGGAAATCTTGAAAATGAGACAATATTAACATTTGACACGCCGGATACTGAAGCATCTTTAGACATAGGACAAAATATAGAAACATATTTTAATGGGAAAATTGATGAAATCAGGATTTACAACACCCCTTTAAGCAAGGGAGAAATTAATTATTTAATAAATAATGATGGCGGAATTTAATGGATAAAAAATTCAAATTTCTCGAACACACAGCAGACATAAAATTTCAGGCATTTGGAGAAAGTCTGGAAAAAGTTTTTGAAAACTCTGCACTTGCTATGTTTAACTCAATGTTCGACGGAAAAATTAAGAAAACGCAAAAATTTAATGTAAAAGCGAAAGGAAAAGATTTGGAAAATTTGCTTTATAACTTTCTGGAAGAATTGATTGTATTATTTGGCGGAAAGCAGTTTTTTTTGTCAGAAGTTAAAGAGATAAAAATTGACAAAAAAAATTTAAAATTACAGGCAGAAGTTTTTGGAGATAAAGCAGAAAATTATAAAATTCATATTGATGTTAAGGCAATAACTTACAGCGAGATGTTTGTAAAGAAGGGGAAAAATAAATGGATTGCACAGGTTGTGCTTGATGTGTAAATGAAACTCAAAAAAATTTCAGAGAATATTTATGAAATTCCAAAAGAAGGAAAAATGTTAGTTCCTGGTAGAATTTACGCGAGTGAAAAATTAATGGAGAACATTCAGAAAGACAAAACTTTGGAGCAGGTGAAAAATGTTGCGCATCTGCCTGGAATTTTAAAAGCGTCAATTGCCGTCGCTGACGCGCATCAGGGCTACGGATTTTCAATCGGAGGAATTGCAGTGTTTGATTTGGAAAAAGGAATCATTTCCCCAGGAGGAGTCGGTTATGATATTAATTGTTCTGTGAGACTATTAAAAACTAATTTGACGAAAAAAGATATTCTTTCAAAGCAAAAAGAAGTTGTCGAGGCACTTTTTAGAAAAATTCCGTCGGGAGTCGGAAGGGGCAGCAAATTTCAAATGACTAAAAGTGAGTTGAATAAAATTCTTGAAGGGGGTGCAAAGTATATTGTAGAGAGGGGTTATGGTTTAAAAGAAGATTATTTGCACACAGAAGAGGAAGGTTGTATGAAAGAAGCAGATTCTTCAAAAGTTTCAGAGAGGGCAATTAGGAGAGGAATCGGACAGCTTGGAACATTAGGTGCGGGAAATCATTTTTTGGAAGTTCAATTTGTCGACGAGATTTTTGATGAAAAAATTGCAAAGATTTTTGGATTAGAAAAAGGACAGATAACAATTATGGTTCATTGCGGTTCGCGAGGGCTTGGGCATCAAGTGGCTTCTGATTATATTAAATTAATGGATGATAAATATGGTTATAAAAATTTGCCTGATAGAGAATTAATTAATGCACCGATAAAAAGTTCTCTTGGAAAAGATTATTTTGCAGCAATGTCAGCGGCGGCGAATTTTGCTTTCGCAAATAAACAATTAATTACACACTGGATTCGGGAAGAAATGAAATATCTTTTTCCAAAAATAAAAATTGATGTTGTTTATGATGTCTGTCATAATATTGCAAAATTTGAAAAGCACTTTGTCGACGGAAAAGAAAAAATAGTTTGCGTTCACAGAAAAGGTGCGACGAGAAGTTTTGGCCCTGGCAGAGAAGAAATCCCGAAAACCTACCGCAAAATCGGACAGCCGGTGATAGTTCCTGGAAGTATGGGAACTTCGAGTTATGTTTTGATTGGAACTAAAAAAGCAGAAGAACTAACATTTGGGAGCACTGTCCACGGAGCAGGAAGAATCTCGTCGAGGAGCAAAGCACTGAAAAATTTAAGAGGAGAAAAAGTTAAAAACGAACTTGCTAAAAAAGGAATTGAAGTCAAATCAGGAAGTTGGAAATCACTGGCAGAGGAAGCGCCTTCTGTTTACAAAGATATTGATGAGGTGATTAAAGTTGTTGACGAACTGGGCATCAGCAAGAAAGTTGCCCGGCTAAAACCCTTAACTGTCATAAAAGGGTAATCTAAATATTTATAAAATCCTATTGGCTCAAATAATAAAATGAGGTCGAAAAAGGAATTTGTTTTTTTACTGGGATTGTTGATGTTGAGTTTTGCTTCTGCAAGTTTTAGTATTGGAAATGCGTCTCATTCAATTCAGACCGTCTATTTGCCTTCACAAAATATCAAAGGATGGGTAAATCTTAGTTTAAATGAAGAATCGTCGGATTCTCTTTTTGAAGATTCTTTTGGAAATTCAGTTAAACTAATTAATATGCTGAAAGCAAATTCTAATCTGGATTATCACTGCGAGCCATTGGATTGCGCCCCCATATATTCTTCAGGTTCTGGATTCGCGACGAAAAGTTTTAATATGATTGCAGGAGAAAAAAAAGATGTTGGATTTAAATTAAATGGAACTGTTCTCAGCGTGAATTTTATAAATTTTACTATTGAAAGCACTGCGTCAGAATCATGCGATAATCAGTTAAAATTAGATTTTGTAAAAGACAATATTATTGACGTCGGCAACGACAAAATATCTTCATCTTCCTGCAATTCAAAAGATTATGGTTGTTTTGAAACAGGTGTGGCGCTGTATGAAGGAGAAATTGTTGGAGAAATTTATTGCCAAGAAATAACCCTGTCTGAAGCACCGGGATTTAAATTAGGGGCGTGGGTGAAAGAAGCAGTTCCTTCTGCAACAGAATTGAGAATGTCGCTTTATGATAAAAATGGAAATTCTATGAATAAGTATTGCAAACTTCCCACAGCTTCTTCAACAGGGAGGCAGATTTCCTGCGATATAGATTTTTCTGTTGCAAATACTGAAAAATATTTGGTTTGCATTTCTTCGCAAGGAACAGGAGGAAGTTACAAACTGCATGGATATTCGAAAACAAATGGATGCGGATACAAAGGAAGCCCTGGCTCTGTCTCAAAAAATTTCGCTTATGAAATATTTGCAGAAAAAAAGAAGTTTGGAAGTTTTGGTTTGATAAATGTTTCCAGCAGTATTTCAAAATGGAGTTCACTACCTACAACAATCAAAAATTATATACAGGAGAGATACAACAACGATTGCTCATTAAACTGCATTGTTCCTATTGAAATAATTTCCCAGCAAAACCAAGGAGTGACTATTAAAAATTTGACAGTTAAATACAGCATTGGAGGAGGGCTGGAACCTTCGACAAGTGATTTATATGATTTAACAGAAACTCCTGCAAAAATCACCTCGGAATATATGAAAATAACGCTTGACAATGGGAACCTGACTGTGCCTTTAAATTACGGAAACAAATCTTACGAATTAAAATTAAACAGCGACGAGATTCTTTCAGAAAGAGTTTTAATTGAAGAAGCCCCCTCCATAAATAGTTTGTCCCCGAGAATTACTGCGCTGGGCGTTCCAACGACATTTAAAATATCCAGTAATTCCCTGAATATAAATAAGTATTATTGGGATTTTGGAGACTCAAAAAACACGACGACGACAAACAATAAAGTTATTCACACCTACACTGCGAGAGGTTATTATAATTTGGCGGTTACTTTGTCAGGAGAAAATGGGTTGAGTTATTCAATGACTTTCAACATTACAGTGGATTCGCCACAACAGGCAATAAACTCCACCCTGGAAAAAAAGTCAAAAGATTTGGAAAAAGTCCTCTTGCAAGTGAGCCAGACTAATTTTGAAAATGAATTGAAATCAGTTTTGAACCTAAACGAAGCTAAAAAAAATTTAATTAAGGTTGAGCAGGATTACAAAAAAGCAAGTTCAGACGCAAATTATGTTGAAGTAATGACTAATTTATTGAATGTGGAGGTTCCGGAGTCTGTTGAGGAAACTAAAATTTTTAACTCAGCGACGTTTTACCAAAATAAACAAAATATTAATCCAGAAATTGTGGAAAGTATCGGGGGTGGGACTTACAAATCCCAGGATAAAGAAAGTTATGTTGATGCGATTTTTCTTTGGAATCAGGAGAATATTGAAACAAAAGTGGACTTCAGAGAATTTTCTGCGAGTTATGGTTATCTCGACGAGAGCCCTGTTTTAAGAGGATTTGATTTACAAATAAACAAGAAAGATAATTCAAATGCCTATTTAATTTTTGAGAAAATGGATGGCCTCCAGTTTGATAAAGATTATTCTGAAAGAGAAAAAACAGGTTATATTTATATTGAATTGAAAGATGGGGTTCAGACAATTAAATTTTCCACGATAGAAGATGTTGATTTTACTAATGTTCCGATTTTTATTTCTCCAAAACTTGAATCACTAAAGATAGCGAAAAGCATAGACACGAACGGGAATAAAAATGGTTTTTCAAAATGGTTTTTTTTCGGACTGATTATTTTTTTACTGCTCATTGCTGGTTTTGTGATTTATATATTTATGCAAGAATGGTATAAGAGAAAATATGAGAACTATCTTTTTCAAAACAGAAATGATTTGTATAATATTATGATTTATATTAATGATTCGAAAAAAAGACAGATGGAAGACAAAGAAATTGGGTCGAAGTTGAAAAATGCCGGGTGGAATTCCGAACAAGTTGCATACGCAATTAAGAAATTTTCCGGGAAAAGAACAGGGATGGTAGAGATTATTTCTTTTGACAAGAAAAAAACCGAAACTCCCCCGAGGGGAAATATACCAAAAAATAGCCCGGTTAAAGTTTAGAAATAAGTGGATTTTCACACAAAATTTTATAAACTTTAATAACCAGTTTGTACTATGGCGATAAAGATATTTAAGAATTTTTTCAGCAGAATTTTTTTTAATATTTTTAAGAACAAAAAGGACATAAAACTTGGGTTTTACGGTCCTCCTAACGCGGGAAAAACAAGTCTGGCTAACAGAATCTGCAAGGATTTTACAGGAGAGGAAATTGGTAATGTCAGCAAAATCCCTCATGAAACAAGAAGCGTTCAATTTAAGGAAAAAGTTGAGATAAAATACAAGGGAAGAAGCATGACTTTCAAAATGATTGACACGCCGGGGATTACTACTAAAATAGATTATGAAGAATTTTTGAAATACAAAGTGAAAAAGAGCGAGGCGAAAAAACGGGCGAAAGAAGCGACGCAAGGGGTTATTGAAAGCATTAAGTGGCTGGACGACATGGATATGGTAGTGATTGTTCTTGACGCCACTGAAAATCCTTACAACCAAGTTAACATAACTATTATTGGCAATCTTGTTGCACGAAAAATTCCTGTCCTAATTGTTGCGAATAAAATTGATTTGAAAAAAGCAAATATGAAAAAAATTGAAACGGCGTTTCCAGAATATGATGTCGTCGGAATCAGTGCAAAATATGGAAAGAATCTTGAAGAATTTTATGAGTCTATTTTCAAATTATCAAAAAAGATTTAAAAACTAAAAGAAATTTATTGGAAAAAGAGATGGTAAAAAAGAATAAAAAAAATTTTGGAAAAATAAAAGGTTTTGCAATTCAGTTTCTTCCTTACTCTGAGATGAGGGAATTGAACAGCGACGAAAGAATTAAGAAAATTCTGAAGATTATTTTAGGGAATAATATTCTGATTCTCCAGGGAAGGCTTTCACCAGAAGAAGAGACGCGACTGATTGGAGACACCATGGCGATGATAGATTATGTGAAAAATTTCCGAGGTATTGAACTTGCTGTTATTTCAGGAAACGGAAGTGATGGAATTTTTTCAAAGGTGAAAAAAAATCTTGCGAATATTTTGTCTGGCGGGGATTTAGGGGCAATAACAATTATCGGTCCTGCGACAGTTGTAAAGGAAATTAAAAAAAATCCTAAAAAAATAGAGCTACTTCTAAATAAATAATTTTAGATATAAATTTTTAAAAAGTTAAATAGAAGATTAATTTTATGCATAAAAGGTTTCAGGATATTAATTTTATAAAAGGGTTAGTTTCTAAACTTCCAAACAGGGGTGCTCTGGATTATTTTAGAGAGGTTCATGAAGAGGAACTTATGGAATTATTTAGAAGGAATAAAGCGAAGGTTTTAAGATATGAAGGAAGGAATTTTTGTTCTGATTGCGGTTATGGATTTGGAATTGATCTTGAAGGTGGGGATGAATCAGGATATCACTATTGTGCAAATTGCCTGAAAAGTTTGTTGTGTTGTGATGATGAGTTTTGCTATGGTGATACAGAAAGACTTGAGCAGGAAATTAATGATACCCTCGAAGGTTTTTACAAATCTGCCCCTGAACACAGATAAATTTATTAAGTTTGCGTCTTTTAAATTGGTATAAAATGCCTCACCAGTGTGTTAATTGTTCAAAGATTATTCCTCTTGGAAGCAAGGAATTGTTAGAAGGATGCGGTGACTGCAAAGGGCATTTTTTCTTTTATATTAAAGAAGAGCAACTTGCGCAGATAAAGGAAAAACCAGTTGAGATACCAGACGAAGATAAGATTAAAATTGAAAAAGACATTCGGGAGATTGCTGGAATTCAGGACGACGACGCACCTGTGATTTTGGATTTAGAATCTGTGCGTGTGACTGGTTCTGGAAAATTTGAGATTGATGTTGTGAATCTTTTTAGAAAAGACCGCCCTTTGATTTACAAACTTGAAGAAGGAAAATATATTATTGATTTATCGTCGACGCTGAGGCAGAATGTTAAAGAGATTAAGGAAATTCGGGATCCTGATAAGAAAGATTGAATTTGATGTTTGAACTATGCGAAGTTTTTATTTCTCTCAATAAACTTATAAAGTTTATTGCCTCTTTTGATTTATGACAAAAAAGATTGACTCTATTTTGAAAGAAGTTTTAGAGAGAGTTGAACCACTAAAAGAAGAAATGGACATTATTGAGGAAAATCTTGAAAAATTTCTGGCAAAGATAAAAAAACGAAAAAAAACTCTGAGAATCGACGCAGATATTTTTGTCGGAGGAAGTTTTGCAAAAAAAACTGCGATTAAAAAAGATGCTTATGACGTTGATATTTTTGTGAGATTTGACAAGAAATATGAGGAGAAGAGAATTTCAGAATTGACGAAAAAGCTTTTGGCAGGGGTTAAGGCGGTTTCTGTTGTGCATGGCTCGAGGGATTATTTTAGAGTTAAAATAAATTCTTATTTTTTTATAGAAGTTGTTCCTGTGATGAAAATAAAAAACACCGACGAGGCGAGGAATATTACAGACCTGTCGTATTCTCATGTTAAATATATGAATAAAAAGGTAAAAAACAAAAAGATTTTAGAGGGGATAAAAATTGCAAAATCTTTTTGCCATGCAAATAATTGCTACGGCGCAGAGTCGTACATCAATGGGTTTTCAGGTTATGGTCTCGAACTGCTGGTTTATTATTATAAGAATTTTTTAAAATTTGTCAAGGCGATTTCAAAAATAAAAGGCAGAGAAGTTGTGGATATTGAAAAACATTACAGAAATAAATCTGCGGTTCTGATGGATCTGAACAGTTCCAAACTTCAGTCGCCGATAATTTTAATTGACCCGACGCATAAACAGAGAAATGCACTTGCTGCACTTTCACAGGAAACTTTTAAGAAGTTCCAGAGAGTCTGCAGGGATTTTTTGAAAAACCCCTCGATAAAATATTTTGAAATTCAAAAAACAGACTTAGAGAAGATAAAAAAAGAAGCAGGAAAGAAGAACCAAAAGTTTATTTTACTGGAAGCAGAAACAAACAAACAAGAAGGAGATGTTGCAGGAAGCAAACTTTTGAAATTTTACAGGCACCTTGAAACAGAAATTTCAAAGTTTTTTGGGATTAAGAAAAAAGGGTTTAATTATAACCACCAGCAATCAGCAAGGTATTTTTTTGTTGTGAAGTCAAAAAAAGAAATCTTGGCAGAAGGACCGAACATTGAGGACAAGAAAAATGTTTTAGCGTTTAGAAAGAAACATAAAAAAGTTTTTGTTAAAAAAAAGAGAATTTACGCGAGAAAAAAAATTGACTTTTCATTGAACGAATTTATTGAAAAGTGGAAGAAGAAAAATAAGAAACAAATTGAGGAGATGTCCATTAGAAGTTTAGAGATTCATTAATTCTTCAGAATTTCCAGTGTCACTATTAAATTTGTCAACCCATTTTTCTAAAGATCCTTGCATTGGTCTTATTACATCAAAAGGAAGAGAAACTTGCGAAGGTCTATCGTATTCTATAGAATAAGTATTATTTGGGTTGAAGATTATGCTTGGACGTAATGAAGCTACGAATTCACCTAATAATTTATCTTTATAGATTTTTTCAAAAACCCCATAAATAATGTTTGGACCTTTTGAAATATTAACTAACTTTCCTTCATGAGAATCATAGATTCCCTTTATTTCTTTAGGACCATTTTGTACGAAACCTTCTATTTTTTTCATCTCACTTTTCTCCTTTAATTGCTTTTTCAAAAAGTGCAGAAAATGCCTGTGCGAAAAATTCTGAGTTCAACCAGATTGCAGAATCTTCTGCGTCGGAGTTTTTAGACAGATAAAATAAAATTTCTTTTCGGTCAATGATGAAAAATTTTGCTTCGATATTTATTGGTTTTATCTTTACATCAAATTTTATTTTTAGTTGTTTTATTAAGTCTTCGTCTCCGGAAAGCGCAAGGTTTATTTTTACTTTTGATTTTTTAAGGACTTCAAAAGTCTGATTGAAAAGTTTTGATTTCTGGATTATTTCCTCTGCACTGGTGCAAACGATAACTTCTTTTTCTGCATTTTGGAGAATTTCTCGAAGATGATTTGAAATGTTTGATTTTCCTTTTAGTGCTACAGAAAGGTCTTCTCTTTTTACAGGCACGATTCCTTCTTGATACAACGCCTCAAGTTTTTGAAATTCATCTGTGTTTTTTATGTCAGAGAGCGTGATTATTTTTTCCTCTGCGTCTTTTCTTACATTGTTTTTCATTTTTTCCAGAATTATCCTCGGTTTTACTCCTAAATATTTTACAGGTTTTCCAAGTTTAACAATTGCAAAGCCCTTTTTCTCCAAACTTTCAAGAACATCATAGGTTCTGCTTCTTGGAACGCCGGATATCGTCGCTATTTCACCTGCAGATGCAACGCCTTTTCCGAGCAAAGCCAACCAGATTTTCGTCTCGTAAACATTCAGGTCAAAATAATCCTTAATTTTATTGATTAGTTCTTGTTTGACTAACATTAAGAGATTTAGGATAACTCTTTTATAAACTTTATGGTTTGTTACTTTTTTGAAGTAGGGACAACTAAAGAAGAATCCAACTCAAAATCATCCCTGCGAAAATCCCTGCTGTAATAAAAGGCATGGCAGGGTAAAATTTCTTTTTTTCAGAAAATATCAGCAAATAAGTTAATCCGAGTGTCGCGCCTGCCAGCACAAAAAGTGCAGGAAGAATTCCTCCAACAAAAGGTTTCAATCCAAAAGGAAGATTAAAAATTCCTGTTGCTAAAACTACTCCTGCAGTGATTAGAGGAAAAATTACATCACCTCCTCCGAGAATTGCAACATTGACTTTAATTCCTTTTTTCTTTAATTCAGCCTTGCCCAAAGTTTTTTTCATCTTCTCAATTTTTGACTTCACTCTTTTTGAAACATATGGAACAAAGAATCCAGAGAAAATGTTTAACTTGTTTATTTGGTATTTTGCCATTTTCTGCATAATTCCTGAATGCCAGACAGCCCACATATCATAAATAGAAATTAAAATAAGCAGGATGATAATTGTATAAATGTTTAAAATCGGGACAAAAACCGTCGCTAATCCTGGATAGATTAAAAGTTCAGTTAAATTATGGATAAGAAAATTTCGCTGATATATTTTTACAAAAGCCAGAGGAATTGAAAGGAGAATCGGGATTGCCAGTGCCCAGTAATAATTAATTGTAAAAGGAACTAATTTTTCAAATGCGTAAAACGAAATAAAAAGTGCAATTGACACGACGAGAAAAAACCACGCTCTTAAGATAAATTCTATTTTTAGTTTGGTCAGAATAAAGAATAAAGAGATCGCAATAATGAAAGCAAGAACCAAACTTGTTAAAAAACTGAAAGATTCAGATTGTGTTTTTGCTTCAGGCGGTTGAATCCACGACATAGCGGGGTTTGGAATTTTTTGCATTGTTCCGTTAATTGTTGTTTCGAGGTGAAATGGGTCTGCATGCAAAACCAAAAGCCCAATAAACTGGGTTGTCAAAAACATCGCAATAAGAATAATTGTTATTTTCAGTTTATGTTTCATCCTAAAAAAAGGAAAAAGAAGTTTTTAAATTTTGAGAAAGTTAGAGTGAAAGAAAATGTTTATAAAATGCCTTTACTAAGGACTATAAAATGAAAAAGAGATTATTTTTGGTAAGTATATTCTTGATTATTCTAATTTCAGGGGTTGATGCGAGGAGTTGCTCAATTGAAAACTCTTGTAACCCAGATAATACAGTAATGAAATTATCTGCAGATACAAATGCCCATGGTGAACTATGGAATCAAGGTAATTATGGAAAATATTTATGCTGTGATTTCACAACGGCTAATCCACATGTTTGTTCGGGGGGAAATAAATTTTTGAAATTGTCCTCAATTACAAATGCTCATGCAGAGATTCCAACTGGCACAGCATATGGAACAAACGTCTGTTTTGGAGATTTAAATTGTGCAAGTGCAATTGGAAGCTGTCCTCAGGGCAAGGAAATTTTACTTAGATTATCTGCAGAGACAAATGCGCATATTTCTGGAGCATCTGATACAAATTATAACACTTTAATTTGCTGTGATGTATCTCCCTGTCAATTAACTTCTGCTAAATGGAGTGTTGATAATGCTACAAGCGGGACTAACGTGGGTTTAATTGTTACAGGAAATCAATGCGATGGAAAAGAGGTTAAGTTTGAAGTTTTTGAAAAGGACCTTGCAAGCAGAGACCCTGCGGCAGTTAATCCAGTTAATGCTTTTTTTAATAATGCTAATTCGACAACGATTTGGAATGCAGAATGGGTTGATGATGGTTTTTTGGGAGGAGATCCAGAGTATGTTTTCAAGGCAAGTTTAGTTGAAAACCCTTCTGTTTATATTGATGCCAGCGACGAACTTGAAGTTTTTATGAGTGCAACTCCCTGTCAATTTACTTCTGCTAAATGGAGTGTGGACAATGTTACAAACGGGACTAATGTGGGTTTAATTGTTACAGGAAATCAATGCGATGGAAAAGAAGTTAAGTTTGAAGTTTTTGAAAAAGAACTCATAGGCAGAAACCCTGCAATTGTTAATCCTATTAATGTTTTTTTTAATGGTGATAATTCAACAGCTGTTTGGAATGCAGAATGGGTTGATGATTGGGGGGGAAATCCAGAGTATGTTTTCAAAGCAAGTTTAGTTGAGAACCCTTCTATTTATATTGATAACAGCGACGAGCTTGAAGTTTTTTTTAGTGATGTTGATGTATGCGCGAGTGTGTTTAGTTGTTTTAATTATCTGGGGGAAGGAGAGTGCGAAGACGATTTATGCGAAATTGCTGATGCGAGTGTTGAAGCGAACAATCCTTTTTTAACTTGTGGAGAAGAAGGGGTTATCTGCTTTTGTGAATGGTTAGGAAGTTCTTGTGGCTCATCTTCTTCTATTGTTAGAGAAGATGTTCATGTGGGAAATTGCTCTTATAGTGAAAAATCCGGTGATAACTGCGACGACGGACTTTTGGTTTATTCATGGGGAATCAACTGGATATGGGGGCACCCAGGATGGGACACTTTAGTTGAGGCTACAAGTATTGGTCCATCAACAAATGAAGCATACTATGTTTTGGAAAACAAAAAATATTATTATGACCCCAACGGAGATTTTGAAGGATGCGCAGATGGAAGTTCTCAAATTGAATGTCCTGCATCAATAGCTCTTCCTTTTTTTGGAATTTATCAAATAATTTTTGTTATACTTATTTTAGGAGTGGTTTATTTTAGAAAAGGAAAAAAGGAACTATCGTAATCTCAAAGTTTCCAACGCTCTTGGAACATTTGTTTCAACTCTGTTTAATTTGTATAGTGCAGACGCAAGGTCAAGGGACTTTGAAACTTCTCCATGATTGATAATAATTCTTTTTGGTTTGGGTTTCATATTGTTGAAAAAAGAGATTAATTCATTTCTTCCTGCGTGTGCTGTCAAACCGGTGATTGTATTAATTTCCAGATTAATTTTAACGATTTCCTCTTTCCCGTCGACAATCATTCTTGTTTCAGGAATTCCGTCCTGGACTTGCCTCCCTAAAGAACCGACTCCCTGATAACATACAAAAACAATTGTGTTTTTTTCATTGCCTGCGAATTCCCTAAAATATTCGACTGACGCTCCGCCGACCAACATACCTGAAGTTGCAAGAACAATACAGGGACTGCCTTCAATTACCTCTTTCCTTTCCTGCGCAGAACCGACCCGCAAAAAAATGTCAGACATAAAAGGATTTTTGTCCTGAAAAACAGACGACCTTACTTTCCCGCTCAGAAAATCAGGATAAGCAGTATGAATTGCGTTGATGTCCCAAATCATACCGTCGATATAGATGGGAACTTTTTTTATTTTTTCTGAATTCATTGCATCTTCAAGAATCAACATGGTTTCCTGCGCCCTCCCTAATCCTAATTCAGGAATCAGAACTTTTCCGCCTCTTTCAATTGTCTTGCTTACTGAATCTAAAAGTTGCTGTTCTGAATCTGCTCTCGGAGGGAGAACATCCATCTTCGAGCCGTAAGTTGATTCTGTAATTACAGATTCTACCCTGGGAAAAATATTTACTGCAGGGTCGAGAAGTCTTGATTTTCCGTATTTGAAATCGCCTGTGTAAAGCAGGTTGTGTGCGCCGTTTCCGATATTAAGATGAATCATTGCACTTCCGAGTGCATGACCGGCGTTGTAAAAAGTTAAACGAACATCAGGAGTTATATCTGTAACTTCATTGTAATTTAAACATATGCTGTGCTTTACCATTTCTTTTATATCTTTTGAATCAAAAATAGGGGCTGCTGCCTGTTTGTAAGCGACGCCAATAAAATCCAGCGAAAGCAGAGCTGCTATATCACGGGAAGGTGCAGTCATATAAACAGGTCCTTTGTAACCCATTTTGTAAAGGTAAGGCAAAAGTCCGACGTGGTCAAGATGTGCATGACTGATTATCACAGCGTCTACCTGCGAAATATCAAACTCCGGAATATTGAATGAAGGAAATTTTTCCGAACCCTGCGATGCCACATCAATTCCGCAATCCAGCAAAATTTTTGAATTCGGCGTCTGCAAAAGCATACAACTTCTCCCGACCTGTCGCGCCCCTCCTAAAAAAGTCAAGCGAATCCATTCGTCGGTTTTTTCAGGGTTCCAATCAGTGTAAATTTTTTTCCCAATTTCGTTTAAAAATCTTCTACGATAATTGTTGTTTGCATAAAGAACTTCGCGAATGTTTTCTGTAATCTGGCTTTTTATTGCAGGGCTTCTCTGAACCTGCGGAGTCCACAAAGTTTTTTTCCTTATCTCTTCTAGAATTGAACCCTGCTTTCCAATTACCATCCCTGGTCTTTTTGCCTCGATGATTACAATACTCCGATGAAAATCAAAAATAATATTTGTGATTTCTGCTTCCGAGGGAATTATACTTCTTATTTCAGACTCAACTTTTTCCTGCGGTAAAAGGATTTTCTGGTCTGCCCGAAGTTCGATTCTTTTTTTTATCTGATTAACAATCTCTTTTATTTTTCCCTCTCCTTCTTTGAAGAACTTCTCGTTATTTGTATAAAGAACAATGTTCGCGCCTTCAAATCCAGCGTCAGTTACGTCTCCGTGAAGTTGTTCTATTATATTCTTTAGAATATCCATTTTCAAAAATTATTGGTCTTTGTATTCAGGAAGAATTTCCTGACTCACGACTTTCTTGATTCCCTCTTTTGTTATTGTAAAAACATCAATTCCATAACCAGAACCAGTATCTCTTTGCGTTGATGATTTAAGGGCTTCTTTTGCAAGTTCAACACCTTCTTTAATTGTTAATCCTTTCTTATATTGTCTTTCTAAAAATCCGAGAACATAAGGCATACCAGAACCAAAGTTAGCGTCATAATCTTCTACTTCCACGACGCTTCCTGAGGGCTCAATTGTAAAAAGCCCAATAGAGTCGTCTTCATTAAACCCCCCAATCAAAGTTCCCACAATGGAAGGAATCATCGAAGGCTGTCTTATCTGAGAATATGTTATTGCAGAAATTAAACTAGCTGCCTGTTTGATTGTTGGTCTTGATTTAGAACGAAGCTCTTTTAATTTTAATTCTGCTGCAATTATCTTTCCTAACCTCTGAGCATCAGCTAGCCCGCCTGTCCATGATACAACAACATAATCATTTACTTGGGAAATTTTTTTGAATTTCTTTAACATTACAATATTACCTGCAGTAACCTGCCTGTCCGCAGCCATGACAACGCCGTCTTTGCAGACAATTCCCAGTATGGTTGTTCCTGTTTTCAAAATTGATTTTTTTAATTCTTCATCCATTTTAATTTTGCCAGAATAATTCTTTTAGAATTTCTAAAACTTGGGAGAATAGAGATTATTTAAAGTTTTCGGATTAGAGTTTTTATTCAAGTTCTGAAAATCAACAATATTTATTCTCTCCTGCTAATTCCTCTGACTTTTCTAAACCTAATTACATTTTCAACAAAACCCTCGATTTTTTGCTCGTGGCTGACGATAATTAATTGCTTCACATTTAATTGCAGAAGAACGTCGCGCATTTTGTCGAGCTGTTGTTCTGAAAATCCGTCTGTTGGCTCGTCGAGGATTACGATGTCGCGGGTTTTTATCTTGCTCAGCAGAGAATTTATCACCTGATTTAGAGACAGCCTATACGCGAGGGCGACTGCGGTTCTCTCTCCGCCAGACAGATATGCGTAATCGATTTCATAATCCTGATTCTCAATTATCGGAGTGAAATCGTCGGTTAAACCCACATAAAACGAGTCTGAAACAAGCATTGAAAACCACTCTGAAAATAACTGCGAGAATTCTGCCTTTAATTTGGTCATAACGTTTTTTTCAGTGAGAGATATTAGAGAAGAAAAGTCTTTCGAAAGCCATGTTTCTAATCCAGATAGATAATTCAGTTGTCTTTGTACCTCCTCGGTTTTTTGAATTTTTTTTCTAGACTCTTCAATATACTGGGAAAAAACTTCAAGTTCTTTTTTGAGTTCTGCTAATCTTATCTCTGCAAGTCTCTCTTCTCTCAAAGAATTTTCAAATTCTTTTTGCTTTATCTCGAAAAGATTGCTGAATTTGCTGAGTTCAGCGACGGAGTTTTTCAAAGTTTCTGCGTGCCTGCTCAGAAGTTCGAGGTCCTTTTCAAAAGCAAAGGTTGATTTTTGAATCTCTGCTAAACGAATCTTTTTCTCCTCAATTCCTTGTAATTTAATTTCAATTACCCTCAAATCGCTAATTTCTTTTTCAGCGGATTGAATCTCCAAATCAGACTTTCTCATCTGCTCTGAAAAAGATTTTTTTTCCTGCTCGAGAGATTCTATTTCTTTATTATTCTGAGAAAGGTCGTTGTGAATTTTATTCAAAACATTCGCACGATAAACTGCCTCCACGTTTTGCAAACAAGTCGGGCAAACTTCAAGATTAGAAATTTTTTGCTCAAGCTTTTTTGATTCTTCATTTTTGTACAAAAAATTATTTATCTGCGAGTTTATTTCAAAAAGAGAATGCGTTAATTTTTCTTTTCCTTGTTTTTTTGAGATTAATTTATTTTCAGCTTCGGAGATTTTTAATTTATCAAAAGATAATTTTTCTAATTCTTCAAATTGCAAAGTCAGTTCAAGCATTAATTTTTTATTTGCTAAAGTGCTTTCTTTCTTGTTTGAAATCATTATTTTTGTTTTTTCAATTTCCTGCTGAAGACTGTTTTTTTCTTCAATTTTTTTATAAATCGCCTCTTTTTCCTCCTGAATTTTTTTTCTGTTTTCTTTCTTTGACAAAAATTCCACTTCAAGCGGAGGAAGGTACATGGTTTTTTCCCTAAGTTCCTGCTCCTTTGAAATTAAATTTATTTTATCCTGTTCAAGCGCCTCGGTAAAACCCTGCTTTATTCTTTTTTCTTCGCGAATTTTAGAAGCAAAAATAGAATTATTCTCCAAAATTGTTTTGTATTTATCTATTCCAAAGATATGCCGTAGTGTGTTCAACCGAGTTTCAGAATCCTGCAGAATTATCTGTTTCATCTCTTCCTGCGGAGTATAGACAGTAAATTTGTAAAGAATATTTTGTTTTTTCGAGAACTCCCGAGGGTAGTCAAGAATTTCGAGAATTTTATTTTTTATTTCTGTGACAGAAACTTCTTTTTTTTCTCCATCGATAGTTATTGCGCAATAATCCTGTGAAATTGATTTTGATTTTTTTAAGGTTCTCTCTACGATTATATTTTTTCCGTCGACTTCAAACTCCATTAAAACTCCTCCTTGTTTTTCTTGATTTCTCAGAAGCGAGTTTCCTCTCTGCCCCGGCTGAAGTCCGAAAAGTGCAAACTCTATTGCGAGAAGAATTGAAGTTTTTCCAGAGCCGATGTCGCCGGACAACAGCGTCGAGCCTGCTGGGAATTCTATCTCCTGATGCTCGTAGCTTCTTATGTTATTTAGGGTTATTTTTTTTAGGAGCATTCTAAAACCTCAAAATCTTTTTACATTCTTCTAAAATACGATTTGTAAAATTTTCCGCTGTCTCGCCTTCCTGCTTTTCAATTGAAAGGGAATTCATTAACTGAGGGATTAATTTATTAAAATCAGAGGGATTTTGCTCAGAATATACTTTTATTGTTTCCTCCTCGATGTTTTCTGAATCCCGAATTTCAACATCTAATTCGACTTCTTTTGTTTTGAGGTCGTGAGTGTTGCGCAAAACAAAATAAGCATTTCTCTTTTTTGCAAATTCTTCAATCTGGGAAAATTTTATGTCGGAATTTTTCCCTGTTTCAAGTTCTCCGCGAACGCGCAAAAGGACAATCTTATCTTCAAGGTCCAGTGCATTCAGTTTTGATATTATTTTTTCCGTCGCTGTTATTGCATTTTTTACTTCAATGTCCATTGAGATAACTTCTTTTATTTTCAGTTCTATTTTTTGAAGAGAGTTTGGGAGTTCTGTATCAATTATGTAAAAACTGCCGTGGTTTAAATCTTCAAGCTCCTGAAAATTGTTTGGAAAAAGGGGTCCGGGGTAAACAAAATTTTGGTATTGAAAATCTATGTGCAAATGCCCAAGTGCATAGTAATCTGCTTTTGGTAAAAAATCAACTTCCATCGCGTCGATGGGAAGTGTACCTTTCGCCTTGTCAATTGTTGTGTGCAGCATAAAAATTTTAAACATCCCTGGTGCGTCGTTCAGTTTTATTTTTCTTAAGTCGTTTATTTCCAGACTAGATCTTTTTCCAGGATAGCCGTAGATTGCAATGCCTTCGTGGAGCGTTGGATTTAAAGTCACGAACTTTTCAGATTCTTCAAAGTCAGAAACATTTTTGCAAAATCCTGCTTTTTCCAACACATCTAAAAAAGTTTTTCCTGAGACAGAATAGTCGTGCGAGCCAGCGATGATAAAACATGGTATTCGTGCCTCTTTTAGTTTCCGGAATTCTGCGAAAGTTTCCTTTAAAATTTCTATCGGGGGGTAAGCAGAATCAAATAAATCTCCGGCGATTAAAACAAAATCCAATCTTGAATTTATACATATCCCAATCGCTTTTTTGAATGATTGAAAATTTAATTCCTGCATCGGTTGTTGCTTCCAGCCTCCGAGATGAACATCTGAAATGTGCGCGAAACGAACCATAAAAATTTTAAAAACAGGGAATATATAAAGATGATTGTTATGATTTGGTATATAAATTCTTTTAAAGATTATCAATCTTATTTTATGATGAATGATTTAGAACAAACAGCAGAAAAAGGCGAACCAGTTTTTAGGAATGAACGAGTTTTAGTCGTCGATGATCACCAAAAATGGTTGAATGATGCAACAAATAATTTGGAATATTATGGGTGCAAAAGAGAGAATATTTTTTGGGCATATAACATTAAAGGGGGTGAAAAAATTTACTATGCAAAAAACCCGTCGATGACAATGATAGATATTAATTTTAACGAACACTATCTAAAAGACACCCAGGGATTGGATTTAATCTCAACGATAAGAAAAGATAATGGCCATATTATAATTGCCGCCATGAGTTCCCTAAAGGACATTGAACAGAAGGCTTTAGATTCAGGAGTAAATTATTTCATAAATAAAAAAAGATTTATTGAAGATTTTGATGGATTTGCGAAGTGGTATAAACAAAAATAAATTTCAAAAAAGAGATGATAGAATTAATGAAATATACTTATCTGTTGGAAAACGATAAGATAAAAAAAGAACTTGAATTGATGTATCAAAAATACAGCGGTTTTCTTGCAAAAGCCGAGGAAGTTTGGAAAGAACTCAACGAAGCACGGGCGATTCTTTATTTGACTGGACAGGTTTATTGCGAGCAGATTGCGCCTGAGGCGATTCAGCGACGGTTGCATTTGCTAAAACAGCCTATGCAATTTTCAGAATTTCTGCAATTGATTGATTCAAATTCTGTCAGATTGGAAGAGTTGAGGAAAGAAGAATTATTCAAAAAACTAGAGGAATTTTACAGAATAATAAAAGAGTATAAGAACAAATAT
>Ga0180007_10001393_pt1 | contig 33457 bp, 25 predicted proteins | sample MM_PC_MetaG_FD_121122 | JGI IMG/M metagenome (GOLD analysis project Ga0180007, IMG submission 121122) | Groundwater microbial communities from the Aspo Hard Rock Laboratory (HRL) deep subsurface site, Sweden - MM_PC_MetaG | ecosystem: Environmental > Aquatic > Deep subsurface > Groundwater... | reverse complement strand
TGTACCAGGCAGCGTCGAGAACAGAAAGCAGGTGAATCAGCCAGCCGAGCAGAAATACCCACATGATGCCGCTGAGTACAAAGAAAAACAAAGCGGCAAAAGGGCGGCCCTGAATCAGTTGCCCGAGGCCGGGTATGAAAAAGCTGGAAAGAGCTGCAATTACATTTCCTGATGAACCTTGTCCTGACATGGGCATTCTCCTGTTAAGATAGTTGAATTGTAGAAAAAACCTCGCTGAAAAGCAAGTCGCAGATTAATTTTTACAAACCAAACATTGTTAGATACGACTAATCTGGTGAATTCAATCAGGCTTGATACCCATTGGCATGACTATTCAGGTGCACGATGTTAGAGCGAATCAGTAATGAAGGTAACACGGCTATGCAAAAACTTTGAAAGAAATGAGTGGAAACAATAAATAGGTATGTATATAGAAAAACCTGCCCATGTGAGAGCTAATACTCATGGGCAGGCGCTGAAAAGTCTTATGGATTTACTGTTTGTCTTCGGGAAGAATGCCCTGGTCGAAAAGCCTGTACATAACGCCTTTTTTTACATACCCTTCAAGACGTGAGGCAACCAGATTTATGAAGTGATTTGGAATTGAAATGTCTTTGTTGGAAACTTTGTAAATGAAGTTGGCGACCTTGCTGGTTGGTCGAATTTTTTCGAGGACATATTGGTCATAAATGCTGTATTCATCTTCGTCATAAAGAAGAATTTGAGTTCCGAAGTGAGAATACCCAAATGGCTGATGAGGGGGGATTGCGGGGAAAGCATCGGTGCGATTTACTACGCGCACGAGAGGAAGGCTGTTGAACAGGTTTCGTCCTTTTTCATCGGTAACTCTGGGTTGCCCAAAAGTTATAATCTGATCAACATCAAAACCCTGTTTTTTCAGAAACATGGCATAAACCACTGCCAGACCACCACCAAGCGATGATCCCGCCAGACGTACTTTTCGGTTTTTATCAAGTAGCTTCGTTGCAGTTAAATTGATTTCTCGAACTGATTTAAGGAAACCGCGGTGAATCCGGCAATCGAGTTCTTTTGCTTTGGATGGTCTGAAATTCAGGTCGACCAGAAAATTTCGCGGGTGACCAGAACCTCGAAACACAACCGTCTGAATGCCTAATCCCCGTTCGTCACGGCCTGCGTCATCAATAATCATCATTCTGTTTTTGAATTTGGGCAGATCAATAAATTTGGTATTAGGGTAAACATCCAGAATGTCCTCATCCGGATGATAGTTCATCATCTGACAGAGCACTGCGTAGTTAAGTATCAGTTCAAAATTAACTTTGTATAAACCTGATTCTTTGACCTGCAATGGTATCAAATCTTCAGTAACAATTTTTGCCAGTGCTGTATTTTGTGCTGTGCGGTCTTTAGCCGTTACCGGTATTGTGCATATCTGAAAAAGCAATGTCAGACAAATGACTATAGAAAGAGTTTTTTGCATAAATGTCACCTCATTTTTCAATTATATGGGAAACTTCTGTTTCGAACAAGACCGAAAATTGTGCTGCTATTTTTTTCCATATGTCTCGATTCGGCTTGTAATTAATCTACAGAGGATTCAAAGCTTGCTTCAATGTTGTCAGGGTTCGTTTAATCATACATCCTGGAAAATGATTCAAGCCCCTGTGATATGACGAGCTGAATGGAAGCTCTTGGATCAGCTTCTTATGTGATACGAGAAGCATCGCGATTCCGTGGTTTTTGATTTAAATTCGGCTCCTGGCGGACAATCAAGCGTTTGCATTTCATACCTATAATCTTTCCGATTCTGACATCGACAAATAAAAGCACCGCCAGTTCGCGAAGATTTTCATGGAGCCTAATGTTTCAATATGGAAGGAGAAATTGGAGCCCATACATTCGAATGGGTTGACGCTGTGGTTTAAATGTTTGAAGACAAACTGAAAGGAATGAGAGAGCATTATCAATGCCGTAAATGCAGGAAGCTCTAATCTGGTTTTCGCGCTAAGCAACCATTCAAGCTCTATTGCGGTTCCATTAAGATAGCATTGTCTGTAGAGTAAATCACAGGGTGGAAAGTAAGGGCTGATTGTGTTAGAATCGCGCATGCATTTTGCCAAGCAAATCCAAGCATGAGGAACACCTATGAGTGTCGAAGAAACACCTAAAAGCTCAAATTTTATTCGTGACATCATTGATGCCGATCTTGAATCAGGCAAGCACAGCGAAATAGTAACCCGGTTTCCGCCAGAACCTAACGGCTATCTGCACGTTGGCCACGCCAAGTCGATTTGTCTGAACTTCGGTCTGGCTCGAGATTATAATGGGCGCTGCCACCTGCGCTTCGATGACACCAACCCGATCAAAGAAGAACAGGAATACATTGACGCTATAAAAGAAGACGTTAAATGGCTTGGTTTCGATTGGGGTAAACACGAATACTACGCTTCCAACTATTTTGACCAGCTCTTTGACTGGGCTGTTCTACTTATTAAGTCTGGCAAGGCCTATGTTGACGACCATACTGCTGACGAGATCAGGGCAAGTCGCGGCACTCTTACTGAGCCTGGCAAAAACTCGCCATGGCGTGATCGCAGCGTCGAAGAAAATCTGGATTTATTCAACAGAATGAAAAACGGTGAATTCAAGAACGGAGAACGCGTTCTAAGAGCCAAAATAGACATGGCTGCACCCAATATCAATATGCGCGACCCCGTTTTATACCGCATTCTGCATGCCGAGCATCCACGCACTGGCGACAAATGGTGCGTCTACCCGATGTATGACTTTACACATGGTCAGTCTGACGCGATCGAGCATATCTCGCATTCGATCTGTACTCTCGAATTTCAGGATCATCGCCCACTTTATGAGTGGTTCATTGAAAACCTTCCGTTGCCAGCTAAGCCTCATCAGTATGAATTTGCCCGCCTGAACTTGACTTATACGGTTATGAGCAAACGCAAACTGCTGCGCCTTGTGCAGGAAAAGAAAGTATCGGGCTGGAACGACCCGCGCATGCCAACCATCTCGGGAATGCGCCGCCGCGGATATCCAGCAGCCTCTTTGCGTGAATTCTGTGATCGCATTGGCGTTGCCAAGGCTAACAGCACTGTCGAATTCGCGATGCTGGAAAACTGTGTGCGCGACGACCTGAATCGCAATGCTCTCCGTTTCATGGCGGTTTTGCGTCCGATCAAGCTGGTTATCACAAACTACCCGGCTGATCAGGTCGAAGTTTTCGATGCTGATAACAATCCCGAAGATCCGACTGCCGGTACCCGCAAAGTGGCTTTTACCAAAGAGCTCTACATCGAATCTGAAGACTTTATGGAAGACCCGCCGAAAAAGTATTTCAGATTGGCACCGGGCGCAGAAGTAAGACTTAAACACGCCTATTACGTGACCTGCAAAGACGTGATCAAAGATGCCGCCGGCAATATCGTTGAGTTGCACTGCGAATACGATCCCGCCAGTCGTGGCGGGTCATCTCCGGATGGTCGCAGAGTAAAAGGTACGTTGCACTGGGTTTCTGCCACGCTGGGTCGAAAAGCCGAGATACGTCTTTACGACCATCTTTTCAACCAGGAAAACCCCGAAAAGGTTGCAGAAGGCGAAGACTTTATCAACAAAATCAACCCGGCGTCACTTGAAGTTCTCAGCGATTGCGTTCTAGAACCGGCTCTCGCTGATGTCGCAGTCGGCGTTGCGCTTCAGTTCCTGCGTATGGGCTATTTCTGCATGGATCAGGATTCAACTGGCGATCATCTCGTGTTTAATCGCACGTTAACGCTGAAAGACGGTTGGGCCAAGATTCAGAAAAATCAACCAGACTGATTATCAATAAAAAAGCCTCGCTGCAGATAATCTGTCAGCGAGGCTTTTTTTTACCGAATTCTATTCGAGATAGGTGTATCCATAGAGGCCGGAGCGGTAGATTGCCAAAAACTCTTTGCCTTCGACAATTGTGATTTTGCCTTCTTTAACTGACGCAGCAACCCATGTTTCCATGGTGCGCACAAGTTTTTTTGCATTGAACTGCACATAATCAAGCACGTCGGCAACGGTTTCGCCGTCGATGATCTTGTCGATATCGTAACTGCCATCGTCGTTTACAGTTATATGAACGGCGTTGGTATCGCCAAAGAGGTTGTGCAGATCGCCAAGGATTTCTTGATAAGCGCCAACCATGAAGACTCCAAGGTAGTATGGCTCATAGGTTTTGAGATTATGCAGGGGGAGGCAGGGGTTAAAGTTGCGGTTGCCGATGAAACGGTCTATCTTTCCGTCTGAATCGCAGGTTATATCCTGAATTGTTGCCTGATGTGTCGGTTTTTCGTCGAGACGGTGCAGCGGCATGATCGGAAACAGTTGATCAACTGCCCAAGCATCTGGCAGCGACTGAAATAGCGAAAAATTACAGAAATACTTCTCAGCAAGAATTTTATCGAGCTGTCGCAGCTCTTCTTCCGAGTGCTTTTGCTGTCTGGCCAGGTCTCTAACTTCGTGTGCGATGCCCCAGAACAGTTTTTCCGTTTTTGCCCGCGATTTGAGATCGAGCATGCCGAGGTTGAACAGATCAAGAGCTTCTTCGCGCAGTTGCTGGGCATCGTGCCAGGCTTCAATCATGGTCAGGTCGGTCAGAGATTCGAATATCGTGTGCATATCGCATACGAGTTCGTGATCTTTCTTGCTGATTTCTATTTTTGAAAAGTCTACTCGTGGCGGCGAAGTGGTTTCGAGAACATTGAACACCAGAATTGAATGGTGGGCGGTGAGTGCGCGCCCTGACTCGGTTATCAAGTGAGGGTGTGGCAGTCCATTTTTATCGGCAGCATCCTGCAGGGCAGAAACAGCATCGTTAGCATATTCCTGAATCGAATAGTTGATGCTGCTCGAAATGGTCGTGCGCGTGCCGTCGTAGTCGACGCCAAGGCCGCCGCCGATATCGACATATTCAAGGTTGCAGCCAAGTTTATGAAGTTGCACATAGAATTGAGCGGCTTCTTTAAGGCCGCGTTTAATTTTGCGTATGTTAGTAATCTGACTACCGAGATGGCAGTGAATCAGTTTGATGCTGTCGATCATATCTTCTTCTTTCATCATATCAACAGCTTCGATCAGTTCTATCGGGGTCAGGCCAAACTTGCTCTTGTCACCGCCTGAATCTTCCCATTTGCCACTGCCAAAAGCAGCCAGCTTGATTCTAATTCCGATGTTCGGGTTTACTTTATGAACTTTGGCGAGCTTGCAGATCAGCTTGAGTTCATTGAATTTTTCGGCAACGATGAAAACCCTTTTGCCCATTTTCTGGGCAAGTAAAGCGAGTTCAATGAACTCTTCGTCTTTGTAGCCGTTGCAGACGATTATGGCCTCGGGGTTATCCATAAGCGCCAGGACTGCATGCAGTTCAGGCTTTGATCCGGCTTCGATGCCGATGTTGAATTTTTTGCCGTAGCGCACGATTTCTTCAACAACCGGGCGCTGCTGATTAACTTTGATCGGGTAAACAGTGTAGTAGTTGCCGCCGAAACCGTATTCTTCGGAAGCGCTTTTAAAGCAATTCGAAATAGTCTCAATGCGCTCGTCGAGGATATCTGGAAATCTGAGTAGAACCGGAAACGAAACGTCTTTCAGGGTAATCTCGTCGAGAATTTCTTTTATGTCTACTGCCTGTTTCGGTCTGCGATGCGGCATAACGGTGACATTGCCAGCTTTGTTAACGCCAAAATAGCCAACTCCCCAGCCTTCAACGTTGTATAGTTCAGCAGAATCTTCGGTGCGCCATTTTCGCATCAGATACCTCCGAGGTTGATGTAGATAAGGGTTTATACTAGATGGAAATGAGTTTTATCGCAAGCATTTTATACTTGTTTATGGTAAGGCTTGAGAGTATACTTTAATGCTCATTAAATAGATGGTTTCTGGCCATATAAAGACTCAGGAGAAATTGATGAAAGAAGAACTTGTGGCTGGCCGCAACGATCTCTGCCCCTGCGGAAGTGGGCTGAAATACAAAAGATGCTGTATGTTTGTTCGATCTGCCCATGACGTAAGTGTAGCCGAGCTTTATCTGAACAATTATCGGATCAAGCTCAAGACTGCCAAAGATATTGCCGGGATCAAAAAAGCAGGCAAATTGGTGATTGATACTCTCAGATTAGCTGAAGAGTATATTAAACCAGGCATAACAACGAACGCTATTAACAAATTGGTGCACGATTACACAATTAAGAATGGTGCACGGCCGGCTCCCCTTAATTATCGAGGGTTTCCGAAGAGTATCTGCACTTCGGTCAACGAGGTTATCTGTCATGGTATCCCTTCTGAGCGGGTTTTAATCGAAGGCGATATCATCAACGTTGATGTAACCTCGATTCTAGACGAATATTTCGCCGATGCCAACATGACCTTTTTTGTTGGTGAATGCAGTCCTGATGCGCACAAGATCGTGAATATTGCTCGTGAGTCACTAAAGCTGGCTTTGGCTGCAGTCAAGCCTGATAACACGATTGGCGATATCGGGTTTGAGATTCAGCAATATGCCGAAGGGCAGGGCGCCTCTGTTGTGCGCGAATTTATCGGGCACGGGATTGGCAAGGTCTTTCATGAGCCACCTGATGTGCCGCATTTTGGCCGCCGCAACACTGGCATAGTTCTGGTTCCTGGCATGGTTTTTACGGTTGAGCCGATGGTAAATCTTGGTAAGCGCTTTTTGCGGGTGCTTGACGATCAATGGACAGCAGTTACCCGCGATGGTTCGCTTTCTGCACAATTCGAGCAGACTATAGTTGTAACTGAAGACGGTTACGAAAGTCTGACCCCTTACGAACTCTAATATTCAAAATTCTCTGGAGGAAACATGGAAGAACTACTGCTGGACTATCTTAGATTTATCGAAGGCGAAGCTGACAGCGACCAGGAGTTTGATCCGGATCGCAAGATCAACGAGCAGTTTGATGTTCTCGACGAAATGGATTTTCGCATCGCAACCGTGAAGTTTGAGATGCATGCCATGGTTGATATTCCGCGCACCCCAAAAAATTACGAATTGACCCTTCGCGAGCTCGTTGAAAAGATCAGCGAATTGTCTAAGGTCAGCAAAGCCAATGTGCCGACATTCTTGAAAAAGAAAAAAGCCGAATTGTCACGAATTGCCCACGAAATGGCGGCAAGCATGGCAAACATATTCGGCTGAGAACACTGGACACCTCGTCATAATTTCCTTACAACTAAAGTATGCGTTCCCACAGGGAGGAAGTTATGAATAAGATAATAGGACTAATGATACTGATCAGCCTGGTCTGCAGTGTGCAGGCCATGGCTTTTGATGAAGCTAAATTACGATCGGTTCTCGAAGGTTACAGCAAGATCGTCACAAAGCTTGCAACGCTTGGTAATAACGGCAATTCAGGTAAGGGTGGAGATTCCGCTAAGGGTAGCCCGGCTGATGATGAATTTGTGTGGCTCAAAGCCGACAAGGTTAATGCTGAGCTCGAAAGTATGATTCGTGGTATTGAAACAGCCAAAGGCGTAGCAACGGCTCTTGCCATAATCATAAACCTTTACGAAAGTGACAGTATAACTGTTGAAGTCGCGCTTGCCTCGATCAAGATGCTCAAGGACCGCGCGGTTTTTCTCAAGCTGTTCATAACCAACGGTAATTCAGAACTCGAAATCATGATTCACATACTTAACGAACATGAAGCCGATTTCTCTCAGAAAGCTAAGGATGGCTCGAAAACCACTGTTAACATCGAGGCAACCGGCAAAATCAAAAATCCGGCACCTTCAAACGGCAAACAGTAAACCTAATTTCGCGAAACCAAAGCCGGGGGCAAACATAAGTTTGCCCCCGGCTTTGGTTTTGGGATGCTCTCGATATCTCTCTTGCAAAGAGTTTGAGTAAAGCAAAGAGACGCGGGTGACCGCGGTTTAAGCCGGAAAATGGATATAGCCATGGAAAAGCTAAGCGCTTACACTTGTTTTTTGCTTGGAGTGGCTATTTGGAATTTTTGACGGCGCCTTTCTCGTAAGCTCTTAAAAAGCAGTCGACAATGGCTGGTTCAAACTGGGTGCCGCTGCATCGTTTCAGTTCTGTGAGCGCGACATCGTCTGGCTTGCCTTTGCAGTTTTCGTGGTATGGCCTATCTGAGGTCATTGCATCAAAGGTGTCGGCAACCGCAATTATTCTTCCCGCGAGGGAAATTTCCTCTTGGGATCTTCCGGTCGGGTAGCCGCCGCCTGAAAACTTTTCATGGTGGTCGATCATTCCTGGCAAGAACCGGGAAAGTTTCTTAACATGATTCATGATATCAGCCCCGATGACTGGGTGCTGCTTTATCTGTTCGAACTCCTCAGATGTCAGCCTGCTGGGTTTTCGAAGAATTGCTTCAGAGACCCCGAGCTTGCCGATATCATGCAATAGCGCTGAAATTCTGATGTTTTCGACCTGATCTTGTGGAAGACCCATTTCTTTTGCGATTGCAACAGAGTAATTAGTTACTCTGCGAGAATGACCGTGCGTATAGGGATCTTTTGCGTCTATTGCTGCAGATAGTGCCTCGACAGTGTTTCGAAACAGTTCCTGGGCTTCGTGATATAACCCGGCGTTTTCAAGCATTCCACCCATCTGCTGGGCGATCGCCGAAAGCAGTTTCTCGTCTTTAGAGTCGAACTCTTCGTTCTCGCCTTTTTGGAAAACGGCAAGAACTCCTATGATGCCCGCTTTTGACGGAAGCGCAACCAAAAGGCGCGTTTGGCGATTTTTTCTGCCCAGCTCAATGCCGTTACCGGCTGAATCGAAGTTAGAAAAAACAGGCGTGCCGTTTTGCAGCACATCCCAGGCCGTGTCAGATCCCTTGGGCCATGTAACCTGACCGATGTCGGATGGAGCGAATCCGATTCCGGCTACCAGAATCAGCTCATCTGCCGCTTCGTTGAGCATGAAGACCCCAGCTCTTTCGACATCAAGGATTGTGGTTATCTCCTCTAGAGCTTTTTGCTGTATCCGCTCAATCTGGAGAGTGCCTGAGAACGCCGAACTCAATCTGTATAAAAGGGTTAATTCCTCATACACGTCTGAAAGCTCGTTTGTCAGGTCACAAAGCTCATATTCAAGCAAGAGCATTCCCGTCAATGCGTCGGAAACGATCTTCGTTTGAGAGGGTTCAACCTCGACAGGGCAGCGAAGAAAGACTGTCATGTCGTTGGAAAGATCTATTAGTAGGTCGTTGCCAGTCGATTCAACGTGAAGTTCATACTTTCCGCCGAGAGTGGAAAGAAAAGCTTTGATCCTGTCCCCGTTGATAAGTTTTTTAAGTGGCGCGGTCATTGGGTTTTTACATTACCAATGTCAAGTTTGGCTTTGACCGTTTCAAGAAGCTGTCTTGGGCTAAAAGGCTTGGTGATATAGTCGGTTGCACCGGCGTCGAAACCGGTCTTCATGTCTGACTCCTGACCCCGCGCAGTAAGAAGGATAATTGGGGTTGATTTAAACAAGGCATCCTGTCTCAGTTTTTTGCAGACTTCAAAGCCGTTCATTTTTGGCATCATAACATCAAGAAGTATCAGATCGGGAGCTTCGCTTTTTGCGGCAGTGAATGCCTCTTCGCCGTTTGTTACCGCAATCACACTGAATCCTGCGTTGGAAAGTTTGTCTTTAACAATTCTCAGAATATGCGGTTCATCATCGGCAACGAGTATTTTTTTCTCTGTCATTATGAGCCTCCTTATGATTTTCCTTAATTCCGGGCGGTTAGTCGGATGTGGCGGGTGGGTTTGCTGGTGCCGTGAGCGCCCGGACTTTTTCAATCAGGTCTGACCCTTTGTAGGGCTTTCTCAGCCAGGCGTCAACTTCAATGTCAGATTCTTTTTCTTCTTCTGGAAGAACCGTTAGCAGCATGATTTTCACAGATTGCATTCTCTTGTCGGCCCTGATTCGGCGAACGACCTCGTAACCACCCATCCCGGGCATCATAACATCCAGAATGACCAAGGCCGGTATACCTTCTTCAAGGCATGAAAGTGCTTCTTCTCCTGAATAAACGGATTCTACCGTGAAGCCTTCCCGGGCAAGCTTGTCCTTGACAGCCCTTGCAATGTTCTTCTCGTCTTCCACCACAAGAATTAAAGCCATTTTGCACCATTTTTCATTTGTTTGCCGTGACAATTCTATCACAGTTCGTTCCAGCATGGAAACCCGCTGTCGTCAAATTTATTGTTTGGTCGTGAGGCGCGTGGTGTGATATCTTAGCGACATGGAAGAGTCTGGGGATGTTCTACTACCACGGGAAAACAGGTTGCACTCAAAGGCTGGCTGGCTAGGGCTGGCATTGTTTGTTGCAGGACTTTTTGCGCTTGTTTTTACGCATATACCTCATCTTCTGCTTTTGGCGATCGTTTTGGTTGTCTGTGATAACAGACTGTATAATCCCAGAGACGGGATGCTGAAGGATAACCAATCAAGGCTTGAGGATTTGGGCTGGTGGCTGTTTATTCTGGGCCTTGCATTGCTGTTTTTCAACTGGTTTTTAGCTGCTTTTCCCCTTACCGTGGGTTATCTGCTTACTGGTGGTCGCGTCTTCAGAGCACTTCGCGAGAGGCTGTTCAAAAACTGGACTGACATCAACCACGATCGATGGGTTGATTATTTCAGCTATTTTTTTATCCTTCCCGGTTTAGTGATAACCCTTGTCGGACTTCTTGTCGGGCCTCTCAGATACATGCAAATTCGCTTCATTTACTCTGCCCTCAAGCTTTCAGAGGCGCTCTGGTATTCTTTGGGCATAATAGGCTTTGGAGCAATTCTTCTTACGCTCGGCTTCGGCATCAGAAGGCGGCATCTTTGGGCTGGTATTCTGGGGCTTTGTGTGACTTTTCTGGGCTTCTGGAATTCGATTGACAAGGCTTTCAGAGCAACCGAAGGCAATCTTAATCGTTTGCCTATAGAGCTGGTAAATCATGGTTTTTCGATACTGTTCGCATGGCTCTTCTTTTTCGGATTCTACCAGACTTTTTTCCCGGCTATCAGTTCTAAGGCAGCAAAACTGGCGGACTCTCTTGAGGGCAAGCTGAAGGAGTCGGATAAGGCTTTGCAACAGGCCAGGGAAATGCTGGAGGACGAGCGTGTTAAACTGCGCGCTATTTTTGAGACCACCAGAGAGGGGATTGCCCTGTTTGACCGTGAAATGAAAGCAGTCTTCGCAAATCCTGCATTTTCCGAGCTGTTTGAGATTTCTGCGGATCTGGTTTCAGATATGACCTGGAGTGAGATTATCGATCGTTCGGGCTATAATGAGGTTCAGCGCAACCTCTCTTCTGACACGGGTGAAATCTCAATTCTAGATGAAAAGGGAGGGGTGAGGCGCAATATTTCATTTTACACCCGGAAAATCACCAACAGTTCAGACGAGTTTGTTGCGACAATGATTCTGAGCCGTGATACTACTCTTGAGCGCGAGATCAGCCGTGTTAAGTCAGAATTTGTAAGTAATGTCAGTCATGAGCTTCGCACGCCACTTACATCAATTCGAGCTTATGCCGAAATGCTGCTTGACGGCGAAACGGAAAACCCCGAAACGACACGTGAGTATCTTATGGTGATTCTTGATGAGGCTGAGCGCTTAACCAACCTGATCAACGACATTCTTGATCTGTCCAAAATGGAATCGGGGAAAAAAGTCTATCGTTTTTGTGCCGCCGAACCTGGGAAACTTCTACAGAAGGCCGTTCAGATGGTAATGTCAGAGGCGCAAAAAAAAGGGCAGACGATTGAGGCTGAGATTCCAGAACCCTCATTTGTCGCGGTGTTTGACCAGGACATGCTTTACCAGGCCCTTCTTAACCTGGTGAACAATGCGGTGAAATATACCCCGAATAGCGGGAGTATTTACGTGACGTTGACGATTCCTGATGACTCAGGCTTTTACAGAATAATCGTGAAGGATAACGGGATCGGAATTTCTGCTGAAGATCAGCAGAAACTTTTTTCAAAGTTTTTCCGCGTTGAGAGCACTCTTTTGCAGGAAGTCGGTGGTACCGGGCTTGGCCTGGCTCTCGTAAAACAAATTGCTGATGACCATGGCGGCCGGGTTGAAGTTGAATCTTCGCCAGGAAAAGGCAGCACCTTTACCCTCGTTTTTCCCGTCTCAAACCCAGCATTAATCAAAGCTACTGGTAAAATAAATAACCCGACCATTTGAATGGTAATTGCTGATTCTATGTGTTGCTTAAAGCATTAGTGTTGATGCTTGTCTTGCGCGGTCTGCAGCCATTCAACCAGTGGAAATCAGCTTGATTCAAACTCGATCTTGCTGTTGTCCGATGTTACTGTTTTGGCTCTATAGATGAGTAAATTAAAGAGACGCGATTGCTCGCGTCTCTTTATGTTCTAGTGATCTGGTAAAAGGAAACCCAGGTTCTACTGAATAGGAATCCAGATCTCGGTTTTCTTTTTTGAATCTGGAGTTGTGCTGTTTGGGGCATCGAAATACCTTTCAACGCATGGGCCACCGAGAACAACGAGTTTGTTCTCGACAATCCACTTATAAAGGCTATTGATGGTTATATATGTGGTTTCATATGAACCAACGTGCATGGCGACAGCGACTTTGTTGAATTCGAATTTTTTAGCCTTCAAGCCGGCTTTATCAGTTTGATTGGAAGCAACCGGGTAGCCGATATCCCATTCCAGATCTTCGGGCGCGACATAGAACGGACTGTTCCAGTAGACGGTAATCTCTTTGTCTGCAGCCTTAAGACCGGAAGACTTGAATTTTGCCAGAAAGGACTTTTCAAGCTGCGGCAATCCTGCGTAAGGGCCTGTACCTTCCAGGCACATGTAGGTGAAGGGTTGAACATTGCGAACTTCTGCTTTGAAAGAAGAAGCCTTCTCTACTGCCATCAAAGATCCGCAACAAAGCGCCAAAATAGCCAATGCAAATAATATTTTTTTCATAGAGCCTCCATTTGTAATTCAATCAGTAGAGTCTATTACATCGTTTGCTCACATGCAATAAGTTGAAGTTCAACATTCCATCATTAAAATTGGAACATTACTCCTGTAGTCAGTCTTTTGCTTGTCTGATCTGGGTCTGCCAGCATGACACCCGCTTTTTCGTTCGCTGCTGACCGCGTTTCACTGCTGAATTGGTCAACGGAATAGCCAAGATATGCTTTCCATCTGCCGTTGAAGGTATACAGAATTTTTGCAAAGCCGCCATTCTTGTACAAATCGAGGGTGTTATAAGCAAACAGGTTCTCGCCATCAACACCCAGTCTGCGTTTTCCGAACAATCCGCCCAGCGATAACATGAACCGGTCATTCGGAGTGTAAGTCGCTTTGATTACGCCACCACCTGCCGAAGAAGATTGTGATGCTCGCATCATTCGCCCGCTGGAAGAGGTAAACAAGGCTTTCAGATCGGCACGGAAGCGTTTGTTGAACTGATATCCCACAAAGGGGCTGAGCTGAAATCCCTTGTAGCTGTTATAGCGTGAAAAGTCGAGGCCGGCACCAACAAGCCAGCTGGAATCGGGGTAGCAGAAAACTTTTCCGCCAACGACTGTGGAACCATCAGTAGCTGCGTCGTCATTGTAAAATTTCAGCAGATGCAGTTGCAGGCCCAGATTATGTCTCGCCTGATAATAGACTTTTCCGCCAAAAAGATTCTCGTTGAAGTCTGTAGCACCTGCGCTGAGATTATTGACGTCTGTGCGGGTGTAGGAGAGGGTTGATGTCGTTTTTTTGTAGCTATAGCGTAAGGTGTTGGTGATTAGACCCCGATCATCCTGAAAGCTATTATAGTCTGTGCCTGTATAGCCTAGAAAAAATTCCCATGGCTGGTGTTTGTCGGTGTAATCAAGGCCGGCTTTTGCTCCGACATTTTGCGGATACAGGCGTAGAACATTTCGGAAGGTTTTTTCGGCACTGCGGATGTCACCAAGGCCAACATAAGCCCAGCCTTTGGAGTTTTGTACCAGCGGATCACCGGGAAATTTTGAGCAGAGCGAAATTGCTGCTGAAAAATCCTTCTGTTCGGAAAAATAGCGAATGTATTTTCTGTCCAGATCAATGCCAGGGGCGAAAGAGTTTATGTGATCAAGAATTGTCTTCGCTCTTGAATAATTTCCGGCATTGAGGTAACAGTCGACGGCATAGATATAAGTTGCTCTCGAATCGATCATGGTGCCGGCTAATTTTTCGCTTCCTGCACCCTCAAGATTAAAATATTTTTTGCCCTGAACTACGTCTTTCATCTGGAAATACAGGCGTCCCAGGTATGGCCAGAGTTCATTCGTTCTGTTTTGTTCCTGGAGCTTAAGCAGTATATTTCTTGCCTGCGAGGTGTCTCCTGCAAGCAGAAAGCTGTTCGCCGCTGCCAGGCTTGTGGCCCAGGAATCGGTGGAAATGGGGATTGCTTTGAGGTAAGTGTTTCCTGCTTTTTGATATTTTCCTGCCGCCGCGTAGTCTGCAGCTATACGTAAAAGTTCCTTTAACAGGGGTGGGCGGGAAACTATCTGCCATAAAAGATCAGCAGCCTTTTCAAATTCTCCGTTCAGTTCATAGAGCTCGGCCACTCTCTGACCAACTTCCACAGATTGCCGAAACTGGAGCTGCCCCGTAGATAACTGCTGTAACAGGCCAGCGATTTCGAGGCGGTTTATATGTTTGAGGGCAGCAAGAAGCTCCTGATTCTGTGGATAATAGCTGGCAACAGCCCGTAGCAGTGGTGCCGCCTGACTAAAACCGCTGAGATTAAAGAAGCAAAGCCCCATTCCAAGCTGATTATCAATTTTGTCATAGAAAATTGAGTAATATTTGAACGCGTTATGAAAATCTTTGCGGGCATAAAGGATGTTGGCAACCCGGAGAGTAGCAAAATAGTTGTTGGGCGAAACCGACAGAATGTACATGCCGATTTTCAGAGCCTGATCGTATTGTACTAGAGCAATCAGGGTGAGCATTTTCCCGTGAAAGGCATCCAGTTCACCTGGGAACTGGGCAATTGCCCTGTCATACCATGCAAGCGCATATTGGTAATTCCCTTCCAGATAGTAGTCATAAGCCATGCTCAGAAGTGGCCTGGCAATCTGTGGGTGGGCTGAGATGTAACCAGCAATAGCCTTTCTGGCGTTTTCAAACTCGCCCAGCGCCTCATAACAAGCGACCAGCTCATAAAATGTTTCTTCTGATGCGAATGTTGTCCGAAAATCCCGGCTTAGTCGGTTGACATAAAGCTTGGTGTTAACCAATTCCGGGGGCACATTCAATGTTTTCGCCATGGCGAAGAGAGCTGTCTGATTCTGCGGGTTTTGCGCCAGAATCGGCTCCCAGCCAGTTGTCGCTGAAAATGATGTTGTCGAAAAAAACATCGTAAAAATCAGCAGAATTATTGTCGTATTAAAAAGCCGCTTCATAATTACCTCAAGACTGATTTGAAGCGATTTTTTCTATTTTTAACAGGGTGTGTTGATCGCTTTTTACATATATGGACAAAAATCCACATCGGCCAAAATTAAAGAAAACTTGCGCTTCTTGTTTATTTTTCTGTATGGAGGGAGGAGAAAAACTGGAGACAATAGACAAAGTGGTCCCTGACGTCTCCTCTAATTCAAGAGTTTCCTCAAAAGCAGTTTTGAATGACATTGCTGAAAAAATGTCGCCTGCGACCCATGAAAGTATTTTTTTGGGCAAGCTGAGAAAATGGTAAGCATTTTTCCCGAAAAGCACAGTTTGCCACTGAAGGTTGTGTTTGAGAGCGAAGGGCATGTCTGAGAGACTTATTGCAAAAAGGTTCAGCGGCGAAAACCCTTTGCCGGAAAATCTTATCACTTCTACGCACTTCAAACCAATACTGTATTCAATTTCCTCGCCGTTTTCAGAGGTCGCTATGACGTTACCATAAAGGGTATACGCGAATTTCCAGTTGATAATTCTTTTCGCTCCTTTTTCTTCTATCTCAAGATGCCAGCACTCGCCATTCTGCGGGAACAGAAGTTGGCGAACACTGTCGTTTTGAGGAACAGAAGACGCAACGAGCGCCTCTTCAGGCTTATAAAATGGATAAAAGACGGCGGCGTTCTGTTTCTCGACCAATAGATCGCGGAATAAAAAGGCTATATTGGCCGCACCAGCAACAGGATTTAGCTGCAACTGAAGATGCAGATGGGGAAGAGCACTTCTTCCAGAATTGCCTGTCCTTGCGAGCGGGGTGCCTACAAATACTGACTGACCAGGAACCACCAGAATAGATGCCTTTTTCAGGTGATACATGCCCACATAGATCCCGGCTGAGTAGACTATGACAAAGTTTCCCCATGGAGCAGCCAGATTCATCTCTCCAAGCGGGTTGTCGTCTACTTCGCCCCAGACAGCCGAAACTACGCCCTCCACCGGCGAAAGGACCGGGGCGTTAAAGGCATAATAGTCCTCAATATTTATTCCTGTAGATCGGTAACGGCTTGCTGACTCGTCTACCGCAGCCAGATCGACTCCATATCGCCAGTATTCCTTGTGAGTTTCGTTGCCATTGAAGCCCTGAACGATTTTCCAGCGACCAAATACCGGAAAGGCAACAGAATGCAGAAATATTCTTTCCTCGTAGCGCTTGTAATAGCAGATTGCTTCTTCTGGGGTCGCAAAGTCCATTCCCGGCCTCATCGGCTTTGCTTGTGGATTCCTTCCCTGCAAGGACAGCAGGATTCCGGTCAAAACAAGGTTGAATGGCAAAACAGTCCAGTCTCCTCCGCTTAGGCGCGTCAGATTGATACAGAAAATCCCCAGAAAAAAACCAATGATCTGTGATGCAATCATCAGCAATGTCGCTTTCTTTCCGGGAACAAAAAAAACTCCGCCAATAGTTATGCCGATGAGGACCGCATTAAAGCCGTAGGCAACCTGATATCCTCCGGTGAAAAAGGGAAAAATTGCCATTAGAATTCTGGATGAACCATACCCCAGAATTGCCATAAAGGTAATGATGCGCGAAGTCAGCGCCAAAGCAACTGTTGCGAGCAAGCAGGGTAAGAATTTCTTCTGAAAGAAAATCGAGCCGACCGAGAAAACAAACCCAAGGAATTCGTAGGCAAGCTTGTTTATCCAGCTAAGGGTGTCGGGGTTCTGAAAAAAAATGTCGATTCTGCCGCCAGAATATGACCAGGCTTTGAGAAAAAAGCTTCCGTCTGGTTGTCCTTCTGGCCGGTGAAGAATGGTAAACAGAAACACAATAAGAACAAACGGATATGAGCAGGTAGGCAGTCGGTATCTGATCCAGAGAACCTGATTCAACGATCTGGTGAGAATAAACAACAGAAAACTGCCTGTGAAGCCAAGCACAGCCAGAGTTGAAAAGCTGGAAAATGTGTTGCCCAGATATAGCCCGAAGAGAATGGCATTGGCAAAGTATCCGCCGCTTTTGATGTCTTCATCTGTGAACTCGAATAGTCTTCCCCAGAAAATCATGAGGAACGGGCATAGCAGCGATGATATGCCCCAGTCGGCCGACCCGGCCGCTGCAAACATAATCAGAATTCCGGGAAGAACCCGCTGCGAAAAGAAAATTCCGCTATACCAGAGAACAATTTCCCGACATTGTCTTAATGCCGCTTCAAAAGATACTTTCATAGCAAATCACTGCGCCTGCAACGCAATCTGTTCAGGTTAACTGAGAGATTTCTCCCTTCTGTTTTGGCCAAGGATGGCCTTATGCAGTTGCGCCACAGGAAAGAAGCGCAACCTGCCGAAATGACAGTCCTGTTTGTCATTCCGAACGAATGTGAGGTGGCTCTTTTGGCCTTTGGCCAATTAGAGCCACGTGTCCCGCAGTGCTCACCGGGTGAGGAATCTCCTCCATTTTTTTGAGAAGATACGATTTTAACTCTGTCAGTCAGAAACCTGCTCATTTCTTTTTGGTTTTTGAGTTTTGTTTCTTTTCCTGCAGGTGCTCTGGGATCGACTCTAGCATGGTCATGTACTCAAGATTTTCTTTGGCTCTTATCTGATGAGTCTTGCCTTGTTCGTCAATAAGGACAATGGCAGGTCGATATTGAATAAACTGCATCCATTGAGTAACGTTGTAGGCCCCAACCGGATGAATAACGACCTGTTCGCCTGGCGACAGGGCAGGGAACTGAATGAGTGGACGTACAATGTCTATATTCATGCACAGAGGGCCGAAAATAACAGTGTTTTCGAGAAAATCCGAATGGGGTTGGGCAGGAGTGATGTTGTATTTGTACCATGTTGAGGTAAACAGAAGATTCACGCCCGCGTCAAGCGTGAGAGACTGTGTACCGTCAGTCAGTCGTTTTGTCCCGACGACGCTTGAGATAAGGTAGCCTGCTTCGTCAATTAGTGCTCTTCCGGTTTCAAGGATCAGCAGAGGTGGCGAGGAAAAGCAATCTGTTCTGACCAGCAGTTCCTCACTTATCATTTCGGCAAACTTGTCAATGCCAGGGTTGGTCTGGCTTCCCGGTAGATATTGCGTGTGGAGAGTGTTTGTGGAGGGAAACCCGCCGCCGATATCTATATATTCGATTTTGATGGCAAAATCGTCTCTCAACTTCTTTGCAAAGAGAGCAAGCTTCTGAATGGCTGTCTTATATGCTTTTGGCTCCAGGATAAAGGTGCCGAGATGGCAATGAAGACCTCTTAGGCGGAGTTTCCCGGTAGAGTGCATTTTTGCAACAGCCGAGTAAGCAGCCTTGTTCTCAAGATTGAATCCAAAGCGGGTCCAGGCCGGATAAATACCCGCATCAAGGTTAACTCTGATCCCGAGATCAATAGGCTTGCTGATCTCTGTAGCGAGCTTTTCGAGGTTGAAAATCTCTTCCATATTATCAACATTGATCTTTGACTGCATTTTGACAGCCAGCTTTAAAGCTTCATAGGGCTTGTATGGCCCATTAAATATGATTTTATCGCCAGGTACCCCGAGTTTTAGCGCTTTTTCATACTCAAAGAGCGAAACTACTTCGGCCCATGAGCCTTCCTGATGAAAAATTCTGCAAATTGCATCGAGGTAGTTGGTTTTATATGACCATGAAAACTGAACCTGCGAATATTTATGAGAAAAATCGCCAACTGCTTGCCTGTATTTTTCGCGGATAGCGCGCTCAGAAAAAACAAACAGTGGTGAGCCAAACTCTTTTATCAGAGTATCGACCTTAATTCCATCAATAGAGTCTTTGTGAGATCCTGTGGGTGAGCCAAATTTATTCATTGGCCCTTCGATGTGCGGCCTGATTCTGGGTTTCTGATACTCACGTTTCACGCTGTTTTCTCCTGTTGGGTTTTCCTGTTGCTGGCGCGGAGTCACGGTTAAGCTCACCCATGATCATGACACGCTCATATTCAGACATGGAAATAATCATGTCCTGAGAATACCGTAGAAACATGGTTCCTGGTTTCGCAATAATGGGAATCTGTCCGGATGGAATCTTCTCATAAACATGCCTGAGCAGTATTTCGGGAAGATTACACTCTGCTCCGTGGCTGAGAAAAATCCAGGCGGGAAAGCGTGGGTTGATCTCGATTAGATAGTATTCGTCTGTTTTTTCATTTCTCATGATCTCAATTTCCATGGGCCCCCGCCATTGCAGATGTTTTACCAGGCGACGGGCACATTCGAAGAGACCCTTCGAATGAATAGTCATTCCGCCCCATGCTTTTCCCTTTTCGGTTAACTGCATCTTTTTCATGGCAGTCATGCCGAGAATGTTGCCTTTGCCATCTGCTGCGACGGCGATATCGAACTCTTCTCCGGCAACCCATTGCTGAAGAAGGAGTGGAAAGCCCCAGCGCGAGGAAATTGAATGTGCCGCTTTTTCGAGGGTTGCCTCGTTGTGTGCCACCACAGCCTCATAAAAAATGCCCTTGACGAGACAGGGGTAACCGAGCTTGTTGGCGGCCGAAAAAAGCTGATCAAAATTGCCAATTTCAATGGTTTTCGGGTATTTAAGTCTGGCTTTTTTGCACAGCTCCTGGAGTTTGATTTTAGAGCGCATTTCAATCATTTCTCTGGTTGGGAGAAAGGTCTTGACGCCCATTCTTAAAAACTCTTGCTCCATGGATAGAAAGTTTGTTAACTCTGAATCTAGAGCGGGCAGGAAAAAATTGACCTGAGCTTTCTCTACAATATAACGAATTCTCTTCTGAAATGTTTCAATCCCGGCAGAAGGATATGGCATCAGATAGACTTCGTCGCACGCCTCTCTGACGTAAATTGCGGCTTCATTCGCGTCATAGGCGAGGCCGATGATACGGATGTCAAACCGGCTCTGGTTGCGCAGGCACTTTATTATTCCGAGGCCTGGGCCGGGACTGTCAGATGCGTTCAGTCCAGAAACGGCAAGATTAATTTTCATGCAGGTTAAAGGATTGCAGCTCAACAATAAATTCTTCGACATCGCGTGCGGCGGTCTTAGCATCTACATCAAATTCCCTGGTCAAAGAATCTATCAACTGCTGCTTTTTCTTCCCGGCGATGATTCCACGGAATATCAGGAGTCCTGCTGCATTGGCGGAAAAGAATTTTCCCGACATCTGATCGATAATCAACCCGGAGTCTAAACTATTGAAACGTTCAGAGAGTTTTTTCATTGTTATTTCCTCTGAAAGAGATTATAGCTTTTCATTTATTAAATGTGAATTTTTTTAACGATTAGCACGGCCAACCATAGATTTGACGCAAAAAATAGTAAAAACTCGCGCTTTTTTTCTGTAAGTGGCTTTGCAGAATCACAAGCTTTTCAGATAATTGATGACTCTTTGGGTTATAAAATCAGGGGTTGAGGCGCCGGCTGAGATTACCACGCGGTTGATACTGGCAAAATCCTTGTCGATCAGTTCCTCATCGGTCTCAACATGATAAGTTCGCGGGCACAAAGACTGTGCTATTTCGGCGAGTCGGCGGGTGTTGGCGCTGTCCTTGCCGCCTACAATCACGACGGCATCGGCTTCAGCAGCCAGTTGCTTGATTTCTTCCTGGCGCTCTGATGTTGCCTGACAGATTGAATCGCAGATAATGGCCGTTTGTGCACGAGATTTGAGTAACTGCGCGATCTTATTAAATTCGACTGCGTTATAGGTGGTCTGAGCGATTATCATAATTTTTGCCGGAGGCATTTCAGCTTCTGCTTCGGCATAATTAGCGATAAGGCTGTGGTTGTCGGTGGCGAAGCTCTGCAGGCTTAGAATTTCGGGATGATGTGGATCGCCAATGATATAAACGAAATAACCCTCTTCACTGTATTTTCTTATCTGACGTTGACTGGTGACGACATGCGGGCAGGTCGCATCGACCACACCAAGACCATGGCTTTTCATTTTTTCGATGCTGCCGTTTGGCATGCCATGCGCACGAATGATGATTGTGCCTTCTTTAATGTTTTGCCAGTCAGCAACCGAGTCGACCCCGTTGTCTTTTAAGTAGGCAACGGCCTGTGGGTTGTGAATAAGCGGCCCGCAGGTGTAGACAGGTTGAGTTGATTTGCCGGCAGTGTCGAGAGCGATTTGCATGGCACGTTTTACGCCCATACAAAAGCCCGAGGTTTTGGCCAGTATTATTTCCATAGTCACTTAGCACCCAGGTCAGCATCAATGGTCTGAAATTCGCCAGAGAAAACGTGTGCCATGGTTTTTTTGAATTCTTCATTCAAGCTGGCCGATGCCCGGGCATGGCGGCGGGTAACTCCGGTTACATTTCCGGCAAGGTCAAATTCGACTTCGGCAGAAAACAATGGCTTGTCAGGAGCGGTCATCAAGCCATATCGCATGTCGTTGAGCAATACTTTATGTTTGCCGTCAGGGGCAACGATGCTTTGCACCTGCAGCATGCCCATGGCAAACCATTTAAAAAGCTTCGCGTGCTCGTGCTGCATGGCCTTTAGAGCAAATTCGTCGGTATCGGATTTGTGCAGGAAAATAGGGGTCAGCGGCTGTTTTGACGCGGTTTTAAGATAGGTCGCCATGATATTGCCGGCAGCATCGCATCCGACAACACGAAAAACAGAAATGTTCATGAATGTTGGATTGGCACGAGTTTCGATTGGCTCAAAGCCCTCTGCTCTGAAAAGTTCTATGCCCATGGCCACCATAGATTGTGAGTTGTGATAGCCGTAACCGGCATAAAGGGCGCAGATTAACAATGCAGCTATTGCAAGTTTTTTAAGACGCATTGGTGTCGAAAAGGCGAACAGTCCTGCCAAAGTCGCGACCAGCAAAGGGAACGAAAAAACCGGATCTATTATTGAGAGTGCATCGATAGCATAGCGTCGATCGTTGAATGGCCACCATAGGCTGGTGCCGTATGCGGTAAACCAGTCGATAATCGGATGGGTGATCATGCTCAAAAATGCCAGACCTATCCAGTGTTTCTGTTCAACATCTGAGCGCGCAAGGCGTTTGCAGAGCATACCGGTTGGTATGGACAGCAACGTCAGAGCAACAAAGGAATGAGTTAGTCCGCGATGATACTTGAGTGAGGCCCAGGGGCCAAACATTCCGGCAAGTATGTCAAAGTCTGGCAGAAGCCCAATTACAAAGCCGTAAAACGCGGCTTTCCGTCCGATTTTTGTGCTGTAACCGGCCTGTGCTGCAGTAGAACCCAGTAAGCCCTGTGTGATTATATCCATTGCTTTATCCTATACTTCAAAGTTAATCGTCTACGCTGTTTTTAGCAATAGATTTGTGTGTCTGAAGCGCTGTAAAAAGATAAGAATAGTAGCAGTGCAGAAGGTTCCTCATTTTTGCGTGCATTGCGCCAGTTATGCTAAGCTGGTTTTACATTACAACTCAACCCGCCCGTTTTTCAGAGCGCTTCCTCACAAGCCGGAATCTCTATTGCCAGGCTTTGTGCAGCAAACTTACAGGGTTTAGAAATATCTGTTATTCTTAAGTGAAGCTGCTGAAAACTCCTTTTAAGACACTACACGATGGGTGAAATATAGCGACGTTCTGGTCTAGCAAGGAGGGTGTATGAAGGTTGCAATAGCGTTCTCTCTCGAAACTGAATCTGAGCTTGCCGGCAGAACTGCCGCGTTATCGGCTGTCGAAACTTCAGGAGAACCCCGACTGATGATTGTTTTCATTACTGATGAATATAATCCTGAAGAGGTTTTACGGGGAATCAAGTCAGTAGTAAATGAAACGAAAATAGTAGGTTTCTGTTGCGCCGGAATCATTACGAATGCCGGAATACATAAACAGGGCGTGGGCATTTGTGCTCTGAGTGGAAATTTTTCTGCAACAACCGCTATACAAAAAGAACTTAGCGCCAACCCCTTTGCGACGGGCGAAAGAATTGCAGAGACCCTGCTGGCAAGCGGAATAAAAAGAGGCACAGCAATTGTTCTGCCTGACGGTTTTCAGGCCAACCTTTCCGAAATGTTGCGTGGTCTTTATAACAAGCTTGGCCCGTCGTTCAATTACATTGGTGGCGGCGCTGGCGATAACTTGAAGTTTTTCAAAACCTGGCAGTTTACAGAGGTAGAGGTAGCCAGTGATGCTGTCGCTGTGGCACTTATCGAAGGCATAGATTTCAGCATAGGTGTCGGTCATGGCTGGTATCCTGTGGGTAGTCCGGTTGTTGTGACTCGAGCGAAGGGAAAGATTGTCTATGAGATAAACGCTATCCCTGCCTATCAGGCTTATAGCAAATTGATAGGCTGCGGCTCGAAAGAGGAGTTCAAAGTTCTTGGAATGATGCATCCTCTTGGGTTTCCTGATATTGCCGGGCGCTACATCATCAGAGATCCTCTCGGCGTCAATGATGACGACAGTATTACTTTCGTAACCGAGATTCCGTCACATTCTGTTGGCAGCATAATGGATTGCGAAATCGATGAACTGATTGACACTGCGGTTCTTGCTGCGAAAGGTGCAGTAAGTCAACTTCCAGATCATGAGTTTTCTCTGGTGTTTGATTGTATCTCAAGAGTTCTCCTGTTTGGTAATCGCTTTCCTGAAGAAATAGCAGCTCTGCAGACAGTTATTGATTCAAAAGCACCGTTTTTAGGCGCTCTTACGTTTGGTGAAATCGGGAGTTATGGTTCTGTGCCACTGCTTCACAATAAAACGACAGTGGTATCAGTCGGGAGGAAAACACTTGCCTAAGCAGCGCAATTCCATGCCCGATTCAAGCATAATTGCCGAATTAACCATTCTTCACGAGTTGTCTGCTTTTGCAATGGCAGAAACTAAACAGCAATTGATCTGGGAGGTTATTGAAAAAGTCACCCGATTCTTTGGTACAACCTATTTTGCCGTTGTCTCAGGAATAGAGCCGAGCCGGGAGCTTGCTGTTTCATTTGGCATAGACTCGCTGGAAGAAGTTCTCAATAGAATTCAAAGTATAGAAAATCACGACAACAGAATGGTGATTATGTTCAACGAAAATACTTCTGAGCAGAGTCTTCTGTTTTTTGAACAAGCTCTGCTGATCGATGATCGAACCAGGCGACTGTACGGTATATTGGCAAGAAGATTCGATGACTGCTTGACCTCGTTTCGACTCAAAGAAAAAAAACAGCAGATAGAAGCTGCCCTATTTGAATCCCAGCGGATGCTTAGAGCAGTTCTCGACAATATACCTGTTCGGGTTTTCTGGAAGGATAAAAACCTGAAATATCTTGGCTGTAACAAGCTTTTTGCTCAGGATGCCGGCTTTGCGTCACCACTTGAAATTATCGGCAAAGATGATTCGCAAATGACCTGGAAGGTTAGGGCGGTACAATACGGAATTGATGATAAGTGGGTTCTCGAAACCGGTGTTGAAATGCTCAATTATGAAGAGCCACAAATGACTTCAGATGATACTAAGATAGTCAAGACCAGCAAAATTCCCCTCAGAGATCAAGACAACAATATTATGGGTGTTCTTGGAACCTACGAAGATATCACTGCAGCTAAGACAGCGGAAAGAGAGAAAGAAAAACTACAACTCCAGCTGGAGCACTCTCATAAATTGGAATCAATCGGCCGCCTGGCGGGTGGTGTTGCTCACTATTTCAATAACAAGCTTGGCGTAATAATCGGATATGCAGAAATGGCGATAGGAGAGCTTACTCCAGAGAATTTAATATTGGCTGACCTGGAAGAAATACTTAAAGCGGCCAAGAGTTCTGCTGAGATTACAAAACAGCTTTTGGCTTTCTCTCAACAACAGGATGCGGTACCTCGGGACGTAAGTCTAAATGAAAAGATATCCGGAATGATTACAATGTTACATCGCCTGATTGGCGAAGATATCGAACTGGCCTGGGTGCCTGGTTCCGATGTCTGGAATGTTAAAATTGATCCTGGGCAGGTCGACAGAATTCTTGCAAATTTGTGTGCTAATGCACGTGATTCCATAGAACAAAATGGAAGGGTGACAATAGAAACCGCGAATGTGGTGTTTTCGAGTCTTGATTGTGTTGACAGTCCAGGGTTGATTCCTGGCGATTTTGTCATGCTTTCTGTCGGCGATAACGGTTGTGGGATGGATGATAAGCACTTGGGGAAGGTATTTGAACCGTTTTTCACGACCAAACGTTTCGGGCAGAGCTCGGGGTTAGGTTTGGCAATGGTCTATGGAATTGTTAAGCAAAATCAAGGATACATCTATGTTACCAGTTCACCAGGATGCGGTTCCATTTTCCGAATTTATCTTCCCAGGCACTCAGAATAATCCGATTATTTTCCGTGTAGCGTTTAAACAGGGTGTCCATCTGATTTAAAAACTTTTGGCTTCAATGGGTCTTCTAATACGAGTTGTCCCTTTTAAAATTTGTGCCACCGGCTGTGGCACAAATTTTTATTTCGGGTGCTTTGCCAATAAAGATATATGATATTGAATGCCGGTGGAACTATTTTTTAGCTTTGAAGGTGAATTTCTGGCCGCTGAGGGTGGCTTCATACATCAGTCCGGCACTAGGTATGACAAAGACCATGGTGCCGTCTTTAAAGCCTGCGGTTTCTGCTGCACCGACATCAAAAACTACCGCTGAAATGTTGGCGCCGAGCTCAAATTTACCATTTTTGAATTTATCGAGAGTAAAATCGTCCTGAAAAAAGATGACTTCGCCGTAAATCTGCCCGCCGAGCTGAAACCCAATAGAAATCTGAGACATGGTAGTAGTTCCGATGAAGGTGCCTTTGCGGTAAACTCGCCCGTTACCGCCAGCGCCGCCGATACCGATACCAGCCTTGCTAATTTTCGGAAAGACAGCCCAGGCAACAGCTTTATCAAACACTTTCTGAATGCCGGGATCTTTATCTTTCATGCTTTTTATCAACAGTTGCGCATTTTCTTCGCCGCTGCGGCGGTGGCGGTTATTGAACAAGCCTGCCGAAGCAGTATCAGCAAAACAACAGAAGAAAAAAGCCAAACTCAACAAAATACTGAATTTTTTCACAAAGACCTCCACCGGGTTTTATCTAAGTCTTAAGTTAATACCGAGCCTTCAGCACAGTATTTGATACAGTACCATATCGCTGAATACATCTAAAGTAAATGGTCATAAACAGCTAGTCAAATACATCTGAGACAATGTTTTAGACTATTGTTCTTTGTAATACTCGCGGAGTCTTTTGATGCCTTCTTCTATGCTGACACGAGGTTCGTAGCCTAGATCGTTACGGGCTGCGGAGATATTGAACCAGTGCGCAGTCGACAGTTCGCCGGCGACCCATCGTGTGATCGGCGGTTCGCCTTTGATATTGAGCGTCTTGTACAATACTTCGCAGGTATAACCGATAAACCAGGCAATTCTGGGTGAAATTGTAGCGGTGACCGGTGCACAGCCTGCAGCACCGATAATCAGATTGGTTATCTCGGAAATCGGGCGTGGGTCGCTGTTGGTGATGAAATATGCTTTTCCGGCGACCTGACTTCCGATAAACAGACGCTCGGCCGCGAGGATATGGGCATCAGCAGCATTGTCGATATAAACAGTGTCAATTTTATTTTTACCGTCGCCAACGAATTTGAGACGTCCGGCGCGTGCGCGCGAAACCAGTCGTGGCCCAAGATGGTTGTCACCAGGCCCCCAGATCAGGTGTGGCCTGAGTGCGACGGTGGCAAGTTTGTCGGAGTTGCTTTTGAGCACTTCTTTTTCGGCCATACCCTTGGTTTTTGGGTAGTATGCATCGTAATGGTCAGGGTAGGGCATGCTCTCGTCACGGCCCTCAACGTCGCCATGCGAAAAAACTACGCTCGGCGAGCTGGTGTAGATAAGTCGGCTCACCTGATTTTTGCGGCAGGCATTGAGAATGTTGAGGGTGCCCTGATAATTGATGCGCTCGTATTCTGAATAAGGCTCTTCAACACCGGCTTTGGCTGCGGTATGAAAAATCAGGTCGCAGCCCTGAACAGCCTTGTCGACGAGCTCAGCGTCAGAAACTTCGCCACGAAAAATTGTGCAGCCGGCTTCTATAAGATCGGGGTAGTCGCTGCGGCAAAGAATGCGCACATTGAGTCCTTTGTCGAGGAGCTGTTTAACAATTGCACGGCCAAGAAAGCCGCTCCCGCCTGTTACCAGCGCGATCTGGCCAGTCACCAGTTCTTTGATCTGGTTATTCATCACTCATCTCCTGTTAAATACGGCCTTTGAGCTTCTCAGTGGCCCATTCAGATAGAGCTTCGCGGGTAATCTTGGCGTTATGGCGAATATCTACAGGGAAGCCAGGATGAATCAGAAAGTGCTTTATTGCGGCCGTGTGAGGGTGTTTGCTGCCAATCTGAACGAGTTCGGTTATCAGTTTTTCGGTGTTAACTTCAGCAACATTCTTTTCGAGCTCGACACAGATTACTGGAACCTGGTGACCCTTTTTGCCAATTCCGGAAAGCGCAGTTCTGAATACATGTGAATGCTGATTGAACACGCGCTCACATGGAACCGAGAACCAGACCTGATTATCGCCGACGACACGGTGCGATTTGCGGCCGCAGAACCAGATGCGACCCTGCTCGTCGATGCGCCCGAGGTCGCCCATACGATGCCAGACTTCGTCGCCCTCGGCAATTTTTGCGAGCATCGTGTTTTCGGGGCGACAATAATATTCTCGGGTTACGATCGGGCCTTTGGCAACGATTTCACCAATTTCACCGACTGTGACGACAAGGTCATCGTTCCACTGCGTAATTGGCTCGTCGCTGATTTTAATTATTTTTACCTGCACGTGCGGGTTCGGATAACCAACGCAGGTGCCGCCACCGTTATCGGTTATCGCTGCAGTTTCACCAAGAATCATGCGACTGCCTATGGAACTGACCGGTAGCGCTTCCGTGGCGCCGTATGGCGTAAAAATTTCGCAGTTCTCGGGCAACATGCGGTGAAAGCGCTGCAGAATATCGTTACGGGCGGGTGCGCCACATGACAAAACGAGCCGCAGCGAGCCAAGCGTCACCGAATTTTCGACACCCCAGCGACTGAGCGTATCAATCAGCGCCGGCGAACCAAACATCGAGGTGGCGCCGTTGTCGTTGATAGCTTCGATAAGCTTTCGCGGATCGGCCTTCGCCGGTTTGGTGGCGTCCATATCTGGAATTATTGCGGTCATGCCGAGGCAAACGTCGAACAGTGCAAAAAGCGGAAATGTCGCGAGATCAACATCTTCAGGCGTGAAGCCATAGGTTTCCTGGATGAACTGCACCTGGCTGCAAAGGATGCCATGAGTATACACCGCGCCCTTGGCAATACCGGTGCTGCCAGACGTAAACATCAGTGCGGCCATTTCGTCGCGGGGCAGCATCTGGATTTCGTAGGGCGAGGCATCGTTACCGAGCAGATCATAAAACTTATGGCCACCCCAGAAAAGCCTGGGTCCGAGGGTTACACGAATTTTAATGCTCTCTGGTGCCCAGCGCATAAGAACGCGGGCGGCATGGGCTTTACTGACACCGATAAAAGCTTCGGGCTTTGTTTCATTGATACAGGTTTTAAGGCTTTTCATACCAATGCCGGGGTCGATCATCACCAGAGTTGCGCCAACCTTGCATAGCGCCATAAAAGCGATAAAAAATTCAATACCTGGTGTTATCATCAGCACTGTCTTGGTGCCGCGTCCGATGCCGATACGGTTGAGGCCGCGGGCAAAACGGTTGGAATCTTCTTCAAGCTGTTTGAAGGTAATCTGAGTATAGGCAACACGGCCGTATTGGTTTCTGCTGCTTGGAACTACTACAGCCCTTTTATGAGGCGTCTCTGCGGCTTTCTGGCGGATAAAGGTGGCCATGTTATAGCCCTGAGTCTGCTGTTCAGCCATATTTTGTCTCCTGTAGTCAGGCTTGGGCGTCAAACAACTTGCGCATCAGAGCGAAAATTTCTGCGCCTGCGTCTTCAAGAACGTAGTGTCCAGCGTGAAAGCTGTGTGCTGCCGCTTTCGGAAAATGCCTTTTCCATTCGTTGTAAAAATGACGGGTGAAAACAAAATCCAGGCGCCCGAAGCAGATTAGCGCCGGCTTATCGGCGAGTTTATGCAGATTCTCTTCGATGCTTACCAGTTCAGAATATGACGGATCGTCAGGAGTCAGCGGAATATCCTGAACAAATCTGGTGGTGGCGATGCGATTTGCCGGCTTATCATAGGGCGCTCTGAAGCCATGTCTGACCTTGCGACTCATGCCTTTGAGTGAACAGGTGTGGCTGGCAATAAATGAAAAGGCGTTAAAAGTCTGGTTCAGGCAGGCACCAAGGTCGGTGTTTCTGAACAGCCAGACCGGCCACGGAAACGGACAGTTATCAGGCAGTCTGAATGCGCCGGTATTAAGCATTATCAGGCGTTTAACTTTGTCTGGGTGGCGGGTGGCATAGCCCATGCCTATGGCTCCGCCCCAGTCGTGAACGACGAGATTAATTGGTTGCTGCAGTTGCAGACTTTCGATGAGTGCTTCGAGATTATCAATGTGTTCGCGCAGCGTATAGCCAAAAGAGTCGAGGCCGGGTTTGTCGGAAAGGCCACAGCCGATGTGATCTGGCGCTATGGCGCGAAAGTCCCCAGAAAAGGCTTTGATCATGTCTCGATATAAAAACGACCAACTGGGGTTGCCGTGTATCATTACCAGCGGTTCTCCGCAGCCTTCATCGACAAAGTGCTGCTTTAGGCCAGATTTGTGGGTCAAATAGTGAGGGGCAAAGGGGTAGATATCTTTGTATTCTGCGTGGTTGAATGTCATGTTACCATTCCCATCCGAGCATCATGCTGTTAAGGCCGCTCCCGATGCCGATAAAGCCGACTTTCTGGTTTTTTTCAAGAACACCGCGTTCCATGGCTATTGCTGCAGTAACCGGTAGTGAGACCGTTCCCATGTTGCCAAGAAACTGAAAAGTCGAGAAATCTTTCTCGAGAGTAAGACCGAGATTATTAAGTATGGCATCACGATTGGCGCTGGCAACCTGATGCGAAATTATTTTGTCGAGCTGGTCATTTGTCCAGTTCAGTTCGCGAAAAAATGCATCGCCGACTTTGCGAACCAGCTCGCCGCCATGCCTGAGCATGCCGATTGCGTTGGTTTCCATCATCTGTGGAGCGCGGGCAGGTATACGCTGGTCGGCACCCCATCTGCACATCCGGTGGTGCTCTGGTGCGCCGAGAGTGACGCCGCCGGCGAGGCGCGGCCCCTTATGGCCGTATGAACCATCACTGAGCACTATGCCGCAGGCACCGGAACCGCCGGTCATGGTGGCAAGAGCCTGCTTAAAGAATTCCATGCTGCCTTCTTCGAGCATGCGCTGAATCATGATCTGGGTAATTTCACGGGCGGTCTCGCAGGCAACAACAATGCCGGCCTTTATTTGTCCAAGCTCAATGCGGTTGGCGATATCAATAATGCCGCTTAAGGCTCCAAGACAGGCATTAGAGACGTCGCAGATAGCAGTTTCAGCGCGAACTTTAAGTTCAGCGGCAACATGGCAGGCAGTAGCCGGTTCGTAGTTGTCGCGACAAACGCCGCCATAAACCACTGCTCCAATGTCTTCAACGGGTATGTCAGTTTCGGCGAGTGCTTTTTTTGCGGCTTTAGCTGCTTCGACAGCGTTAACATGCGCGTTACCCCACCAGCGGCGCTCGCGGATTCCGGTCAATGCTTCGAGCTGACCCGGCTGCAGATACAGTTTGCGGTACAGAGGAGCCAGTTGTTCTTCGATCCATGCCGAAGTAACAATGTGTTGTGGCAGCTCATAGCCGATGGCTTCAAGGAAAACTCGGGTAAATTTCATAATATTCGTTGTGGTTTGGGAAGGATAACAAACTTAGGCATCAATTACAACTCTGAGCGCAAAATCTTTCATGCTGTAGATTATACGCCCATCTACCTTGAGAAAACCTTCGGCAACCATCAGATGATCAGCGTCATCGATTCTGTTAATGCAGGCATCGACAGTGACGAGTTTATCCTGAGGGATTACCTGACCGCGATAAGACCATGTGTGTTTATGGTTCAGCGCGATCGGCTCGAAATGGCAGTTGCGGCCGGCAAGCTCGCCCCCCCAACGATGAATGGCAGCTACTTTCATCAGCTGAATGAATGATTCGAGGCCGAGCGAACCTGGAATGACCGGGTCCTGATAGAAGTGTGCCTTGAAAAACCATTCTGAAGTATCAACCTGTTTGATTCCTCTGATAAAGCCAAGTCCGGCTGGGCCACCATCGGGCACGAAACAGTCGATGCGATCGAGCATCAGATAGCATTTGCCCGGCAGGCTGAGGCCGTTCATCGCATCGACGCGGTTATCCTGCGGATTAAGCGGTGTCGCCAGCGGCAAAGGAAAGTCAATGTGGCGAAGTTTTTCGTCGGCGGAAGGCTCGTAAAGCTCTATGCCACGAAAGCCGACCTGGTTGGCCAGCGCTTCTTTCGCGAAGAAGCCGAAGGTGGTCTGGCCTTCGTAAATTTTGCGTCCTCCCTGCGTTACCAGCATATCAAAAGACTGAATCAGCATGCCGGCGGAGTTGGCAGCCCTTGTCGAAACGACAGTCGCCGTTAGAGTGCCGCTGTTGACGTTGATGTCTTCGTAAAGAGTGGCCGAGCCGTCAAGGTTCCGGTAGTGCAGCTCTTTATCGTTAGCAAAGGCCGAGCCCATATAGCACGAATACCAGCCACAGACCTGCAGCGGGAACTCCAGCAGAATTGCGAATGGGATGCTGGTCTGGCGATTAGCCTTGAAGAACCAGGCATCTGGACTGATATCGAATTGCCCCTGCACTGTACCGCCGGTTTTTATTTTCAGCGATTCGGCATTTACAGCAGTGATACGGTCTACAAATAGATAGGGCGGGTTGGGCAGGCGGGCGAGGAATTTCTGTTCGTCGAATATGGCGAACTTTTCGCCGAAGCACAGAGATGGTTTGCCGATCGCATATTCGAGAATCTGCTGGCCGGTAAAGACAGCCGGCAGTATTTCGTTGTTGATGAATTGTATGGGTGCCGCCGATGCCGAATGCTGGCTTCGACGGTGCCACAGTGCCTCAATGTCGGCGTTGGTTACGCCGGTCAAGCGAATGCTCATATCAAGCACCTGGACAATGCGGTTGCCATCGGCGAACATGAGAGCATCGGCAATTGCATAAGGTTCAGGGTTGTAGCCGAGTTCTTTGATCGAGATGTCGTAGAGCGCTTTTTTGACGCCCGGTGTTACCTGACCTCGGCAGCGCAACAGGCTTTTTACTTCAAGAACCGGCTCGAAAGCTGAGGTCGATGCGTCAGCGATCCAACCCATGCGTAGCAGGAACACGCGCAGAGACTGCATGCAGGATTCATACATCAGAGTGCCGGGCATGACCTGGTCGTCGCAGAAATGCTGGGTTAAAAACCAGGCATCTTCGGGAATATCTATTTCGGCCTTGATGCGGCCAAGACCGAAACGTCCGCCGTTCGGGTCGATTTCGGTAATGCGGTCGATCATTGCCATTTTGCCTGAAGGAATGGTCTGCGGCGTGATGCCCAGGCCGGCAAATTCGCTGCCAAACGCGCTGGCGAGATCGCCTTGGCGCAGGGCTGCGAGGGCGGAGTCGTTGAAGGCTTCGATACGCATGGCGGGAAGATTCTGACGCCCAGGCAGGTTGGGGCGGGGATCTGGCCGGGTGTCGTCGTCGGTCAGCACTATTCCCTTCCCATCGGCGAGCTGGCGATCAGTAAAGAAGCCAGCGCAACCGTTGCGCATGGTGATCAGATGTTTATCATTGATGCTGCCGTCGAACTCGAAGAAGAACAGGTAAGTATTTGCCTGTCTAATAAAGCGATCGATGCGAATGTCGTAATTAATTGTGTCGCCGGGGCGGGGCAGGGGGCCATGGATGGTAACAACAGCGTCTAGTAGACGGTATTTGGCAACGCCATGCGTCTTAAAGTCGATTCCAAGCCAGGCAGACAGGAATAGATCGGCCTGGCCAGCTTCAACAGCGAGTCCGGTTGGCATGCAGTAGTTGTCGAGATACCAGGTGTCAGGGTAGACATCGTGCTGGGTAACGACGCGGCCTTTACCGAGCGAACCCTTT
>Ga0180007_10001392_pt1 | contig 33460 bp, 59 predicted proteins | sample MM_PC_MetaG_FD_121122 | JGI IMG/M metagenome (GOLD analysis project Ga0180007, IMG submission 121122) | Groundwater microbial communities from the Aspo Hard Rock Laboratory (HRL) deep subsurface site, Sweden - MM_PC_MetaG | ecosystem: Environmental > Aquatic > Deep subsurface > Groundwater... | reverse complement strand
TTTATTAATCCATGTGTTTGTGGCTTTCATTAAGGCTTCCCGCGTGTACTTGCGGTTGTTCTTGCTGACTACGTCGCCGCGTAATGCTACGCCTTTAATGCGTATTGTCCGCTGTCCAGCGTCCACGGTTTTCCATTCGTAAATGGGTATATTGAAGGTTTCAATCAGATTCGACATTTTGTTTTAACTCCAAATACTCTTTAATTAACGCGTACACTTTTCGGTGCCTACGTATCCGCCTTGATGGGCGATACCCCGAGGGCGCTGTGATTGTTGGTGCTGAAGGCGTGCCATCATAGTTAACTGCTGTTATTGAGTCGACAAGCCCAGCAATATCAGATATTGTTTCATAGTTAGGGGTGCCTCCACCGCTAGGCGTGTGGACGACGCCGACGCTGTCAAGTAAACCAGCGATGTCTAACGCTGAACCTTTAAAGTTCTGTTTTAACGTTACAGAGTCTAAAAGACCTGTTAAGTCACTTGCGGTTACTGTGAAGCCAACAGCAGCTGAGATGCTGTCAAGCAATCCCGCTAAGTCTGTGACTGTTTGTCCTGTGGCTAAAGCGGCGACGGCTGAATCCAGTAACCCTGCGAGGTCAGTGACGGTTTTATGTGCTGCTTGAACTTTGGTCACGGAATCTGTTAAGCCCGCTATGTCAGTTACGGTTTGGTAATGGGAAGTGCTTATGGAGCCGCTTGTGAGGTTGGGGTAAACTGTGATTTCTGCGTCCTTAGCCAACGTTGCAGATTCAAGAACAAGCCCGAAATAGTATGTGATGGAACTAGCTAAATCGTAGGGTTCAAAGATTACTTCAAGTTCGTTATGCGCACTCGCGCCTACGTCCGTGCTGTTAACGCATGTTTGTTCATGGCTTAAACCTGACTCAGTATAGCAAGATAATTGTGTTCCAACGATTGCGGCATGTTCAGTTACTCCAGCGTCGTCCCGCCACCTGAACACTTTATCCGTATCAGAGGGCGCACCAAACGTTACAGCGCCGCTTAAGTCGCTGCTTGTGGAATACACCATCTGAACGTCTAAGTTACTGCCAGCCTTGCCGCCTGTCTCATGAACGCAGAGGCGAAGCCTAAGCGCTTGATTGTTCTGCACGCCAGTTATGGCGGCTTCCTGCGTCGCCCATCCTGTGCCATTATAGAACTTCCAGCTTCCCAACCGAGGAGTAAAAACTGCGCCGCCCAACTATTTCACTTCCACTATTTTATAACCGCACTTTTCAGGCAACGGATTAGACGGATCACGTGTAGCAGGAAACAGGAAGCAATCCCACGGCTTACTCCGTCCATGCAATAAGCACTTAGCTAGACCATTTGGTTCATAGTCTAGCCAGTGGCACCTGTCTTTACAGCATACGCCACACCGTAAGCATTCGCCTTCCACACGGTACTTTTTGCCATTATACGTGAAGTTGAGCACTTTCTGATGCAACACATCAACAGTGACGATAAGCTGAGGTTTAGGTTTCACAGTTAAGCGCCTTGCTTAACTTGGCACTTCGCAGTAATCTCAAGCGTGTCGCCCGCATCCCAATCAACGCTTTTAGCCGTGAACGTCTTGCGGAAAAGCATTATGCCGCCAGCGACGTTGTTGAATACGCCAGCCTCCTGAACGCTCCACGTTCCAGTTGGACCATCCGCAGTAGCAAATGTAGCTACGCATTGAAGAGTATCGTTCGTTTGCGTGGTTGTTACTCGTGAAACTGCTGCCGCTTTGCGGTCTTTGTTTACTGCTGCTTGCATGTCAGTGTGAGCTGCGTCCTCTGCGGCACCTGAGTCGCCTATGCCCACAACCGTGAACACTGTAGGCGTTCCTGTGTTTCCAAGAAGCCCCGCGGCTTCAGCCATCCCAGTGTTAGTTATAGCCATTATTTCACCACCTTATCAGTTACTTCCTCTATCCACTTTACGTTTCCATACTTGTCTCGGCAAACAAGCCGAATAGACCCGACTAAACCAAACTTTTTTTCAGCCATTTTAACGGTTCAACTCCGCGTCAACCTTAGCAAAAAACGCCTTCTCATTGTCCCTAATCTCCATGAAGATTGATAGTAACCTGTCAATTTTATCCTCTATTATAGGCGATTCCGCCGTTTCCTTCAAGGATTTAAGTTCGTTCGCAGTTTCTCGAAAGGCTTCAGCCGTCAACTTCGCGTTGCAACTAATAGCTTCCACGATGGGCTGAGGCTCAATAATGCCCAATGGTAAGACATTGATTGTTTTCTCTTGTTTAAGTTGCTCCTGAATCTTGCCCAGCTTATCCTCTACGGTAACGGGTTTAGGAATTGTTAAGCTTGCATGTTCACTCATTCTCTTTTTCCTCTTTCGGCAACTCTTTCCAATCCGTTCCAATTTGACTCCACATACCGTATTGCGGAAACTCTTGGTCTTCGGGTTCGCGGATAAGCAAACATGAGCAAGTGCTATCTATTCCCCACAGGGTCTTGTGCACGTTCGGGTAAATATCGTCGCCATCCCAATAGTGGTCTGGAAACACGCTTCTAAGCTGAGAGCCCGTGAATGTTTGCCCGTCGAACATTTGGCAGTAAATGCAGCTGTCGCCTTTCGGCTCATGATGCGCTCGTAAATAGTAAGTCCAAAGCGTGAGGGCACTGTACGGGCGGGTTCCCTGCATGTAGTCAGGTATGCGCTTGCGTGCTTCCTGCACGGCTAAGACTATACAGACGGCTTCTTGCGGACTTCCCATACTTCTCCACTCTGATTAGGATTCTGCTGTGATCCTTGCTGGAAAGGCTGAGTCTTCTGGAACTGAGCAAACTCCTGTTGACGCTTAAGCTTCTCCGCTTCGTCCTTCTGAACCGCCGCCTCCAACTTGTCCACGTCGAAGCCTGCCTGCTCAGCCGCGTACATCAACGGGATTCCCGCTTGAACCCACTTCAACCAGTAATCTGCAATCTCAGGTTTTTCAGCATCAGGATTCTCCCATTCAACTGAAGGCACAACGCGCACGCTGAAGCCCAGCCACTCAAGGTAAGGCTTGTAGATTTCCTGTTCAAGAATGTGCCCAATCAACGTTTGCATGGGCGCTATGAGCCGTGCGTTCTCCATCTGCTGCATCTCCTTCGATGAAGCGTAAGTGCTATTGTATAGTTTTGAAATAGGCGAAATCAAGAAACTGTCAGTCACATTGTCCTTGCAGAACTCGAGCACGTCACCCAAATTCTGAATAGGACGGTCACCGCTAATGTTTGCTTGCGTAAGCTTATAGCTGGTAGCGTGAATTTCCCCGGGTTGCCAGTTCTTGATACTAGCGCGTATATCGTTAATTTCGTCGGGCAGCGGCTTGCTTTTGTCGTCGCCCACGCCTATGGCGGTCTGCGGGAAAGCTGTGCGGTGCATATGCTCCTTAATGTCCAACTCAAGCTGCTCAAGGATTTCCAGTTCTGTTTCGCAACCAGTGAAAAGCGAAGTGCCATAAGGATAAGACTGTGAAGTGCGCATCCAACAGAAATGAACAATCTCCTCGCGGCTCCATTCAGGATTAGCAACTCCACCCCAGAGAGCAAGCCGCCACCTATCAATCTCGCCATTTTCATCTGCGTGAGCAGGCTCCATCATCTCTTGATTAGGCACCGCTTTAACGTCAAAAACGGGGTCAAACGTTTTTTCCCAGAAGAATGATCCGTGTGCTGCCCATTGGGCTACAGTGTCGTATAGCAAGTTTTTCATGCCAATGTCGGTATTTAACTGCTCACAGCGCTCCATTGCTTCTACTGCGCGGTCATATTTGTCGGTTGCCTCAAGATATAAGCCGTTCTCTAAGACGCGCCCAGCGAGGGACCAAGCGCAACTTTTAGCGTAAGCGTTACTTTCCAATAGCTTGTCATAGTGAATACATCGCTCGCGCCAAGGGAATAAACCAGGGTGATATTTCTGGGGTTTTTTGCCTGTGTATGAGCCGCTGCTCCAGAATCCTTTAAGTTTCTCTGCGATTTTTCCTATTTGGAATGGTCCTATTTTCATGCCCAGAAACCTCTCTGTGAACTTAACACATTACTAACGACAAGGTCAACTGCGTCCACCGCGTCGTCATGTTGTCCGCGTGGGAACTGAACCCACTCCGTCCAAAATTCGCTTCTATTCAATAGTAATGGATTGACAAGCACTCGTTTACTTTCAAAGTGGCTGCTCATGGGAATAAAACGTTGCTCCTTATTTGTAACCGTGTTAATAGGAACAATTGGATAGCCTTGCAACTCTGGCATTTTAGTGAGAAGTTTCTGCCAGAAATTCGTTTCCATGTAAATCTTGCTGTAATGATATTGCTGCATGAGCTGGGGCAGTTTCTCTTTGAGGATTTGCGGGAAGGGTAAATGCTCCGCCCATACGTCTTCAAGGTAGGCTTGTCCTGTCTGCGGGTCATGCGCAAGTGTAGCGATGCCAAAATAGTCAGCTTCACCTAGTGACGGGTCGATGCCTGCGTAGTAGTGGCAATGCGCGGGTGGTCGTTGTTCCCAAGGAGTAAGCCACTTGCTTTTTAACAGTGAGCCTTCCATGCTCGTAGGATCGTTCTGGTATTGGCAATCAAAGATTATGGAGCCGATTTCGCTTCGACGTTGCTCCAGCTTATCTAGACTCCAATATTCAGGCCAGAGTACACTGTTATCTTCATTGATAGCTTTTTTCACGTCTACACTAGGCCACTTGTTGATCAGTTCAGTGTAGATGTCTGCGTAGTGCCATCGTGTGCCTATGACGATGATGCCTCCCCAAGGGTAAAGTGTTGGGTAAAGCACTTTGTTGAACCATGTGTAAACCTTTTCCATCTGCAACAATGTGCGAACATTCTCTTCGTCTATGATGTCATCACACACGATTAAGTCGCTGCGTCCGCCCGTGATAGGTCCCATAAGACCTGTGGCTTTCAGGGTGGGGTTTTTGCTAATTTCGTTGCGGTCCACGATTATTTCGCGGTTAGTCCACTTTTTCGGTTGCTGCGATTTCAGGTTGCCAAAGATTTCCTTGTACTTCTCGTCAGATTCGAACCGTGTGATTATTGCTGTGAGGATTTCCTCTGCGAGGCTCGCAGTTTTGGTGACTATGTTAACGTGGATGTTGGGGTAGTTGCCGATTAGCCATGTGACGTAGTTGATGGTTGTGCATTCGGTTTTGCCGTGTCCTCGGGGCCATAGTTGCAGTAACCGTTTTGTAGCATGCGGGAAAAGCTTTAGGGGAGAGAAGTCACGTACGAGTTTGCCGTACCATTCAAGGTGGAAAGCCGCGTTCTCGTAGCCTAACTGCTCAGTGAAGATCGCTAAGTTTTCTTGCGCCCTTGCTATCCAGTAATCTTGCAGCTCGATCAAGGATTGACTTGTCATCATCCGTCAACACATTCAAATCTATTTTAGTGTAGCTTTCCTCTTTAGATTCCATTTCTACCCTTTGGGGTATCGCTTTCGCGTAAAGTTTAGCTATAACCAGATAAGCAAGCTTCGGATGTTTTTTCTTCATAAGTGCATGTAGTTCTGGGAATTCTTCATGTATCCACGAAAGCTTATCATTCATCCATTGTTGAAAAGCGCCATTCTGTTTTGCCTTGTTTTTCAGTCTTGTTATTTGCCGTGTAGATTTTAGATGCCATTTTAAAGCGATGTTGAAGTCTGTTAATCCAGCGTCTTTCATGTGAATGAATTGTTCCCATCGGAAAGCTTCTAATTCATTAAACTTGACATTTTGTTCTTTTTGTGACATTATGTTTTTGCTCCATTCATGGCGAAGTAAATCGGGCACTCATGGCACTCACTGTATGTTTTCTGGCAGTTGTCGCAGTATTCGCGGACAAGAGCAAGAAACTTCATTTCTTCTTATCCCTTTCCTTGACAATTTCAGCGAACCATTCTCTATGTCTTTGTCTGATTGCTTCTGCTTCTTTTGTGTTACGACATTTTTCGCAGAAAGTTAGAGGCGCACAAGGATGCGCTTCGGCTCCGCAAACCATACATTTCATTTGTTGCTTTGCCCCTTCTTGTCAAGTTCTATGGCTGCTTCGTAGAAAGTGCAGGTTTTGCATCGTGGGCTTATGCAACCGCAGGGATTCTTCACTTTAACCGACCTCTCTCCTAGTCTGAAATGGTAATGTTGAAACTGAATGATTGAGGCGTAGCAGATGAACTAATTGTTAAAGTAAAATTTGCGTTAACAGTTGCTCCAGCCGCGATTGATGTACCTCCAATGTCGTTGGATAATGTGCCTATTGAACCGCTGAGTGTACTGCCAACTATTAAATTGTTTGTGGCTGTGCCTCCAGTGTTAGTGAGAGCTACGGTTAAGGTTTTGGATCCGCCAGGTGCCATTGTGCCCCATGCGAGGCTGGTGAGATTTGCGGATAGTGAAGCGGGAAGTTGTATGGTGCCTGTGTTGCCGATGGTGAGATATGTTATAGCAATGACATAGCCAACTGCGCAGACTACAAGAATTATACCGATTACTACGAGTATTTTTACGGCTGTGGATTTGCCTTTAAGCGGATTCTTAAATTCCATTTTGCTTTTTCACCTCGCTTCATTTTTGCTTGCACATTCCAAAAGACGACGCTGATTCATATCTAGTGCTTCTCTAACTTCTTGAACAGTTGATGCTGAAACTATGCCTTTTCGAATTTCAGCCCATTCGCCCCATTTATTACCGCATTGACTACAGAAATATTTAGGTTCATTTGGATATGCTTCATGGAAAGGTACCCATTGAGCCGCAGAGTACCAATGTTTGCGAAATAACACTTGAGTTATAGCATGATTTGCTATCCAACTATTTCCGCATTTTGGGCAAACCCTCATAATTATTCTATCCTTTTCTATTTCACGTGGATTTCAGGCGGCGTCTTCAAAACACTGTAAACTTTACCATCCACAGGATTCGTGACTAACGCGCCGTTTGCGGCAGACATGAGGCTCATGACGAACTGGGCATTCTCGTCTTTCGCTGTCTGCACCTGATCCTGTAAGCTTGTAACTTGTGTTTTGAGGGGTTCAACTTCCGCCTTATAACTGTCAAATTGCTGCTGCACTTCTGTGGCTTTGCTAGTGGCTTCGGTGACTTGTGTTTTGGCTGCTTCGGTGATTTCGTTTTTCTGCTGGTTCAGCTTTTCCGCTTCAGATGTGGCTTGAGACTTAATGTCGGAAACCTTTTTTGTTGCAGATTGCACTTTGCTAAGCGCGATGCCACCGAATGTTGCGATTGTGCCGCCTGCCGCTATAACCGTTGGAATGTTGTTGGTGACGTATTCCTGTGCTTGCCCCGCTAGGCCTGTTGCGGCTTCGGCGATTGGTTTGGTTTCTGGGAACATGCCGAGTACGTAAATGGCGGCGAACGCTACCGCGACTATTACGGCTATGACAGCGATTATTTTCAGGATATTCATTTTTGTGTTACCTCCAAAAGCTTAAATATTTCGCGGTATAACTTAACGTAGAGTGGAACCAAATAATGGTAAAATCATATCGCCCTAGACTAAGTGTTAGCGATGTTTTAACCTTAATGCAGTTGATACGGAATAAAAGGCACATTCTCAAGTATAAGTATGATAGAGCTTCTCCAGAACAACAATGGGCTGTTTCATTATGGAAAAGTGAGTACAAGAGACTATTACCTTTACTTAGAAAGTTTGAGAGGCTTGACCCTCTTAATTATGGTTACAATGAACGCTGGAAGTTTAAACGCTTATCTAAAGAAGAAAGAAGAGAGGCAAGACTTCGTATGGCTGAAGATATTGCTAAAATGAGAGATGAGCTAAAATGAAAAAAGACATGTATGGAACAGAAGATTGTTGTATATTTTGCACTACAGAATGTTCAAATGGGAAATATACATGCAAATCCAACCCTTGTTTAATATGTAATAGAGACAAGTGCAAATTTAAATAAGGGGACTATACCCCCCTTATAATATCCTCCAAAAGATGACGCTGTTTAATGCTTGAATGAGCAGGTGGATGCCATAATTCTCTATGAGGCTCCTCTACTGTTGAAGGCGCTTTAGCATGTTCTCTTAATATCCGAACAACATAGCCCCTTTTTGAAAGATGATAATTATAGAGACCATCAAAATACAATGAGGGGGTATCTTCTATTTTTTCCGCTAACTCCTTATCCCACATTTTGACATTTTCCAGCGTAGTAACATCAGTAAATCGTTTGTGCCAAGCATTATGCCATATTGGCAAATCACGGTAACCACACTTCGGGCACACCCTCATTTTTTCATCTCTATATAAATTCTTATCAATTCGTTGAGCCTATTACTGTCTTCTTCTGTTAGTGAGCCACCAGAACCAAAACCACATTTAGGGCAAGCGAATGAAAACAGGTGTTTTCCCACGATTAATTCATATTCTGCAACTTCATGTGTATTTGGTATAGGATACCCTGAACATTTTGGCTTTTGTTCTTTGAGTTTGATAATATCTGCTAAATAATCAGTCATTGTTCTGATTATAGCCATTTTTTCAGCACCTTATTTTGCTATGGTTTGAGGAGTCAACATCAACTCCTTCTCAACCTTCATCGTAAACGGGTTATCCTGCGCAAACCACGGATACTGATTAATGATCCACGCATTCCACATGTAGCCATCTGTGAGCGTGACGTTGAACCGCAACGTGTCGCCCTCACTCAAATAAAACTCGTAGGGCAAGTCTGCCGTGGTTCTGATTATACTTTTACCCGTGTTCTGGTTCGTAATGACTATTTGGCTGATGCCAATGTCGCCTTCAACCGTGCACGTGATTACGTTCGCAGGGTTTCTTCTGCTTCCGCCTGAAGACGCGGACGCGGCAACGATGATTATGGCAAGCAGGGCAATAATGCCTACGAAAAGCCAAAATCGCTGTTTCAAAAGTCCACCTCCCACTCTATTGGTGGAGGCAAATCAATAATTATCGAGTCGCCTTCTGGCAACATAGGCGCATCTGGCATTTTGAATTTTCGTTTACCTTCTCGTATCTCAGCGATAAAAGCGTCTATGTTAAAGATGTACTGTGCGGTTTCATGCGTGACGGCGTGGCCAAAGCGGTATAGAACTGTGTGGTTGATTATGCCGCCTTCTCTGCCGTCGCTATTCTCAGCCTCAGTGACAACCGTTCGGGTTAACACGTGTTCTTCTCTAAAGAAATGAGAGTATTCGCCCACAAAGAAGTAGTCTGCAAGCACGCTTAGTTTATCTGGGGGAAGCAGTTTGTCAAGGTCTGGTGACTCATAGTGTTTTTGGATGCCGTCGATTTTGCCACGATAAAACTGCCCAGACTTCATAGTTTTACACCATTGTAGCGAACTCTTTCAGCCATTCGATTTCACGGTTAAACCAGTACTCACTAAACTTAGGACGGTTAACGTTGTGCTCCCAATCTGGGCTGTCAAAGATGTTTCCACGCTTGATTTTCGGATTCCTCTTCACAGGATCTGTTTCTTCAGGGTTCCAATATTGCACTGCTCCTTTCACGTCTTTCTCCAACTCAAAAAAGCTGGGAAAATACTGCACCTTCACGTTCAAGCTGTGAACGAGGCTATGGGTGCCTGGGAAAAACGCTTTCATAAACGTGTCCAGCGACTGGTTGCTAATCTCAGGATTCAATGGGTCAAATGGGCGTCCAGTATGGTTGCTGATGAGCTGCGCGATTGGGAACAGCACGTCGCATGCTGTTATAACTAGGGCGACTCGTTCAAGCGGTGGTGTGTAAGCTTTATTGTCATGTTTATACTCTATGATTGGCGAAAGCATCCTTTGCAAGTTAACGTCAGGGTGCTTACTTAACCCTGTTACTTTCTCGAAGGGCTCTGGCTTAAAAATGGGTAAGCCCTCTGCTCGCTCCGCGTTGATTACGGGAAGCAACGCGCTGCATTGGTGAACCGTGTTTGTCAGCTGATCTGTGCCTTGAATCGCTGAGGCTTGCTCCAGGGTTCTTGCTGCACGAACTTTATGTATTAACTGAACAAGCTGCTCGCCTGCAAAGTCGATGACTGGCATTGATGCTTGACGTTTCACAGTGAACCATTTGCTGCCGAAGAACGTTGGCTCTTCCCATTCGAATGTGAAGCCAGGTCTAATTGTTGTGCTCGTTATGAGTTTGGTGGCTTCTGGAAAATGACCGCCTCTGAGTTCTGCAATGTCGTCCAGAATGTTAGTTGCGCCTTCCTGTATTATGGCGCGGAATCTACTGTCTGACTTGGCGGATTCTGATGCTTTGTACTGTGCGGTTGCGCCTAATCCTGCGAAATGGGTGGTTTTGCCCGCACGCATCGTGCCGATGGCAACAACAGTTTTCTTCGTGACTTTCGTGTCTAAGATTTGTCCTGCATCAACGTTTTTCTGCTCGTCTTCCCAACCCACAAAGTCTTTTAAGCGTTGAGTAAAGCTCATGAGCTAACCACCGTTTCTTCTTGTTGCTGTTGAGGCTGGCTGATTGTCTGTCCTTGCGGAATGTATGGAGCGACGACTGGAACTTGGGTGCCAACTATGTATTTCTTTATCGTATACCAAGTTAAAACGCCGCCGAGGAACACGCCGCCCGTGAATAGTATGCCATTGAGGACGGATTCTGAAGCCCATATTAGAATGCCGAGGAAGCCTTCACCTATGAAGCTGAGATCAATAACGCCTACGAAATGCAACAGTGGCAAGGCAATTATGGCGACGATTAGCAACGCGATCAGTATCCATGCGGACTTTGACATTTTAGTTTTAATTACTGGCATTTTTTGCGTTTCACCTCCCGCTTCCTTTTTTTGCGTTTACGTTTGTTAGCTTCAACGCGTTTCTCCTTCCGCCACCTGTCGCGCCACCTTTCCAAGATTCTTTCGATTCTGTCCAACCACTTCACCTCGAGGCGTGGCGATTGCCCAACCGCAAAAACTACGCATCTTTCTTTTCCCTCTTTTCAAGCAAGTTAAGAAGTTTGTCAAGTTTATCGAGTAATTGCTGAAGTTGATGAAAGCAAACACAGCAAGGATATGTGAATGTGGTTGTGGCTGTGCCACCGCAATAATGTTCTTGCCCATAAGGAACCCATACACCACAGCTACCACAAGTGTAACCAGAAGAATAGGCGTATTGTTCGCTCATTTTTGGGTTGTCACCTTCTGAAACACACCATTCCCATACGCATCTGAAAGCACGACGCCTTTAAAAGTGCATGGAACCGCACTCTGCTCGCAAACCCCAAAAGCCTCGCCGAGAAACGCTTGTACTTCAGCGGGGTCAGTGCGACTGATGCTTTCTGCGATTAGCGTGTCGTTGAAGCTCATGGTGAAGATGTACTTGCGTGCGGCTTTCCGTTGCATGCGCCTCTGCAAGGCTTCTTCACTTCTTTTTCCGTTGTATACCATTTATGGTTTTCCCTCGATGCGATTTGCTGATGTCCGCGTTCGCTTGCCGCGAATAGCGGAAAAATCTTTTGAAGGGATAACTGGTTTCTTATTTAACGGCTTACCACATATAAGCCTTTACATTTTGCAACATAGTTTACTTTTTACACGTCTGTTTTTGTACAGCAAATTATAAATACTACTTGTTATTACTATAACAACAAGAAGGTTAAAAGAAATGACAGCACAAAAAGAAAAATTGGTTTTAACCGTACAAGAATACAATAACCTCTATGTGGCTGTGGAAGGCGCAGTGGGAGATTGGGCTTGCTACGTTGGTAAAGTAAGCAATGGCGTTCAGAAAGTCCGAGATTACGGTGACAAAATTGGTGAGGCACACGCACGGTTCTTATTCCCTGAGTTTAAGAATTTGAGGTGGAGACCATGATTGACTATAAACCAAAAGGAGCTTGTCGCTACTGCTGGCGCATTTTCCATATGATAATTATGACGCGTACTTGGGATAGCCGAAGAAATATTTGTCCTCAATGCGGTCATGTGGAGGTGACAAGAGAATAATGCCAACAAAAAATGTTTACTTCACTGACGACGACTTCGCTTGGATCGCCTACTACGCGTTAGAGCATAAATCGGATATTACGGAAGTTGTGAAGCTTGTCATTCAACGGGGAATTGAAGCGTTAAAGGAAAAGAAGGAATTAAAAAATGCCGATAAATGAGAAACTTTATCAAAAAGCTATGCTAATTAAAAAAGGCTTTGACTGCACCATTGATGGAATCTTGTTGAATGAAAACTCAGAGGTTGACCCGTGGCTTGCGTTAGATGAGATTGCCATGTTTTTGAAGTCTTACACTAAAAGTTTGGTGGAAAAGAAGGCGGAAAAATGACAACAAAAAAAGAACCTCTTACCGTAAAAAGAGCTTATGACTGGGTTAATAGGTCTAAAAAAAGACATAGTAGCCAAGGATGTGGATTATCCAACCAACCTGAAAAGGTGAAAAGCTAAATTGACAACAAAAAAAGAACGACATAAACATGATTGGCACTCAAATGGATATTGTAAGTGTGGGACACATATCTCAGAAACAAAGGTGAAAAGCTAAAATGACAGCTACTCAGGTTATTCCCGCGAGTAAGGATTCGCAGCCGAGAATGTTTGATTGCGCACGCCTAAGATGTCCCTGGAACAAACAGGGAAAATATTGTGAAAACTCAGGTTGGTGGTTTACTTGTCTGAGGCAGATAGAACCATGAGTGGTTGCATATTTCCCTGGCGCTGTAAATACAGTAAAACCTGCGAGTATTATCGAGATGACGCTTATTTGTGCACGCATGGCGGCGGCGGCTACTGTGGAAAATGGAGAAAGATGGAAAATGAAAACACTAAAACAACTTTGGGATAAAGAATACCATGAAGCATATAGGGTTTCTCTATCGGCAGACGAACAAGACGATGTGGAACTTGATTTTGAGCCTACACGAAAAGCAATTATAAAGTGGCTTGAACAAAAACGCAAAATCCATTATAATTGCGCATGGAAAGACCTATTAGATGAACTTTTAGAGGAACTTGAATATGACAAGATGTTTTTGGGATTTAAGGTTTAACTGTTTTCATCAGATGTATTGGCAAAGATGTTTAGAAGGCGACATGAAGTGGCTTGAAGCATGCCCAGAAATGACACAAGCAAAGAAGAAAAGGAGAAAGAAAAATGAAGCGTAATCGCCTGCTGATTCTGCTACTGTGGCCCCTATTGGCGGGAATCTTTTTGTTGGGTTGGGTGCTGATGGTGTTGGGTGAGAGGAAGGAGAAGGCAAAAAAATGAGTTTACCTGAAAAAGCCAAAACTTTTCTCCAAATACGAAATGAAGTAATATCTCTCGAAGATGTTGACGACATTGCTATGAATAAAGCAGTATCGCAAAGATGGGTTAGGCTTGATGTTGCTGAGAAGCTAGAGGTTGAACGCGACAACAACGCTAAAGCAGCAAACCATCTGCAAGAGGAAAACCTGAAGCTACGCTCAGAACACAAATGGGAACGAGATAGCTTTAAGTCAAATATTGAGTTTTGGACAAAAGCAAACAGAAAGCAACAAGAACGGATAAAAGAGGTGGAGGGGCGAATCGCGGAAGCCAACAAAAGCCTAAACGAGTTTGAGGAAAAAAGTGTTTACGCTAAAGGCGTTTGTTTATGGATTAGGCGGTTGCGGGAGGCTCTCGGGAAATGAGTAGGTTTGATTTTGCCCTATCCGACAGCGACATTGAAGCCACGCGCAAGCTGATGATCCACTGCGCCGACATGGGCTTAGAGTATTTTAGTTCTGACGATTTCCGAGAGGCGGGGCTAGATGCGGATATGGCTGATCCCCAGCACGACATCGGCAGTTTCTTTGCGAAGCTAAAAGCGAATGGCATCGCGGAACCAGTTGGCGAGATTCCTTCTGAAATTGGAAGTAACAACTTGCGGAAGGTCGATCTTTGGCGCTGGTGTTGGGAGAGGTGGCGCATGATAGTTCACAGTCGCTTGGAGGCGTTTACTTGAAGATTTGCCCTAAATGTGGATATAAGGATGATCCGATCTGGAAGCCATACTTCTTTCATTTATATTGGGAATATGCACCGCTACCTGATTTCAAGGGGGAAGTTCCAGAAAAACTTGTACGAAAATATTGTGAGGTAGGAGACTTCTATTATCATTTTGAAGATGATTTGTATTATTATCAAGTTGGGGGAAAAACGCGCAGAGTTATTAGACGATTTCCAAAGGGATGGGAAAGTATGGTTAATAGGAAACTTTATGAAAAAACACCTTCTGAGAAAGGAATGGATGATCCTTACCAAAAGAAGCTTTTAGTTAATACAAAAAGAAAAGAGGAACCAAAATGAGAATAAGTGAAAGTGGCAACGATTATGTATTCTGTCCTGTTTGTGGAGAAGAGATGCTGTGTTACGGTGATGAAAATGGAGATGAAGTTTGGGAATGTTCTGTTTGTCATTACAAAGAAAACTATTAGGTTTTCAGTTCAGTGTAATTAAAAAGGAAGGAAAAGAATGAGTGATTTTGAAGAGTTTAAACTTTTCAAGCGCAACCTCGAGGAAGGAACTAGCAAATTCGCGGAGATAGCCCTCAAAAGTTTAAAGGAAAATGTTAAAGTGGCGAAACATGGTTTGAACGGTGTGTATGTTAAGCCGCCGTTCTGCGCTTACCCCGGCGTCTGCGAACTGAAAAAGTTGCGCATGGTGTACTATTCAAGGGGAAAGAAAAGGCGTTATCAGCTCTGCGCGTCAAGCGAAGGGTGCAATCAGCGGTGCGAGAAGCCGATGTACTACGAGGTGTAAGAAGGTGACTGGGTTAAGCGTCACGGGCAAGCTGAAGACCACTGAGGGCACAGTCAGCATAATATTCTTCCACAACAATTATTGCAGACGATGCGGAGCGCAGTATCGGAAGCGGGCTTACAAGAAGTATCAGGGGCTATGCCCAAACTGCGCGAGGAGTCAGGCGTGTGTGGATAAGCATAAGCGTTGGTTGAAGGCAAATGGGAAAGAGGTTTGATTTGTAATGGCGGAAGTTAAAATTCCCTTTTTAGAAAGATTCCGTGAACCTATGCTAAATGGAACAAAATATATGACAAGCAGAACTAAACGATATGGCAAAAAAGGCGATACTTTTACTGCTTTCGGTGCCGAGTTTAAATTACTTAATGATCCATTTCTATTGCCATTGAAAAACATAATTATGGAGTGGAAAGCTGAAGGGTTTGAATCCATAGGTGACTTTCAATTAACTTGGTGCCAGATTCACCCAAGACGGAAATTTGAGGATCTAGAAGAAAAGTTTTGGGTTCATGTTTTTAGGAGAGTGGGGAGAGCGCACCTAAAAAATTCTTGTTGATGGCAAGCAACCCCGCCACTCTAAAAGTTTTATATACATCTTACGCTGATTTGTGTGTGTAGGTGTATGTGTGTGAAGGCGCGAGACAAATGCAATAAAATCCTCGAAGAATGCCAGAAACTCGGTTTCCAAAACGAAATAGCAGAAGGCAAACTCAGAAACATCATAATGAATGTCCGCGACATAGCCGACGACCGCTCAGTAAACAACTGGATTAACGCATTAGTCGCTTTCGACTTTATGGAGTGGAAGAGTCCTCATGTCTACAGAATCAACCGAAAAGAAACCTGAACCGAAACGCCATTGTTGGATATGTGGAAATTATTACACTAAAAGTGAGGCTGTTCAAGTGGTGATTGGCGAGAAGGTGGAGCACGCTTGTCCTTTTTGCGGGGCAACTAGGCATGACAGGTTTTAAGTCAATATAGGAGAACTGAAAAATGCGGATAGCTCTTTGGAATCTTGAGCCAAGAATAGAAAACACGGCATTAATGCAAATTAGTCAATATCACAAGCAACGAGGCGATAGTATAGAATGGTACTCACCACTTTACTACGACCAATATGACAAGATATACGTCGCGTCATTGTTCACTTTCACCAAGAAACCCGTTCTAAGACCTAAAATGATTGCGGGTGGAACAGGATTCAATGTTTGTTCAAAACTTCCGCCAGAAATAGAAGTTTGCGATCTTGACTACTCTCTTTATCCGAAATGTAAAACAACTTACCTCTGGTTTAGCCGAGGATGTTTTAGGCAATGTCCGTTTTGCGTGGTTCCGACAAGCGAAGGCGTGATCCATCCAGTAACTCCGAAGAATGAAAACCTTAACGCTGAATACGTTTCGGTTATGGATAATAATTTCTTTGGGAACCGACTGTGGCAAGACGCGATAGATTACCTTGTTACCTTTAGGCACCCTATTGACTTTCAATGTGGTTTTGACGCGAGAATTTGGCGAGATAAATTTGGAGAAGCCTTAGAAGTATTATACCCTTGGAAGCAATATCGGACAGCGTGGGATAACCCAAAAGAAGATTTAAGAAGTAACCTAAAGCGAATGGCAGAACAGCTAGGCAAATCAAAAATCATGGTTTACGTTCTAATCGGCTACTGGTCCACAGAACAAGAAGACTTAGACAGAGTTATGGCAATCCGTGATCTTGGTTTAGACGCTTGGGTTATGCCATATAACAAACAGGATCCGTACCAAAAAGCGTTTGAACGGTGGAACAATCGTCATGTTAATTGCTCTTGGAAAGAATATGATAGAGCAACTTACGAGCGAAATAAGCGTTTTTTAGTTAATACAAAAAGAAAAGAGTGAAAAGTCTTAAATATGAAAAAGTACGTAGTCTACCAATGCGCTAACTGTGGCGTTCCACAATACGGTAGGAACGATCGAAAGACCAGAGAGTGTGTTAGATGTCACTATACTAACCATATAGACTTTAGAAAGATCAAGGTTTTGTTGCAAACGGATAGCGTGAAAGAAGCGTTTGAGGCGGTGGCGTATGCGAAGCAGCGAAAAGATTTGTTTGTTCAACGACCAGCGCACACACGCACACGTACACAATTCTTAAGGAAAGCTAACAAGTAGCGTTTTTCGGTCAAGCCTTTTCCTAAAAGGGTTGTGTGGTTGGTTGTTTGCTATTTTCTCATAATCCCAAAGCTTAAATATATGGTGTGTACTCTATGTTTAGTGTGTATCTGAAATGACAACAAAAAAATTAAAAGTAGTAGTTCAAAAAACGCGTGATGGAAGAGATTATATGCAGATAATGTCCGATGATTACACTGACATCAATGTTGTTCTAATCGCTGAGATTATTGAGTTAGAAGATACAAGGTGAAAAGCTAAAATGAAGACTGTGAGAGTCAGCGAACAAAACCACGCAAAGCTGAAACTGCTTCTTTTACAGATGATTGCGGAAAAGCGGAATCCTACGTCGACGTTTGATGATGTTGTGGGTGAGCTGTTGGATTTGTGGGAGACCAGCCAAAAATGACGCTAATTTACAGATGTGATAATTGCGGTGCTGAATTTGAAGAAGCCTATGAAGACCTGCAAGCTCTGTTATGGCGATGGAATGATGCTGAAGAAGATTTAATTGGGCATTATTGTTCAAAATGCCAAGAGAAGATTGAGGCACGAATCAAGGAGGGCATCCAATGAAGTTTCAGTGCGGGTCTTGCAAAAAAGCGTTTGTGTACGCAGCCAAAAAAACCATAATTGAAATTCCACCAATACCGCCTGAAAAAATACAGCCAACTATGGAATTACCTATTCGTATTAATATACAATTTGAAACGCATGTTTGTCCTTTTTGCCAAAGCTTAGAGATTGTGGAGTACGTGGAGCCTCAGCAGACGCCGACAAGCGCCGTGCAAGTGGATTGGGCGGAAGTCGACGCGAAACTCAAAGAAGGCTACGTGATCGCGCAAGCGTATGCGAAGAACGCAACCATGTATAAATACAAAGGGGAAAACGATGAAAAATGAGATGTTCTCATGAATATCATTATGCTCGACTGAAAGAAAACAGTTGCCATGTTGAGGATTGTCCTCGATTAATTTTCTTTCAATCTTATCGAGGCAAAGCATATTGGAACAAGATTAAGAATAATTGTAGTTACCAAAGAAGGGAGAGAGGTGAAGCAAAGTGAAAGTTGAAATCGTAAAAGTCGAGCGCCTCTATAATTTGGGAAATTATGAGACTCTTAGAGTTGGCTATGAGGCTGTACTCACCGAGTTGGAAGGCGCCAACAGTCAAGAAGTGTTGAAAGCCACCGCCGACCTTGAGAAGCTATGCGACCAGTACTATCAAGCAGGCAGGTTCCAGAAGCAACCGCAAGAGAAGCCGAAAGAGCCTGAGCCGCCACTGGAAAAGGGCATAATCATAGATTTGGAAACACTTGCGTGGCAGGACATGCCTGCGACTGAGAAGGGCGTGTGGCAGAAAAGCGAAACTAAAAACGCTAGTTACTACGCGGTGAAGAAGGCGATTGAAGAGAAAGACGGCAGACCCGCGTTCATGGAAGGCTACATAGTATGGCTGAATAGTGATGAAACGTTAGGAAGGAGAAAGAAATGACACCCCTAAAACAAATTTACATTGGAAACTGTAAAAAAGCTGGGTTCGATGAAACAGACATTCCTGATATTTTGAAAATAACCTTGGAAGAGTGGCTTGAACAAAAACGCCTTTACGCAGAGAAAAATCGTGATGCTTGGCAAGGGAAGAAAAAGCATAGGGTAGATTTAGAAATTGCTAATGAATGGCAAGGAAGCATCTACTTATTAAATGAGCTTTTGGAGGAACTGAAACAATGAAGCGGTTCTCTGACATCGCCGCTGAACACCACACGCCACTCATGCAGAAACGCAGCGGCTTAGACGGGTTCCCCGGCGACAAGTGTAGTTTGTGTGGCGTAGCGTTTGATCCTAAAGACGCGAAGATTTGGACGCGGGAAACGGGAAAAGCGCATTATCGTTGCTACATAGGGTGGAGAGAAAACCAAAAATGAGTGAAGGCGAACTTTACAAGAAAATTCAAGAAAAAATACCAGAGATTATTGAGTATGCACGAGGTTGCGAAGTTAGATACGGAAGCGGATTTTTGTCCGTTGAACAAGTGGAAACGTATGCTAAAGAGATTTTGGATGAGGCAAAAAAAGAAATTTTTAGCATAAACTTATCGATTGTTGATTACCCCGCTGAAGACTACGAAGCTAGAAGCACCTATGAAGATAAAATCACGCGCCTTAATATAATTCTCAAAAAATGGTTTGGTGACGCTGAAAAATGAGGTTGCGCTTTCTCTGCCGCTTCTACAAGCAGTGTCCACTTGCTGATCCAGAAAGCGCTACGTGCATGGGTGGCGGGGGTTCATATTGCGGGCGGTTTAGAGGCTTCACTGGCGGAAAAGTAGCACTGACAAAAACTTAGCTTTTAAAAAGGCACCACGCCCAACCAAAAGTAAAAGTTGCCAACGCAAACACGCCAAAATATTGAACAGTAGGCATAATTTGTAACATAGCCGATTGCCACGTTGACATCCATCGCAGACAAAGCAAACACGCCGTTGCCACAAATAAAGCTAAAGGTGGAATTCTTTTTCGCTGAATCCTGATTTTCCGCATTTTCACCGCACCACACGACTATACAGTTCACTTGTAACTGCTTTTAAGTTTTGCAGGCTACGTGCAACGCTTTCAACTGGCGTCCTCGGCGGAAAAGCCCGCGTGTCCGCACCGCAAATGAGGCTGGCCCTCGTGCGAAGCCCCAGCGGCTTCCGCTGAAAATGATGCACCGCAGAAACCACGTCAAAATTGATGGCGCTAACATTGTCGGCTGGCAACGTTACGGGCACGCGGTCGCCTATTTTCACGTTCGTGTTGCCCTTCAACCCGACTTCAAGCGCTAAGACGCGGTCGCCAAGCTGCAACGCAAGGGTTTCTGCTCGCTTCTGACATTCCGCTTCGCTTAAGAGGTTGTCGTCGGTGAATTCTGCTTCTCGTAGTTCGTAGACTGTTTGGCTTGTCTCGTTCTCCGCCTTACTGAACCAACGGTAAGGGCTAAAATATAATTTATCTACGATGAAATCAGCGTTTCCACCTGAGCTGAAAACACAGTCGAATTCTAAACCTTGAATGTTCCACCAGTTCGGCGAACCCGACGCATCCCACACGCCAGTAGGATTCTCATCTGCATCGTAGACTGCGCTGTCGCCTAATGGGAAGTCTGCCCAATGCCAAGTGTTGACGGCAATATTTAGATTTGAGTGGGTTACAAAATAATTTGTGCTATTAGGACAGTAAAGTTTAGCGGTTAGAATTGCCCAGCCAACGTTTGAAATACTGTAATAATAAAAATTTAGTTTACTAATGTCGCGCAAAGTCAATTTTGGCATATCCAAGTGAAATTTTACATTGCCCGGTGTCGAGTTTTGCCCGTGAATGCTTTTGGCACCTTCCTTGACAAGAACTTCTTGCAAGTATAAGCCTGTGCCAGTGTCAAGTTCCCAATCCCATGCTTTATCCTCGTAGGTGCCACTTAACGCCTCGGTGAACGTGTCTTTGTCGGTTGGATAGTGTGATGTTGGCGCTCCATACACGGTTACGCTGTTTTTAACTGGTGTTATGTCATAGCTTAAGCGGTAGCTGAGTATATTCGCGTTTATGCCTGCTGCCGTCAACGTCTCCACACCACTAGTACGGTGCGGACGCCCCTTCCACACAAGCTTATTCACGGTATCCACATAAAAGTCCTTTTGAACCTTCGTGGCACCATCATACCAATAATCGCTAACTTTCTTTAAATAGTTCAGAAAAGACTCGGTGCGGATAGTGACGGTTTCATCGGTTCCATCCGTTTCTATTTTCGCCGCATCATAAATCCCTAATTCAGCGGCAATATCAACTGAAACAATAGTGGAAGCATCTAAATCTTCATAACGCCTATTAGTTTTAAGTCTCCGCTCAAGGATTTCACCAAGGTCTTTACCGCTGAATACGCGGTAGAAACCGCCCTTCTCGCTCTTCGTGCTATCTAAGCGCAAAATCTTGCCGACGAGTTGCAAGTCGCCAGCGCCAAGCGTGCCATAACCCAAGTAAATTTTCGCAGTGTAGTTGTTGCCGATGTCGTTGTAAACGTAGCTGTGCGCCTTCTTGCCGGGAAGCATGAAGCTGAAGGTGCCAATCTGCTCCGTCAGCGATGGTGACACGGAAGCTTCCAGAACGTCGTCGGTTATCGTATGCGTTAAAACATCGCTTGTGTTGTAGATTAGTATTTTCGCGTTAGGATTAGCCAGCGCGTTCACTCTCCAAGCATAGTCATTGTATCAGCTGCCGTCATAACTGTGGCACCCACGCTTATGCCTGCCATCGCCCAACCAATCGGACCCGAAGCAGCTTGTAAAAGCATTGCAGCCGTGTGTAGAGTACGAATAAGCATTACAAATTGTTGTATACGTGCGACACCTTGCGCTAGTGGTGAATCAGGCGGCAAACCAAGAAGACGCATTATACGGTTCCATAATCCTAACGCACGAAATAATATCAGTTCTATGCGTCTCGCATTGGAAAAGGCTTCTTCTACATTAAGCTCAAGATTGAAGGTGACTGTTTCCTCGCTCATTTAATATAGTTCACGCTCCGACCCCACAAAAGTTAAAGCATTACTAACATTTGTTTCAATAAAACCTCTAATGGTGGGGATAACTTCGTTAAAAGCCATTTGCCCTGCACCATATTTAGCTTCAATGATTGCCATGTAATCAACCAGTCGCCCAGTTTTTGGGTTAACAACATAGCCGCCACCCCGAACTCGCACCATACGCCAATGCAATCCTTCACCGCCCCTTTCAACTCGAATACTATCTCGTGCGCTTCCTGTATCTACTCGAATGTAAATTTGCCAAAGTCCCCGTATTAATTGTGCTTGCGCTAAGATTGCTTCCCAAGCAGCATCCGTCATTTTCTCAGGTAATGTTTCTACCCAACCTTTTACAGTACCCGTATCAAAATTTAATTTTAAATTCATGTTATTACGAACCTTTGCTTGTATGTTTCGTCGCTCGCTGAATCAGTGCGGTACTCGCGCAGGTGAAGCTCAAGAATGTGACGTTCGTTTTCTCGGTTAACCCGCATGTTTACGACGCGGACTTTAAAGGTTGGTCCCGACGCGCCGAAACTTATAGTGTGGTAATCTTGGTCTACGCCTTCCTTATGCCAATTATCGCCGAATACTTGGTGGTTTTCCACGTCGGTTTTGTCACTTGTCTGATTGCGCTTCCACGTTAAACCCGAAGGCTCAATATCCAAGTCGCTTTCAATCGTCAACTCCAGCGGCTTCGAACCTAACGCTTGTACAAGAGCACCTGAAAAGTTTGTTGGGTCCATCCAGTCATCGTCAACTAGGAACTCGCTGTTAATGTGAAGAATGTTTGGAAATATGTATGTGCCTGTTGTCCACGTGTATGTTGGATATGAAGGCAAAAAGTCGTCGTTTGCGCGTGAGTACTCTATTGTTACTGTGTTTTGCCAGAGCCACATGCCGCCGATGTTCACGCGTTCAGGTTTAGAAGAAACTATGCGGCGGATGCTGCCGAGCGGATGGTCGGTGGCTACGTCGCGGATTGCTTGCTCGAAGCTTTCCAGAATGTTCGTGGCTGTCAACGTGGCGGTGTCGATTGCCGTGTTGGTGATTGTGACGGTTTCATTAAATTTGTATGGGTAATGGTTGTAAGTGTACTCTGGCGTCGACTGCTCCACGTCTACGAAGCTGGTGATTTCTAAGCCATTATCAATGAATTCACGTTCGTGTGGGTAGTCGATGCCTGCGAACATGGTTTGGTAGTCGCAGACTGCGTAGCTGAGGTAGGTGTCTAGCCAGCTTTTAATGCGGTTGCGCGGGTCAGTCTTTAATGAGTCGCTGTCAACATGCCATGTGCCGCTGGTTGCGTAGCGGTCTGCGGGCGCGAGGATTTCCTCGGTTTGGCAAGCGTAATAGACGAATTGGTCAAGCCATGTGACAGGCGTGACCGCGACTAAGTTGACTTCGCCTATAACCGCGTGTGTTACATGGTCGCCTCTGCGCACGTAATCGGCGGTGTAAAAGGGGCGTGAATAGTAGGGGATGTTGTTGAGTGGCATGCCGACGCGCATGGCGACTTCTCGGGCTGTTGCGGGGTCGAAGCTGCCTTTGATGGTGGTTTCATCGTAGCTTTTGCTGCACCATCCTGTTGTATCATCGCGTGCGCCTAGGGAGAGTTCGCGGCGGGTAACACTAGCATCAGCCAAAAAACCAACCACCTTATTAAACTGGTACACCATTGACGCATAATTGCCCGCTGTCATTCATAGTTATGTTGTAAACGGTTGCGTTTGGACTTTTTAGTTTTAACCCTTTTCCCGCAGTGTCAACCCATATCCACCCGTCCCAAAAAAATGCAACTCCCCCAGCGTTTTCGCGGAAAATGAAAGATTTTCCGGTTGGATGATTAAAAATCATGTTGTCGCTGTTATCATGACCTATTCCCAGCTCGGTGGCTGATGGATGCTTATTTACTGCTGTGCCTAATTTCCAGATTAACGGAGTATCCCAAGTCTGCGCAATACCGTTGTATTCAGTTTGAATTGTCTTGGTGAATTTTGCGCGGCATCCAGTACCATTATCAACCAATACGACTTCAGGGTCAGACCAGTAAAGCATCGCGTCAGTTTCGCAACCTATAACGCCCGCGTCATATTGAACGTAAGTGTTACAGGCTTCCATCCAGATTTCTTTGAATTTGTTAGCGTTCCCAGCGGTGCATTTTATTCCAGTATCATACTTCTCAGTCCACCCGCCAGTTACAACTACTGCGTCAGCATCCAAGACTCTGTAAGCTATGCTGTCTGCGACAATTTCGCCAGTGGTTCCGTAGCAGCCCAGCCAATAGTAAAGGTTCAAGTTGTTGCCTACTGGAAAGCCACCTTGAGGGTCTCTTCGGTTCCAAGTCACACCATACTTACAGTTTCTAATCAGAATGTCATATCCTATGTTAGCGATGTTTATGCCCGTGTACCATGATTCCTCTACGAAGCCTTGCTTAAAACCATCAATTTCAACGTTTCGGATGGTTCCATAAAGATTGTTTGTTCTCCGCAACCCTATGCTGCCCTCTGAACCATCACCAGTGAGAGTTACGCCTTCAAATTGGGCGTATTGAGTCTGCACCATTGCCCCGCTGTTTACTCCAAGATCAACGCCGCCGCCGCCAGTAAATGTTAATTTTGTTATTTCTTTACCTGCGCCCTTCAAACTTTTGCTGCTTAACACTTGGATTCTAGTTTCGCCACAGGGAAAAGTGCCTTCGTCCAAGGTTACATTTGCGCCAGCGGCAAGGGCGGCTATTATAACTGCATCCGCGTCTGCGCCATCCACGCCACCCGCATCGTCTGGTCCACCATACACTCTTGTTCCTCCCGCGTCGATTGCATCGTAAACTCCGCCAGCCAATGCCCTAACAAGATAGCTATATGGGTATGCTAAGAAGCCAGTGACTGTTTCACCTGCAAGAACATGGTCAACCACCGCATTAATATCTTGGTTATTCCATTTACCATTGCCTGTAGTGTGTGGAACATACCGTGGATAACTCAACAGCAACCCTCCCAACAAGAACAAACAAATAAAAAACCTGTTTTCAACCTGCTCATTTCTGTAACCTCGCTAAAACCTCATCCAAAGGCGTATGATCAGCCAGTCCCGCCTCTATCCACTCGTAATCTATCCAGTTTGTTGAAACATTCTTTTTTTCGAGCTGCGCCAAAACCTCGGAAAACCGTGTTTTAGACGGGTCGCTGCCCCATATTCCTCCGCCCCAGATGCCGCCTCCCCACATTCCGCCGCCCCAAAAAGCCTCGTCATCCATCAGTTTCAACTCCCATCCAACGTGACCGTAGTACGGTTCTTGCTGCTTGTCACCGTCATCACCACGCGGTCTGTGCTGTCAGTTGAGTCTCGGAACGTTAATTGTCCTGAGCCGCCTCCGCTAAGTTTACCTGTTAAAACAGCCAGCATCAGCCGTAGGGCTTCCATATACGTTAACGTGCCTTCTAGCGTGCCTGAAGCTGCGGATATGTCCACGTCTAACATGTCGGAGCTACAGAAAGTGTTGTACACGTTCGCCGTCACCACCATGAACGTGAGCCACACTGGGCAAGCGCCCGCCATAGACGCGTCAATCTTTAGCAACCCTAGCGTATTCGTGTCGGTGGTGTTTAATGGGCAGTCGTACCATCCGCCTTCGTCATGCGTGCAAGCGGTTGCGTCGTTTTTCTGGGCGAAGTCGCCGCCGTTCTTGGTTAAGCGCACATCTGACTGCGTAATGGTTAACCCGGCTTCCACGGTTACGCCGTCTGTTGCATCAACGTACTTGCCAAGTTTTATGGTTACTGCTGTTGAAACTTTTAAGAATCCATCCATTTTTCCTTCTCCTTTTTAATTCCTCATCATTCTACTCACGTTTTGAATAACTATTATTGGCGCTGCCTCAGGAGGCGGCAAGTTAATATCGTAAATGGCAGTGGCAATTTCACTGTCTACAAAAGCGGCTTTTACTGCAAGCGCCTTCAAAGTAGTGTCCACAGCAACCGCTATAGGCACTGTGTATTCAGTTGACAATATCGTTGGCGGTGAACCATCAGCAGTATAGTAAACTGTTGAGCTAGACGTGACGCAGGCGATTGCCACGTTCTGCGCGGCGCCGTAAGTGCCTGCTGTAGGAGTAAAGTATGGAAGACTTACTTGTCCGTTTTTAACAATCCAGTTCTGCCACGCCGTCAATTCTGCACCAACCAGAAACGGGTAAGCCCAAACGCTAAATCCCACTTGATTATGTGGTAAACCGCTGTAAGATGGCATTATCGTGTTTTCCCAAAAGTTGATTTCGTTAGCCATACCTGACTCGGCTTGCAGATGGGGAACCCAGTTGAAGACTGCGGTGTCGTTTGCCATGTCAATGTAAGTAAGGTTATCCGTTGCGAAAATAGCGCAGTCAGTGTATAAATTAGGCAGTATAGCGGGCAAATGCACAGTTTCCATGTACGGGTACGTAGATGCGAGAATATACGCGCCTGCAAACAAGCTGTGGCTGTGAAGCATCGTGGTTAACGCTGAAATATAATCAAGATAGTTCTGGTCGTTGCCTCCTTGCGTGTAGTCCATTTCAAGGTCATCCCACCAACCTGCGCAGTTAGTTAAGCTCCCAGTCACCAACGCTTCTATATCATGGATTAATTCTGTTCGAACATAGTCATATTGAATAAGAGGCATTTCGCTGGGAGTGCCATAACCCATGTAGCAACTTGCGTATATCTCTGTAAATCCAACGGAGACGGCAAAGGAGGATATGCGGTTGAAGTCTGTTATACTATCGCTTGAAAAGCTTATTTCTCCCGTAGAAACGTTTACGGAAGCGTCTATTGGAACTGCGAGGGCGTTAAAATTGCTGGAGTAAAACCATGTTTCAAGCAAAGCGGTTAAATCGCCGTCTGAGAGGTCTGCTAAATGGAAGCTTCGCCAAGTCCAAATGAGATTTAACATTTTTGTTTCTCCATTTCTCATAATATTTAACGCGGGTGTCTCAACATTATATTCTTGCAAGCTGCCATGAAAAATTAATGCGATGAAGATAAGCGAAGCCAAGCAAATGAGGATAAGCTCTTTCCGATGGTTCGCCAACCCTTATTTTCTCCGTTTCCGTAAAAATAACTGCAAAACTAGGCTTACCCAAAACTGTCACGTCCTGTAAATTGCCCCGCTTTTCAGTTGATTCGCCATCTGCCTCGCAAAACTGAGCAGTTGGTTGCTTATGCTAAATGTTTGCCCTAAAGCGCCAATCTGCCCAGAGTCGCCTTCAGCGTGCTTAAAGTTCTCGCGGTAAATCTGCAACGCAACAGCCATGATTGCGCCTGTCTGCTTGCTTGTGTACGTGCCCGACTTGCTACCTGCGTCGCCACCGAGGTTGTCTAGCTCCGCGTCGAAACCGTTAAGCAAGTTTATAGCTGAATCCAAAACCACTTCCGCGTTCGTAACGGAAATAGCTAAGTCGTTGAACTGCGCTTGCAAGTACGCTCCATTCAAAGTTTGATTTGTCATTCTTTCACTTTCCTTTCTTAATAAACCACCAATCAGGAATATCCGCGCAGGGCACGCAACCCAGCTTCATGCAGATTTCCATAAGCGCCTCCACCACGCCAAAATTGTGGTTGGTCATGTCGTGCCCGCCGATGACGCCGCCTTCTTTCACAAGCGGATAGTACGCCCAGAAATCTTGCAAAACACGATTGCGCTCATGATTGCCATCGATATACACGAAATCAAGAGGTTCATGGATTAAGGTTGCCATTTTTACGCTATCGCCTAATAAAAGCTTGAATTGCGGGTATGACTGGAATTTCTGTATGGTATTATTGAATTGTGTGGCGAAAAAATTGATTTCTACCCCATTCTGTGTGTACGGCAAGCCTAATTCTACACTGTACAACCGTGATAGGTTAAGCTCTAAAAGCAATGATGAAGCGTTGACGCCACAGCCTAAGCCGATTTCTACGCCGACAATACTTTTGCCATTGAAATGGTGCTTTAGAAACCGCGTCATAGGACGGGGTACACTATTGATTAAAGCGTGTTCCATAATCCATTCGTTGAAGTTTTTAAGCAATTTCGGCGCTAACAATCGCATGGGAAACTTTGCGAGTTTATGTCTAAACCCAACTGTTTTTTGTTTAAGATTCACCATTCTGCGATTCTCTCTGCAATCGTCATTAAAACCTTGATTACTCCCGCTTTCAACGGGTTCACCAAGCCCCGCTCGTCTGTGGGGCAAATGATGCTGTATGCGATGTAATAGTCAGGGAGTATAAGCAGTCTGCCTCGCGGATGCTGCATTAACGTCATGAAAACAGGGTACTCCCGCAAATTCTTGCTTCTATACTTTCGAAAGGCAAACCGCCTCAGAAAACACGTTAAACACGTCAAATGAAACCGTTTAATGTCGAGACGCTGGCACAGCCAGTTGCAAGGGGCAGGCGGAAAACGCAGACGGTCGCCACGTCCCCATCGCCACGGAGCTTTCAACGTAAGACACCGCGCAACCTACTTAGCCAGTCGCTGTAGTTCCAAGGTGTCACTTTTCCAGATTCAGGTGCTTCCTCAATCAACTTCAATAGCACATCGCGCAACACTTCGTATTGAGGCTTTTCCTCTACCTTTACTAATTCGCTTTCAGCAACTACTTCTTGCATGTTCTCTTCTGCTTCTGGCTCCTCTACTACTATTTTCTTTTTTCTTGCCAATTTATCACCTCTTTGAAAAAATAACAGTCATCTTAGGATGGTCGCCAAACTCGAAGCCTAAACACGTGTTACCTATGAAACGCAGCTTCTCGTCGGGGCAACGGCATACCCAGTTCCGCGGCTTCTCCTCACGATAAACAAGATGTTTACAGTTCATGCATTGAGATGCCAATCCTGCCGTGCGATACTTATTCAGCACTTTCTGGTCGTGGCGCTGCTGCTTCTTCGCTACATACTGCTTCTTCAATTTCTTAATCCATCTCAAGCAGTTACACCTCCGCCAAAATATCTTTCACGCTTGCCCGCACGCTGGTTTAACTTACTCCAGTCAACGGGAACAACCACTTCCGCCCTGCTAAAATAGTAATCGTGAACGCTGCAATACTGCGTAACCGAATGCTCGTTGTCGCCGTCGTCGCTTCTGTCGCCATGCACGCCCTTGGGCCAGTTATAGCGGAAATCTCCTGAAACCGCCGATATGGAACAGTCGCTTGGCTTATCACCTAATGGACAGTAGGTGTGACAGTTGCACTCCACGTCTGAATCGCCTTGGTGGGCGGTTAAGTATTTGCCGCATCGTGGACATTTGATTCTGAGACTCATTTGGAAAGCGCAACCTCAAGACATTTTTGAAGACGTTTAATTTCAGCTTCAAGAAAAGCGAGGCGATTCTTTGTAACTTTAACTGTAGTTTTATGGCGTTCTCTATATCTTCGCATTTGTGCGGCTTTATCTTCTTTATTTTTGTATGGCATATTTTTCACTTTTACCCTAGCCTATTTGACTAAAAAAAGGGGAAGAATAGACTGATTATGGTTAAGCGTTTTTAACTGCCTTCCACATACGGCGCAATCGCGTCGTTGTACAGCGTGATGCTGTCCTGTCGGAAGCTGATTACGGCGCCTGTTAAGTCTTTGACTGGTTCGCTGTAGTTCTCGATTCTAAGCCACCGCTTGCGACCAGAGAGCAACGCGTATTCTTTGGTGAACACGACTGCTTTTGCGGCTGCCGCATTCAAGTAGTCGATGTCGCTCCAAACGATGTTCATTCCGCCCAGTTGAGTTGGGTATCCGCCTGTGATCCAGCTGTCGTTGACGCTTGCTTCAGCGTATTGTGCACCTGTAGTTCCTTTAAGGTTGTACAGGAACGCTTTGTGAGTTAGCAATAGAGTGTCGGATACGTAGCCGTCTACTATGTTCAGGTTTAACGCGTCTTCAATAGCGTGCGATCCATCTGTTGCCCATTCCGTGTAGGCTTGGTCGCTTGTTATCTGGTTGGCTGTGCCGTCGCCGTCAGTTGCCGTGTACAAAACCGTCGCCGCAAGCGTACTCGCTTTCTCGCCTGCCTGCCTACCAGCCTCACTCACATGCAAGCTGACAAGGTCAAACAGTGAATCCTCAAGCAAGTCGTTGCCGATGCGGAAGTTAATCGTGTACACAGGGCTAAAGTCCAATGTTGCCTGTGTGGTTTGTATCGTTTCTGTTGGTGCTATAGCGCCGCTGGTGGAATCGTTGAATATGTATTGCCCGTCAACTGCTATGTCAACTTTCATGGTGGTGCCCGGTATGCTCTCTGGACCAAGAAGCTGCTTGCTGATTGCGGCGGTGATGTCTGTTTGCACTGCTTCCGTTTGCATCTGATCCCACAGTTTAACTGGGATTAGGTAGTATGCGCCTGCGATGCCACTTGTGCCGCTGCTTGCAAGGAACTCTTTCAGGTGCGGGCTCACTTGACTGGCGGTTCGCGGGTTAGTTGCACGAAGCATGTCTGCAAGCGGAATTGAGCGAACGGTGTTGAAGAATTTGTCTCTGTCGTCTCGTGGAATGTTTTGCCATGCAGCTATCGCATCGAACTCGTAGGGGTCAAAGTGCCTGTGGTTCAGTTGCTCCATTATCACGTTAGCTGGGCTCGGCGTTCGGTTCTCGTCTTTATAGTTGATTTTCTCTGCGATTTCCTGCAGAGGCATAGTTTCTTTGAGTTCCATGGTTGCTCAGCTCCTTTAGCTGGTTTTGCCAACTAGGATTAAGCCTTCGTCGTCTCCACTTGCAAGCGTCTGCAGAATCATGCCCATAACGTAGCTGCTTCCGCCGCCAACTGCTAAACTGCCGTAGACTGCGTTGCCCTGCGCAAAAGTTGTGGTTATGCTGTTGAAGCAGAATTTGCCCATGGTGGGCGTGGTGCCTGTGCAGTCAAACGTAACTTTTGCTGCACCGTAGAACAGCACGGGTATCCGCGTTGGAACACCAGCGCTTGTCGCTGCTTTAAGGGCGATGCCTATGCCGTCGCCGAACGTGGCGGATACTGCAACTTCGATTCTGCCTGCGACAGAGCTTGCGTTAAGCGTGACACTACTCATCTCGATGATTGTAGCTTCAGGGTAGCATGGTAGTATGTAGCTGTTTGCGTCGAATATTGCGCCTTCTTCCTGTGGATAGTAATCTGTCATGTTTGTTCATCTCCTATTGGTTTGTTTTTTTTGTTTCTCCCGCTAGGGAGAGTGAACTAAGTCACCGTGAAATAATGAATAAATTAAGAAACATGGAAACTGAAACATGGAAAAAGGGGGAAGCGTTTAGGTTTCGCTCAGCACGTAAATCGCGTTAGTTTCTAAAGCTGTCGGGTAATGATCAAGCAAATAATGGCAATTTGCACAGAGCGAAATCAGTAAATCGTGATCCTTTGGAAAGATATGCGCATTCTGAAGTAGAAGTGGGTTAAGTTCGCCACAGAATAGGCAGATACCTTGTGTTTTCAGAAATCCACTCATAGGGCGAGGTTGTTTGCGTCCATACCATGTATATCCATACAAGTATCGATTGATTCTGCGCTCTTCTTTGTGTTTGCTATACCATCGCAAATAACTTTGGTGTTCAATTTCAGGATTTAATTTATAACGTTCTCGTTTTTGGCGATTGAGTCTTTCTTTATTTCTGTCTCGATAACGTTTGACACATTCTTTGGCTTTTTGCGGATTAGTTCGGTAAAGGTCTCTATAATATTGAGGGTTTATAGCAAGAATTTTTGCACGCCACTGTTTAGTTTTCTCATTTGCACATGGTCGGCAATAACTATGTCGTCCAAGTTTTTTGGTTTTGTCAAGAGCAAACTCGGTTAAGTCTTTTATTTGTTGGCATTTTGGACATTGTTTCTGCATAAGATAACATAACACTAAAACAAGTATTATAGTCTTTTGTATAGTGTTACGTTTCCGAGAGTACGTAGATTGAATCTTTGTACAGCGTCACTGAATCTTGGCGGCAACTCACAACGGCGCCAGCCAAATCCTTCACTGGGTCAGCGTAGTTTTCAAGTTGCATCCACCGTTTCCGTCCTGTCAACATGGCGTTCTTGCGGTCAAAAACGATTGTCAACAGTTTGCTTGAGGCGTTGGTGATGTCGCTTTCAGGCACCCATAGTAATACGTCTTGCCCAGCCACATTATAGTCGAAACCTGTTTTTGGCTCGAGAAACGCTGTGCCCGTTGGGATAGTGCTGTAAATTGCGTCTAGCCAACTTGTCACCGAAGTTACGATGGTTTTGGATTTCCAGTTGTCAGCAGCGTTTCCAGCGATAGCGTCTTCCACATCCGCAGTTGTGCCCCCTGTCCATTTTGTTGCACCCGCATTGCCTGTGGCTGAACCGTTCACTGTGCCTACGCCGTCAGGCGCATTCCAAAGAACATTTAAGGCGAGACTTGACGCTTTTCTGCCTACTGCCTTCGCCGCGTTCTTCACATGCCAATCTGTCAAAGCGAAGCCTGTGTCCTCTTCTAAGTCCATGCCGATAATCGACGCGAGATTAAAAGCGATTGGTGACAGCGTAGCTTTTTCGACGCCTATAGTTTCCGTGGGGCTAATTGCGCCTGAAACGACTTCGTTGGCAACGTAGCTTCCGTCGTCGCCTATGGTTACGATGAGGTCTGAGCCCTGCCATCCATTCACGACTTGCGCGCTTATCAAAGGGCAAATGTCGGTTTCTTGACTGTAAAATACTAAGTCATCATACACTTTATTTGCAGCTAGATAGTCGCCAAGCGTTGTACCTTTGCCTAAGAACTCTGCAAGTTTATTATATGGAATTGCCCGTAACGTTTCGCGGATACTCTGCGCTTCCAGTGGGTTTAAGCCCGTGTAAATGCTGGCGTCTTCAGGATGAAATATTGCTGACTTATCCATTGCGCGTCGTATGCTTCGAAGGTTGTTAGCATATTTTTCTGTGATTTCCTGTATGCTTAACATGTTTATTTGCCTCCTGGCTTATACGATAGGTCAGGCGACTGCTTCTTTTCCGCTTGGGCTTTCTGCGCTATGCTCTTAAACTGTGGCTGAAGCTTATCTTCAAGGTTTTCAACGCGAGTTTCAAGTTTTTCTGTTTCCTGCAACTTTTGTTTTTCCGCGTCCGAAAGTTTCTGCTCTAACTCCTTGATTTTAACGTCTTTCTCCTGCATTTCCTTTTTGTTCGCTTCGAAGTATTCCTTAACGCTTTCGTCCGCGGATCCTAGCAGGTTGTCAAAGTCCTTTTTCTGCTGGGCAATAGTCTCTTCAAGTTTAGGTATTTTTGTGGTTACCTCGTCAAGTTTCTGCTTAACTTCTGTGTCATCATACGGTTTAATCGCGTCTATTTTTTCCATTAGGGGTTTGTCATCGTAGGACTTAATTGTATCTATCCTCTTGCTAAGTTTGCTATCTGCTACCTGCAACTTGTTTAGCGGCAGAGCTTTTATCGACTCTGTTAACGTTTTAACTTGAGACTCAATTTTCGCCACTTTCATCTTCCATGAAGCATCATCTTTTGGAATCCGCATGTTATTTAACGCATTAACAACCTCGTTAAGTTTCTCCGCTGTCTTCGTTTGCACAAGCATCTCGCCCTCCGCCTGCTTCTTTATTGTTCCGCAATAAGCTTCAGGATTCTCCTTCTCCTGATTCTTAGCCACGCAATCCTCAAAGTTGTCGTAGCCCGCGAATGGTTCTCCAAGCTTCAGTTTAGGCGCTGTCTCCGAAACCTTAAATGGCTTTAGTTTATCTTTGAGAAGCTCTGTTGTTTCAGGTGGCGTTTCAGCCGCGTTCTTCACGCATTTGCCTTCCTGTTCGCTCCAATGTTCGCCTTCAGGACATTTATGCTCTTCTTGTTCCGTCACATTGGTTACACATTTCTGTTCTGTTTCGTCCCAGTGTTCGCCCTCTGGGCATTCATGTTCCTGTTCTGCTGCGATGTTAGCCACGCATTTACCTTGCTCTTCACTCCAATGTTCCCCTTCGGGGCACTGGTGCACTGCTGGTTCTTCCTCTTGCTCCGCTAATCCTTTTAATCCTGATTTTCCAACTGCTATGTTTCCCGTTTTCGTTCTTAATGCTATTTT
>Ga0180007_10001391_pt1 | contig 33499 bp, 25 predicted proteins | sample MM_PC_MetaG_FD_121122 | JGI IMG/M metagenome (GOLD analysis project Ga0180007, IMG submission 121122) | Groundwater microbial communities from the Aspo Hard Rock Laboratory (HRL) deep subsurface site, Sweden - MM_PC_MetaG | ecosystem: Environmental > Aquatic > Deep subsurface > Groundwater... | reverse complement strand
CAGGCAGAGCGCATACTGCTTAAGGCTTTTCAAGAAGGAATGCGTAGTTTGGGGCACAATTTCGATTATATTTTCAATGAACAAAGGTTGTTAGCTGCTAATGGCTAACCCCGAAAGTCGAGTGCATAATCTATTTTCCAAGCCCGTCATCTCTTTATTGCGCTTTCGTGGCAATATATTTATGTCAGCGCGAACTCAAGGGGCTGGAAACGATCCAGCGCTGAATCTCCAAAAAACATCACTGGAGGCTGTTATGAATCCCAAGGAACTTCTATACGCTAAATCCCATGAATGGGTCAAAATTGTTGGCGACGAGGCCGTAATCGGCATCAGTCACTTCGCGCAGGAACAGCTTGGCGACCTGACTTTCGTCGAACTTCCCCAGCCCGGCGACCAGGCCGAAGCCGGTGCCGAAATCGGGACCGTGGAATCGGTCAAGGCCGCCAGCGAGATTTACTCCCCGGTCAGCGGCGAGGTCACCGCAGTCAACACGGAACTGGAAAACGCGCCCGAACTAGTCAACAAGGACGCCTTCGGCACGGGCTGGCTGTTCAAAGTCCGGCTCTCCGCTGCGCCTGAAGGACTGCTCGACGCCGATGCCTATGCGGCCCTGTGCGCCGCCGAAGCCCACTAACCCTTATCATCCGGCTGCCCTTCCGCTGCGCGAACGTTCACCATTTTCCGCTTGAACTCATCGCCTCCGGCCGGATGGACGCAGCCCATCATCCGGAGGCGACATGCCCTTCATACCGCATACCCCTGCCGAACAGAACGAAATGCTGGCCACCATCGGCGTGGACAGCATTGAGGCCCTGTTCGAAGACATTCCGAAAAAATTCCGGGCCGCCGAGCTGAACCTGCCCGAGGGTTTGAGCGAAATGGACGTCCGCCAGAAGCTCGAAAAGACGGCGGCCAAAAACCACACGGACCTGACCTCGTTCCTGGGCGCCGGATTCTACGATCACTACATTCCAAGCGCGGTGGACGCGCTCTGCAGCCGGGGCGAATTCTACACCGCCTACACCCCCTATCAGGCCGAAGCCTCGCAGGGCATGCTGCAGGCCATCTTCGAATACCAGACCGCGGTGGCGCGCCTGCTTGATCTGCAGTACGCCAACGCCTCCCTCTACGACGGCGGCACGGCGCTCTACGAAGCGATCATGATGGCCGTTCGCCAGAACAAGCGCACGCGCATCGTCATCTCCGAGAGCGTCAACCCCATCTACCGGGTCATGCTCGACAGCTACACCTCAAACCTGAACCTCGATCTGGTGACCATCCCCCACCGGAACTGCGAAACGGACGTGGACGCGCTGCTTGCCGCCCTGAACGACGACACGGCTGCGGTCATCGTCCAGAACCCCAACTTCTTCGGCACGATCCATGATTTCACGGCCCTTTTTACCAAAGCCCATGAGCACAAGATCGTCTCCATCATCTCGACCTACCCGATCATGCAGTCCGTGCTCAAGACTCCGGGCGAAATGGGCGCGGACATCGCCGTGGCCGAAGGGCAGAGCCTGGGACTGCCCCTAAGTTTCGGAGGCCCTTACTTGGGCATCATGGCCTGCAACAAGCAGCTTATCCGCCAGATGCCCGGCCGCATTGTCGGACGCACCGTGGACAAGAGCGGCAAGACCGGCTTTGTGCTGACCCTGCAGGCCAGGGAGCAGCATATCCGCCGCGAAAAGGCCACCTCCAACATCTGCTCCAACCAGGCACTGTGCGCACTGCGGGCGCTGATGTACATAAGCCTGCTCGGCCCCCAAGGACTCAAAAAAACCGCCCAGCTCGGCATCGAGCGGGCCCACTACGCTGCCAACCGTCTGGAACGGCTGCCCGGCGTACGCGTGGTCAATCAGCCCTTCGGCAACGAATTCACGGTCAAACTGCCGGTGCGGGCTTACGAGGTCATCGACAAGCTCCTGGACCACAAATTCGTGCCCGGCTTTCCCCTGGGACGCTACTACCAGGGCATGGACAACCATCTTCTGGTGGCCTGCACCGAAAAAACCACGAAGCAGTGTATCGGCATACTGGCCGAGTTGATTGGAGGTGCCCTGTGAAAACCATTTTCGAAGATTCCGCCAAAGGCCGCACCGGCGTGTGGCCCAAAGAGCCAAGGGGCAACACGGAAGGCGACATCCCCGCACACCTGCTGCGAGGCAACTCCCCGAAGCTCCCCGAACTGTCCGAAATAGACGTCATTCGTCATTTCACCAGGCTCTCCCGCCTCAATTACAGTGTGGACAGCAATTTCTATCCCCTCGGGTCGTGCACCATGAAGTACAATCCGAAATTCACCGAGGCCGTGGCAGCCCAGCCCGGATTCACCTCCGTGCACCCGCTCATTCCCCAGCTCAAGGGAGCAGGAAACATGACCCAGGGCGCGCTGGAGGTGCTGTACGAGACCGAGCAGCTGCTGGCCGAGATCACCGGCATGGACGCCTTCACCCTGCAGCCCATGGCCGGCGCCCACGGCGAATTGACGGGCGTCATGCTCATGGCCGCCTACCACAATGACAAGGGCAACAAAAAGACCAAGATCATCGTGCCCGACTCCGCCCACGGCACCAACCCGGCTTCGGCGGCCATCGCCGGCTACGATGTCGTCTCCATTCAATCCAAAAACGGGATGATCGACCCCGACGAACTGGAAAAGGTGCTGGACGACGAGGTGGCGGGCCTGATGATGACCTGCCCCAACACCCTGGGGCTGTTCGAGTGCGGCCTTGAACGCATCGTCAAGCTGGTCCACGGCGTGGACGGGCTGTTGTACTACGACGGCGCGAACCTGAACGCCATCATGGGCAAGATGCGTGTCGGCGACGTGGGCTTCGACGTCGTGCACCTGAACCTGCACAAGACCTTCGCCACCCCCCACGGCGGCGGCGGTCCCGGCTCCGGTCCGGTGGGCGTAAGCCAGCGCCTGGTGGACTATCTGCCCGTTTCGCGCGTGGTCAAGCTTGAGGACGGCCAGTACTATCTCAACTATGACTACCCCAAATCCATCGGCTACATCGCGCCCTTCTACGGCAACTTCGGGGTCATCCTTAAAGCCTATGCCTACATCCTGCGCCTGGGCCGCGAGGGCATCGTGCGCGCCTCGGAAAACGCGGTTCTGGCCGCCAACTACATGCGCAAGCGTTTGGAGGATGTTCTTGAAATCCCCCACGACCGCATCTGCATGCACGAGTTCGTGGCCTCGGCCGCGAAGCAATCCGAAAAGGGCGTGCGCGCCCTGGATCTTGCCAAGGCATTGCTGGACAAGGGACATTACGCACCGACCATCTACTTCCCGCTCATCGTCAAGGAATGCCTGATGTTCGAGCCCACGGAGACGGAAAGCAAGGAAACCCTGGACGGCTTCGTTGATGATCTGATCGAAATACTTGGCCGTGTCGATACCGATGCAGCATCGATTCAAAATGCGCCCATAACCACACCAGTAGAACGCCTCGACGAGGTTCGCGCAGCCAGAAGCATGGAGCTTGTGGACGACGCCGGACTCTGATTCCACACAATGAACCAATAAAAAAGCCTCCACCATCGGAGGCTTTTTTTATTGACTGGAAGATCGATTCAACTATTATTTCTACCTTCTTCATAGTTTTTGTGATGCGTAATAAAATTCATTGCAATCACACACCCTCATGTTTAAAGAAACTGCATAAATTCTTTCCATATGAGGAAAACTATGTCATACATATTTGTCATACCTGCGCTGCTTAGCCTTGCAGCGATTATGTATTTTTATGTCTCGCGCAAGCCGCAGTTGGAACCCATTGTTGGAGAGAATCATGATCCCGTAAAGATAAATCTGGCCGCCGCTGAACAAAGCGCGTTCAATGAGTGGGAATCGGTCTTGATCCGCGCCCTGGATCACATCTACGCTGGCACACAGTCCTCAACCGGCAACCAGATGACCCATGTCTACGACCCCCCGTCCGAACTGGCCCAGACTGCCATCGCGAGCCTGGTCAAGGCCTTCGACAAGGTCGGCACCCTGCACTCCTCCCTGGCGGCCATCGACAACCCCGGCGTCAGCATGAAGGAACTCGGCGATCTGGTCACCCGCGACCCCCTGCTCTCTTCCCGCGTGCTGAAGACTATCAATTCTCCGTTTTTCCGGGTGGCCACGGATGTCAAATCCATCCACACCGCCGTGAACATCCTGGGCCTGAACAATCTGAAAAACCTCATCGCCTTTGGCGTCATGCCCTATTCACTGTACAATAATCCCGAGCACCAACGCATGTTCAAGGTTATTTGGCAGCATATGAACTCCACCGCCATTGCCGCCTCGTACATGGCCAGGGCCAGGCAAGATCTCGACAGCGGCACCTTGTACACGGCGGGACTGATGCACGACATCGGCAAGCTGGTGCTCATCCTTCTGGTCAAAGACCCCGACGAAGACGAAGTATATCCGCAAAGCCTGGACCGTGAATACGAGCGTCTGATGGCCACCCACATCCAGGCCGCCCAGATCATGGCCAGAAGCGGGGGCATCCCGGCTCAGTTGCGCGCTCTGGTCCTTGGTCATCACCTTCCCGCGCTGCTGCCTGTCTCGCAACTCGAGGGCGACGGGCAGCAGGCCAAAAGCCTGACCGTCCTTTTCCTGGCCAACCAGGTGGCCAAACTCATCTCACCCTATGGCACCCTGCTCGATGACGTACGCAAACTCGACCAACTAGACCCCAGCTTCCGCGAGATCATATCAAAACAGGAAGCCCGGGAGATTCTACTGAGTCCCGGGCTGATAAATGACGTCATGAGCAACGTGCGACTAGTACAGGCTACCCTGAACTGAGGCTGATAAAACTGTTTGTTTCGATGCCGGGCCGATCAGCGCCCGGCGTTCATTTTTTGTGATCCAGGGCCGCGATCAACTGCCATGCCATGAACCCGAGCAGGATCACCCCCAGGCCAAGAACCGTCCACAGCACAAACCTGGTGTAACTTTGTTCCGGCAGCAGGCGATCCTCGCCGCCCAGGACCACCGGCTCAGAGATCGTGGCCGTGCCCAGTCGCAATGCCCCGATCTGATTATCCTCAAGCATGGCCGCCAGCATGTCCGGGGTGCGCTTGATGGACGGGTTGCCTACGGCCAGCGTGAACGGCCCGGGCCCTTGCGGCATGAAGACAAGCTCATGGGGCAGCCACCCGACGCGCAAAGGCACCGGAGCACCCTGCACCACAATCCGAAAACGCTCGTGCGGTCCATGCAGCGCAAGACCCGGACCGGCCAGCAACTGCCCGTCGACGTTCATGCGAAAAAGCGACCCCGTCCCGATGCAGCGCCATTCATCGCCCGATGGCACCAGCACTTTCACGCCCAGTACCGCATTCTCCACGTCCGCCAAGTCCAGCACATCCACCGGCAAGGCAGGCGGCAAAACATAATCGTACGTACCGTCCCCGGCCCACACGCCGCGCAAAGGCGCAAAGCGGCGGGTCAAGCCTGAATCGGTACGGCTCTTCTCTGCAAAGGCCGCAACCAGAAGCGAAAGATCGGCCTGCCCCGTCACAAGATAATATTTCCAGCGCTTGCCATCCAGCATGATCCTGTTCTGCAGGATGCGCCCGTTCTGGTGTTCCATGAAGGCCAACACGCCGCTTCCGACCCTGCGCCAGGAAAAAAGGTCGTCGCTGCCCCGCACGTCGACACGGATAAATGCTGACGATGCGGATCCCAGCTCGAATCGCAGCGCGGCAAGGGCTTCCGTGCCGGCGGAAGCGTCGAGCAGCAGGGCCTGATCTGTTCCCCCGGCAAGCGGAGTCATCCGGGTTTCCAGAACCGCGCCCTGGTAACTGGTGCGCACCTGCAGGCGAAAGTCGTAGTCCTGCCCGCCCTCGGAGCGGCTTGAGACCCGAAACAGATGCAGAGGGACTTCTTGCACCGCTACCGGCCGTGCCTCACTGCGGCGCAGGTGTATGGGCACCTCGGCGCCCTCGGCGTTGAATACGCGCAGATCTCCAAGATCGGCGCGCACGCTGGCATTGTAGACTTCAAAAGGCAGCTCCAGGCGTTGCAGGACAAAATCCGCTTGCGTCTCAAGAAGATAACCTCGGGCAAAATCCATGGGTGAGGATGCCAGGGCGGAAAAAGGCACCAATAAAGCGAGCAGCACAATGAAAATCATGAATTCTCCCCCTTGGGCGGCAGCGGACAAAAATAGCCCACTACAAGCATGAGCAGCCCCACGCCCAGAAACGAAACAATACGCGCCACCGTGCCGCGCCCGTCCAGATCGATCAGAAATAGCTTGCCGACCACAACCGCCAGCAGCCCCGCCCCGGCAAGCCAGGGCTGCCGCAGGGCGCGTCGCCGACCAAAGAGCATGGCCCCGAGCGCCGCCATGGACCAGAGCACCGAATAGGCAGTCTGCAACACATCGGAACGGAACATGGAATCTATCGCATAGGGCACATCGCCCAAGAAATGAACCATCCTGGCCACGACCACATTCATCCAGACAAAGGCCCACGCCGCCAGAACACCAGGCAGAAATCGCTCGGCATGGCGGATTCGCAGCACGTCGTACACCATGGACTTGCGCGCCCACACAGCCAGGGTGACAAGCACCAGGGCCTGGGTCAGATCAAGGGGGTTCAGGACCGGGACATAGGGCAAGGGACGAGGGTTGCCGCTTGCGAAACAGGCTCCGACCCACCACAATGCAAGGACTGCCGCCAGGACGCCCCCGGCGCGAAGATAGGCGGCGAAATGCCGACGCAGGGGCCAGGCCGCGCGCGGGAAAACAATGCCGATGAGCAGCAGGACCCCGGTCACGGCTGCGGCGGCATCGGCCCAGATTCCGCTTTGAACGACATGAAAGACCTGCCAATGGACTTCACGCAGGGCCAGCACGAAGACCAGGAGCGCGCTCAATGTATGCACCCATCCACGCACCCGCTCATCCCACGTATCTTCCAGGGCGAAAAGCATCGCAAATTGAGCCAGCAAGGCAATCGGCCAGCCAAGCCAGCCCCGGTCCGCGCCGGGATGACCGTCCCAAAACAGGGAGCAGCAAAGCAGTAGCACGATCGTAAACTGCGCAAGATAGCGGGGCATGGGCCACTTGATCCTCCTGTGCAGCATAGTCCAGATCCCAAGAGCGGCAAGGATCGACGTCAGGGAAATCAGGTCCGGATGAGCCTGATCCGCTGCCCAAAAAAACCAGGTCCCGTACCACCACGCGGAGCCCCAAAATCCCATAGCCGGCGGCAAGGGTTCTTCGCGGGACAGCCGCGCTTCAGGAATGTTCCAGTAGGTCCAGCTTGAAAAAAAGCCCCCCAGACCCAGAAAAAGTCCGGCCAGCAACTGGCCGCCATCCAGATGGAATGACCACGGGGTCAGCGAAGCCGCAAATGCCAGCGCCGCGCCAATCTGCAACAGCAGGCCGAAGATTCTGGTGATGAGCCGTCTTTGCCGTAGCCCAAGCCAGATCATCCCCGCCCCCTCCAGCGCCCAGGTTGAAGCGGTCCATGACGCATCAAGGGCCATGGGCACGGCCAGGGAGAGAAAAATCACGCCCAGGGCGAGATGGGCCTCGGCCAGGAGTCCAAGACCGCCGCTCTTTTTCCAGAGCAGCTTGAGGGGCAGGATGTACCACAGCGCCAGCCCCAGACAGCTGAAGGCCGCGCCCATGTCCATGTCCCGGACCAGGCCCATCTGCAGCCCGAAGGCCGCCAGGGGCAGGCCGAAGACCAGCGCGCTGTCGAGCCGGATGCGCTCCGAACCGCTGCTCGCGCGGGCGAAGAGGATGGAGATGAGCCCGTACATGAGGAAAAAGAGGATCAGGAAGGGTTCGGTGGTCGGGAAGTATTCCGGCGAGTAATACCGGGCGCCCCACAAGGCCCCGATGCCGAACGTGCAGGCGAACCCGAGCAGGTTGAGCACCCGCCACGTTCTGTACCAGGCGATGCCGAGCACGCCGAGGTTCAGCAGGGCGTAATAGCCGAAGAGGTGCACATGACTGCCCTGGCCGGTGGACAGCAGGATGGGAGCCAGAAATCCCCCCGCCGCGCCGAACACGGCCAGCGCCGAAGCATTCTGCGCCACGGCCAGAATTCCGGAAAAGACCACCACCGCGCACATGAGGATTAGCGCCCACAGCGGAGGGATCATCTCCAGAAAACGGGCCGCTGCGAAAATGGTCAGGTACAGCACGCCCACTCCGCCTCCCTGCACCAGCAGGGCATAGACGGGATTGCTGCGCCGCAGTCGCCAGCCCAGACCCAGCAGCGCAATGCCCAGTATTCCGGCCCCGGCCATGCGCAGTTCCACCGGCAACAGGCTGTGATCGGAAGCGTATTTGAGCAAAAAGGACACTCCAAAAAAAAGCACCACCAGCCCGACCTTGACCACGGGATTTCCGCCGGTGATCCAGGCCCTGACCTGCGACCAGGCGCTGGAGAGCCAATCCGGAACCGTGCGTACAGAAACGCTGGCTGGCCGCGTTGGAGACGGCCTGGGGGCGGTCTCCTCTTGGGCGGAGAAGACAAAATCCTCGCCAACGTCGTCACCCGCGTTCCAGCCGAAGTCGGACTCGCCGGGGCGGGATGTGTCCATACCTGGACCGCCCCCACTCTGAACGGCGGCATTCGCCACAGGGGCCGCCTGATCCCGGACGTTTGTGCGGATCAGGTGTTCCAACTCCCGAATTTTATTCTCCTGCGCCGCAATGCGGGACGCAAGAACCCAGCAGACCGCTCCCAGAACAGGAAGAGCCAGGAGCGCCGGGCTGCGCCACCAATCGTCGACCGCGCCGAGAAATGAAAACAGGATCAGAATGCCAAGAACAATACGCACAAAAACCTCCATGCCGCAGCCGCTCTCATCCGATGTATCGAGCTCGCGCTGCATGATCCGACATTACAAAGACTTTAAACGGCTTTGCCGAGTAGGTGAGATGTTGGCAAGAAAAAACAGGCACTCTTTCATGTCCGCACGCTTCGGACGCAGACGAACGCAGACGGGCGCAAAAAAAGCCCGGCCACCACAAAAGTTGGGAGCCGGGCTGCATGAAAAGGCAAGACAAAGCTATTTGCTCGTGATTTCTGAACCGATGCCGCCCTGGGTGAACATTTCAAGCAAAATGACGTTCTCCACCCGGCCATCCAGAATATGGGCCTTGGCCACGCCGCCGTCCACGGCTTCGAGACAGCATTTGATTTTGGGAATCATGCCCCCCGTGACAACCCCCTGCTCCAGGGCGTTCACGGCCTGATGCAGGGTCATGGAAGAGATGAGCTCGCCCTTCTTGTCCAGCACGCCCGGCACATCGGTCAGCAGGATGAGCTTCTTGGCGCCCACGGCCACGGCCACGGCGCTGGCCACGGAGTCGGCGTTGATGTTGTAGGTGTTGCCCTCTTCGTCCACGCCCACCGGGGCGATGACCGGAATGAAATTGGCGGCCTGCAGGGAGCTGATGACCGAAGTATCCACGGCCACGACCTCGCCGACCTTGCCCAAATCGATGATCTCGGGCGGCGCGTCGGCCCGCTCAACGGCCATCTCCAGCTTCTGGGCCCAGATCATGCGCCCGTCCTTGCCGGACAGCCCCACGGCCCGTCCGCCCTGGGTGTTGATGAGGTTGACGATCTCCTTGTTAACCTTGCCCACCAGCACCATCTCGACCACGTCCATGGTCGCTTCGTCGGTGACGCGCAGGCCCTGGCGGAACTCAGAGGTAATGCCGAGCTGTTTGAGCATGTTCCCGATCTGCGGTCCGCCGCCGTGCACGATGACCGGATTGACGCCGATATAGCGCAACAGCTGGATGTTCAGGGCGAAGCTCTTGCGCAGGGCCTCGTCCTTCATGGCGTGCCCGCCGTATTTTATGACGATGGTCTGGCCGTAAAACTCGCGGATATAAGGCAGCGCCTCCAGAAGAAAGGCGGCTCTCAAAGCTTCTTGTGACATGGCTCCCTCGTGGACGTGATTGGTGGGGAATGATGCCGGCTCGACGGCGTGATGGAGTACTTTGGCAAGGCGGGGGGAAAAGTTCAAGCACAATGATGAATGAGGTTTTGTGGTTTGAGGGAATGAATCGAAAAGATGGAATCTCTGTGCGGTTGTGTTTTGGGTTGGTCCGGGGCAGGGACCGCCGAAACTCCTTCGCCGGCCTCGTAGAGTTGAATCGCTGCGGGCAGGACGAAAAATCCGGCCAGCACGCCAAGCAGCGATTCAACAAACGATGCCTAGCTCAGTCAAACAGTCGGCGACCCTGCCCCGGACCAACCCGGAACGCTGGGGCGGTGCAGAAGCCAACCGGTGCGCTTCATCTGGAGTCATTCCCGCGAAGGCGGGAATCCATCTTATTCCAGCGGGTTAAAATCATGGAATGGATCCCCGCCTTCGCGGGGATGACTCTGTGGTAGACGGAACGCCCGCAAATCAGCAGACGTTCCATTTTCAGCAGACCAATTTTGCCGAAGCCTACAGAATATACCGCGTCAGATCACGGTCTTCCTGAACATCGTGCAGGGCCGCCGCCACATAGTCCTTGTCGATGGTCACAGTGGCCTGTTCCATGTCCGGAGCATCGAAGGACAGGTCGGAGACGATTTTCTCCATGATGGTATAGAGCCTGCGCGCGCCGATGTTCTCGGTCTCCTCGTTGATCTTCTGGGCGAAGCGGGCGATTTCGAGCAGCGCCTCGTCGGTATAGGCGATCTCGACTTTTTCGGTGCCAAGGAGCGCCTTGTACTGCACGGTCAGAGCGTTCTTGGGTTCGGTCAGGATGCGATAAAAATCCTCCTTGGTCAGGGCGGAGAGCTCCACGCGCAAGGGGAAGCGTCCCTGCAACTCGGGCACCAGGTCCGAAGGCTTGGACATATGGAACGCACCGGCGGCAATGAAGAGGATATGATCACTGCGGACCATGCCGTACTTGGTGTTGACGGTGCTGCCTTCGACTATGGGCAGAAGGTCGCGCTGCACGCCCTCGCGTGATACGTCGGCCTTGCCGGAGCTGTTCGCGCCGCAGATCTTGTCGATCTCGTCCAGAAAGACAATGCCTGATTCCTGCACTCTTTCGCGGGCGGTCTCGTGCACTTTGTCCATATCGATGAGGCGCTCGCATTCGGACTGGATGAGGATATCGTAAGCGCTCTTCACCGCCACCTTCTTGGTCTTCTTTTTCTTGGGAAAGACCTTGGAAAACATGTCCTGCATCTGCATTTCCATGCCTTCCATACCCGGAACGCCCATGACCTGCACGCCGCCCCCGGCAGAGACTTCGACCTCCACCATGCGGTCGTCGAGCTTGCCCGCCCGCCATAGCTGCCGAAGCTTCTCGCGGGTGGTGCCTTCGGCCTGGGATTCGGGCCCAATATAATCAACTCCGGCCGATTCCAGGGGCTTCGTGGGCAGCAACAGGTCCAGCAGGCGCTCTTCGGCCGAGACCTCGGCCTTGATGCGCACGCTGGCTTCCTCTTCCTGGCGCACCAGGTTGACGCCGATCTCCATCAGATCGCGGATGATGGACTCCACGTCGCGGCCCACATAGCCGACCTCGGTGAACTTGGTGGCCTCGACCTTGATGAAGGGCGAACCGGCAAGTTTCGCCAGGCGGCGGGCGATCTCGGTCTTGCCCACGCCCGTGGGGCCGATCATGAGAATGTTCTTGGGCGCGATCTCCTCGGCCAGCTCGGGGTCGAGCTGGCGACGGCGCCAGCGATTTCTGAGGGCGATGGCGACCATGCGCTTGGCCTGGGTCTGGCCGACAATGTATTTGTCCAGTTCGGACACGATCTCTCTTGGGGTCAGGGTATTCATCAGGAGTTCCTGCTCACGGTTTCAAAGATGATATGGTCGTTGGTGTAGACGCAGATCTCGGCGGCGATGGCCATGGACTTGCGCACGATGTCCTCGGCAGACAGGTCCGTATGGCGACGCAATGCCCGGGCCGCGGACATGGCATAGGCCCCGCCGGAGCCAATGGCGGCGACCCCGTCGTCGGGCTCGATGACGTCTCCGGTGCCGCTGAGCATGAGGATGTTCTCGGCGTCGGCCACCAGCAGCATGGCCTCCAGACGGCGCAGATACTTGTCGCTGCGCCAGTCCTTGGCCAGCTCCACGCTGGCGCGGACCAGATTGCCACCAAATTCTTCAAGTTTTGCTTCAAACTTTTCAAAGAGGGTAAAGGCGTCGGCCGTGGACCCCGCAAAACCGCACACGATGCGATCCCGGTACAGGCGCCGAACCTTGCGGGCCCCGTGTTTGATGGCGATGGCCTGACCCAGGGTGACCTGTCCGTCACCGGCCACGGACACGCCTTTATCATCCTTGACCGCCAGAATTGTTGTTCCGCGCATTTCCTGCATGATTTCTTCCTTCTTGAGTGCGCTCTTCAAAGACGCGTGAATAAAGCACACAAGTTGGACACTCCCCCACCCTTGTCAAGACAAGAGTAGGGAAATAGCATTTGAATCGGATGCTGCCGGACGAATGAAAAATTTGAAATTTGAGAAAAAAACTGCTTGACGATGAGGCCTCTTGTCCATAGTAACCGACTTCTCGACGCGCCCGTAGCTCAGTTGGATAGAGTGCCTGACTACGAATCAGTAGGTCGCATGTTCGAATCATGCCGGGCGCACCATTTGAGAATCAAGGGAGCAAACACGAAACGCGTTTGCTCCTTTTTTCTTGCCCTTTCGAATGCCTTCACAACACGCACGGAATGTGGCGTCATACCTATCAGGACCAGCCCAAATAATCGCGCCTATCTCAATTCGTTTATATCCACATGCTTACCGCACGAAGGACAGCGCATCGGGGAACCAAAACGTGCATTGACCCGGTACACGTGCAGAATTCCATTTTTCGTGATCACGTACGCTACCAGAACCGGATGTCCACATTCACAAAATCGCTGTTGCATGGGATGCCTCCTCTTTATGAAAATTAACTTATGTTAACCAGCCCGGCAAAAAAATTTTACACGTAAGCCCGGCTGCTCCACAAAACACGGCCGATTACTCTCAAGGTATCAATCTCGTCGCCTTGGAGGGTGACAGGTGAATAGCGCTGATTCGTGCTGAACAGAACCACTAGCCCGGGGCGGATCTGAACGCGTTTGACCTGGATGTTGTCCGCAAGGGCGACAACATAAAGATTGTTGTCCGCAACCTGATCCTGGCTCTGGTCGATAAGTATGTTATCGCCCGGCTCCAGCTCCGGAGACATGCTGTCGCCAATGACTTCCATGGCGACCATGCGTCCGGGGTTGCCCTTTTTGCTCAGCCATGAGCGGTCAAAAGGCAACTCATCAACAATCCTGTCGCTCAGCTCGAAAGAACCACCTCCAGCACACGCCCTGGCAGCTACCTTGGGCACGAGCAGGGTGCTCGCCTGTTCATTCTGATAAACCGGCCCCGAGCCCGTCTTCAACCAGACCGGATTGACCCCGAACGCGGCAGCGATGGTCAATCCCCAGGATTTCGGCACTCCCCTGCTTTTTGCCAAGGTAATGGCGGCAGGCTCAATACCGAGCAGTCCGGCCAGCTCTTTTTGGGTGGTGATACCTGTGGTCTTGGCCACCCTCTGGAAGAAGTCATCAAATTTCATGTGCAGATACTTAACAAAAGTTAATTACTTGTCAAACCTTTTTTTTATAATGAGCCCTACCGATGCATGAGATACTCCAACTACTTATAATATATAGTCATCTCAAAACTCTAAGCTAATACCTTTACACCCCGTCACACGCCAAAACAACTCCAAGCTCTGTCCCACACTCCGAACCAAGCGTTCCGGCTCGTCCCGGTCAAGGTTCGTCGACTGTCTGACTGAGCCAGGCATCGTTTGTTGATCCGTTGCCAGCCGTATTGCCCCGGCCTCACGCGCCGCAACAAAACGGATCAACTCTACGAGGTCCGCGAAGGAGTTTCGACGGGCCTTGACCGGGAAGAGCCGGAACGCGACCGCCCTGCCACCATTCCTCTTCTCACACCTATCTCACCTTCAACCGGCCCAAAAAAACGCGCCCCGAAAGGCGCGTCTCATAAACAATTCACTCCGAAATGCTCAATCTAAAGCTTGAACTTCTTGACCAGCTGTTCCAGGGCTCCGGCCAAAAGGGACAGGTTCTCAGAGCTTTGCTTGAGCTCGGTGCTGTTGCCCGAGATCTGTCCGGACGCGTCGCTGACCTGCACGATATCCTTGGCGATTTCGCCGGTGACCATGGAGGCCTGAGCCACGTTTTCATTGACCTCCTGGATGCCGAGCGACGCCTGCCCGACATTCTCGGCAATCTCGCGGGTGGCGGCGGACTGCTGCTCCACGGCGGCGGCGATGGTGGCGACAAAGTCGCGCACTTCCCCGATGACGGCCATGACCTGGGCAATCTCCTCCACGGTGGCGGCGGTGGAACTCTGGATGCCTTCGATGCGCTGCCGGATGTCGTCCGTGGCCGTGGCTGTCTGGTTGGCCAGTTCCTTGATCTCGTTGGCCACGACGGCGAATCCCTTGCCCGCGTCTCCGGCCCGCGCAGCCTCGATGGTGGCATTCAACGCCAGAAGGTTGGTCTGGGAGGAAATGGCGTTGATGGCCTCGGTGACCTTGCCGATCTCCCTGGCCGCGATACCCAGTTTATCCACGCGCTCCGAGGCCGAGGTGGCCTTTTCCACGGCCCGCTCGGTCACTTCGCGGGTCTTGTCCGTGTTTCCGGCGATCTCGTGAATGGTCGAACTCATCTCCTCGGCGGCTGTAGCCACGGTGCCCACGTTGATGGAGGCCTGCTCCATGGCGGCGGCCACGGTGTTCATGTTCGCGTTCATCTCTTCCGAAGCGGTGGCCACGGTGTTGGACTTCTGGGACAATTCCTCGGCGTTTCTCAGCAGCCCATCGGACATGGTTTCCAGTTCCGCCGAGGAGCCCATGAGCACTTTGGCCCGTTCGGCGATATCGCTCACGATACCCCGCAGGCTGACGGCCATTTTGTTCAGATGCATCTGCATCTGGCCCAGCTCGTCGCCGCTGCCGACCACGACTTGCCCGCTCATGTCGCCGGTGGCCATGCGCTCGAGAAAGTCGCCGGTGGCCCGCAAGGGCCTGAGCAGATTGGCCCTGACCAGCAGCCAGCCCAGCACGCCCAGGAGGATCAGGATGCCGAAAGTCCATCCTCCCACGCTGAGCGTGGCCTTGGTCACGGCCTCGTTGGCCTCCTTGAGGGAGGAAATGATGACAAAGGCTCCGTGCACCTCGCCCGCCTTCCAGCCTTCCTTCACGCCGCCCGTCGGATCCTTTTCACCTTTGGGGTCGCCATGACAGTACATGCAATCTTCGGAAAGACGGATGGGCTTGAAGTACAGCAGCCTGTCCTTCTCGACGATGACTTTTTCGGACAGGCCCGTGCGCGAGAACTCGGCCAAAACCTCCCTTTCCAAGGCGTCGGGCTCGTTTTTCGGATTGCGCGGATTCTCCTTGGGCACCCTGAATTCGTAGCCCGCTTCCGCGGCCTTGGCCGCAGCCGTGTTCATGGCCGTGACGATGGGCACGGCCTGCAGCAGCTTCGCAGGATCATCGAGCAGTTCGTCCAGGGGCCGAAGCACGCCGACTTTATGCTTGTGCGCCATGTCCTCGCGTACTGATTCGGCCATCATGACCACGGACCGGCTTTCCTTCAAACGTCCGTTGACCGCCGCCTCCTGGATGTCGCTGATGTGCAGGTAGGCCATGATGACAGCCAGCACGATGGGACCACAGAGGATGATCAGAAGCACCTTCCAAGTCAGGCTGAGACGATACCACATATTTTCTCCGAAATGCATTTAAAGGGAAAATGAGAACCACTGGAAAAATAACACCCTCACAAACGGCAACAGCAGGGCTTATTCAGATAACGGCGCAAAAGCGAAATCCTGCACGTCCACCAGACCCTTGTCCGTCAGGCGAAGCCTGGGAATGACCGGCAGGGAAAGAAAAGAGAGCTGCATGAAGGGGTTGATGTTCTTTGGGCAGCCGAGTTCGCGAGCGCTGACGTTCAAATGATCCAGGCAGGCCGCAATGGTTTCGGGCTCCTGATCGCTCATCAGCCCGGCCAGGGGCAAAGGCACCAGGTTGAGCACCCAGCCGTCGCGCACGCAAACAAATCCCCCGCCGCAGTCGGCCAAGGCGCGCACGGCCAGGAGCATATCGCTGTCCGAAACGCCTGCCACGATCAGATTGTGGGAGTCGTGGGCCACGGTGCTGGCAATGGCGCCGCTTTTCAGTCCCAAACCCCGCACCAGCCCGAGCCCCACGCCGCCGCTGCCGTGATGGCGCTCGAAAACGGCCAGCTTGGCCACGTCGGCCTCGGGGTCCGCCATGATCCAGCCGTCCTGAACCAGTGGCTGAACCATGTCCATCTCGGTCACGATCTGGCCTGGAACCGTGCGGATGACACGGACCTTTTTGTCCTGCGCCGGAGCCGCCATGTTCAGGCACGACGGAGCCAGTTCGCCCAGATGCACGCTTCTTGTCACGAGCAGGTCCGTCGCGGCGGGCCGCCATGAAGCGGGCGCAATCACCTTTCCGTCCAGATAGGTCTGAAAGATGGAGAATGACTCAAGCTCGTCAAGCAGTACGAAATCGGCCCGGTAGCCCGGGGCCACGGCGCCCCTGCGGCGCAGGCCGAAATAGCGGGCGGTGTTGATGGAGGCCATCTGAATGGCCCGCAAGGGAGACAGCCCCCGGCTCACGGCCAGCCGGATGGTGTGGTCCAAGTGGCCGTCGCGCAAGAGGTCGTCGCAGTGCCGGTCATCGGTGACCAGGGAGCAGTTCTGGCTGTTGAAGTCGTTTATGAGCGGCAGCAGGTCGAAGAGGTTCTTTTCGGAACTGCCCTCGCGGATCATGACATGCATGCCCGCCCGCAGCTTTTCCCGGGCCTCGTCCAGATGGCAGGCTTCGTGATCGCTGCCCGGCCCCGCCAGAATGTACGCGTTCAGGTCAAAACCCGAAAGACCCGGAGCGTGTCCGTCAATAGACCGCTCCCCGGCCGCAACGAGTTTGCCCATAACCTGCGGGTCCTGATACAATACTCCGGGATAGTTCATCATCTCCGCAAGACCCAGGATGCGTCCCGGGTACTCCTTGAACATGGCCGCGATGTCCTGGGCGGTGATCACTGCTCCGGAAGTTTCCAGATGCGTGGCCGGGACGCAGGAAGGCATCATGCAGCGGATATCAAGGGGCAGGCTGCGGGTGATTTCAAGCAGCCACCTGATTCCGTCCAGTCCCATGACATTGGCCAGTTCATGTGGATCGCAGACGACCACGGCCGTGCCGTGGGTTGCCGCCACCTGCGCAAACCGGATGGGATCGAGCAGGGTGGACTCGATGTGGATATGCCCCTCGATCAGGCCCGGACAGAGGTATCGCCCGCAGGCGTCCACGACCTGCAGGGCCTCGTATTCCCCGAAACCAACGATGGTTCCGTTCTGCACGCCCACGCTTGCGGGATGAATCTCCCCGGAAAGGACGTTGACCACCTGGCAGTTACGAACCAGCAAATCCACCGGAGTCTCGCCACGGGCGGCGTGCAGCAGGCTGTTCATGGGCATAAGCTCACCTCGTCGTGTTGAAAAAAATCGGTCAGGGCTGCGTTTTCCAGCGTCTGTGCATCCAGAACCACTGTTCCGGATAGCGCAGCACCATCTTCTCCACCGCCCCGGTATAAAAACGGCAGATCTGTTCGATGCGTTCCGCCCTGCTGCCTTGCAAAGTCGCAGTATCCAGGCAAGGCAGCGTCACGGCCCGGAATCGGCCCTCGGGCAGACGAATGAGGAAAAAGGGCCAGACCTCGGCCTTGGCGCGTAAGGCCAGGATCGCGGGGCCTTTGTTCACTGCGGCGGTCTTGCCCAGAAAGGGCAGAAACTGAGCCTCGGCTCTCTTGCAGTTGTGATCGACCAGAAATGCGCAGAGTCCCCCGCTACGCAGTTTTCCCAGAGCTTCAGTCGCGGCCTCACGATGGGGAAGCACCCGGATTTTGCTTTGGGTGCGCATGTGCATCATGAGGTCGGCCAGAGCCGCATCATTCGGCAGGCGAGCCACGACCTGACAATCAGTCTTGGTATTGAAGCGCTTGAGCACTCCGCCCAAAAGTTCCCAGCATCCAAGATGCCCGGTCACGCCCACGACAGGGCGCAATGTGGAGCCCATCCGGACAAAAAGATCCGGATTTTCGTATTCGATGCGCTCTTCCAAAAAGCGGTGATCCATGTAGCGGGCGTGAAAAAGCTCCAGAAAGGAGCAGGCGTTGTGCTGAAAACTGGCCTTGGCCAGCGCTCTGGCCTGACGCTCATCCAGGCCGAGGCGTTCCTGCATGCAGACCGTGGTTTCTTTGCGCCTTGAAGGCAGAACGGCCCATATGAGTTTTCCGATACCGTTTCCAAGGGCATGCAACCGCGCAAGCGACAAGGACGTGCCCAAGGGCAAGAAAGCATTGTAGGCTATATGTCTCACACGTTTTTTCCAAGGGAGTTCATGATCTGTTCAAGTTGTTCGCACTGCCTTTGCATTTCCGCAGGATCATCTCCGGGATCGGGCAAGACGATGGGATCGCCGTAAATGATGGTGCATCTGGAAAACGGCCACGGCAATTGAAATTTATCCCAGGCACGATGAAAGACTTTTGCCCGGCTCATCACGGCCCGTACCGGCACAATGGGCGAACCTGCGAGCCTGGCCAAAAACACGACCCCTGGTTTGACCTTGTGGCGCGGCCCGCGCGGCCCGTCCACGGTGAAAATGACTCCCACGCCCTGCTCGTCCATGACCCGCTTGGCCGCGATCAGGGCCCGCATGCCGCCGCGCGAACTGGAGCCACGCACGCTCATAAAGCCGAAACTCTTCAGCGCTGCGGCCAGGATTTCCCCGTCCTTACTCTGACTGACAACGCAGGCCATTCGTTCACCGACGTGAGCCGGGATGAGCGGAAAAATCTCGTCATGCCAGAGCATGATCACGGGCCGCCTGGCGCGCAGCTGCGGGTCCGTGAAGACAGCGGTATTGACACGCTCCACGCGCAGGGTCAGATGCCACAGACGCACAAGCCAGGCCAAAGCGGTACCTAAAAACCTGGGAGAAACGGGAACCTGCACCATGCAACTCCTTATCGGACCGGAATAGAATCAATTTTTTCGATGGAAAAATAAAAAACGCATAGGCTTAAACGATTTGACCAGAAGCCGAGACCGCGTCAATCATCCGAAAAAAAAGGGAGTCTCACCATGCCCATCGTCATCAATTGCGAAAACGAACCATGCCCCAACCCCGTATTGCGTTGCAAGCGGCTTCTGGACGAGCAAACGCCTCAAAAATTGGAAGTCATCGTCGACAACGAGGCGGCCATGGACAACGTCAGCCGCTATCTGGCCAGCAAGGGCATGCGCGTAGACGAGACGAACAAGGACGGCAAACTGTGGACCATCAAGGCCTCGCAGACTGGTTCCGCGGACGCCTCCCCTGCCGTTCAGACGTCACCGGCGCAAGCAGAGTCCAAACAGGTCGGCACCGCAAAGATTCTGGTCTTTCTGACATCCGACACCGTGGGACAGGGAGACGACACGCTGGGCTCCCGGCTGATGGGCAATTTCCTGAACACCCTGCCGGAGCTTGGCGACGCATTGTGGCGCATCATCATGGTCAACGGCGCGGTGAAGCTGGCCACGGCGACAAACCCGGCCATAGAGGCGCTCAAAAAACTCGAAGCCGCCGGCGTGTCCATTCTGGTCTGCGGCACCTGCCTGGAGTTCTTCAAGCTCATGGATCAGAAGGAAGTCGGCCAGGTCACCAACATGCTCGACGTGGTCACCAGCCAGCAGGTGGCCGACAAGGTCATCACGTTATAACAGTCCCGTTTTTCCGAACCACGCACGCGGACCCGGAGCAATGGCCGGGTTCGCGCTTCACTTCGACAAGGGCAATCCAGCTTCTGTCCAGGCCAGAATCCCGCCGCGCAGGTCATATACATTCTTGAACCCGAGATCGTCAGCCATTTTCAGCACGTGCGAACTGCGATTGCCGCTGCGGCAGTACGTGAGGATGGTCGCATCGCGGTCCAGCTGCGCGAAACGTTCCCGAAAATCCGAAGCATAGTAGTCAAGCAGAACAGCACCTTCAATGTAGCCCTGCCTTAATTCCTGCGCGGTGCGCACGTCGAGGATCAGAAAATCGGGATTGTCCCGGTTCCTGCGCATGAGATCGGCGGCCGCAGAGGGTTCGAGCAACCGCTCGTCCTGTGTCCGGCACGCAGCCGAGAACACCAGCATGATTGACAAGGCGGCCACCACCGCGAACCGCATGGCCACACTCCGAGTCAGGCGCGTGTTCACAGGATTCGCTCCGCAGCCGAGAAAATGGAAAACCGGTTCTGGCGTGCGAACCCGATGAGGGTCAGGTTCATTTCCCGCGCCAGCAGTACGGCCTGATGTGTCGGGGCGCCCAGGGAAACCAACACGGGGATACCGGCCCTTCTGCCCTTGTGCACGATCTCCGAGGAGATGCGCCCCGAAGTGATCATGACCGTACGCGCAAGGTTCACGCCCTGGGCCAGGGCCCGGCCCACGACCTTGTCGGCGGCGTTGTGGCGGCCGACATCGTCGCGGATCAGCTCCGGGTCCTGCCCTTCTGCGCTGAGGGCCACGGTGTGCACGCCGCCCGTGGCATGGTGCAGGTCCGAATAGCGGCGAAACCAGTTGGCAAGCTCCTGCACGCGTCCGGCGGGAAGGGTGAACCCGGCGGGCAGTGGATCGCTCCCTGCCAGTTCCAAAGCGCTGGCGAACATCACGCCCTTGCCGCAGCCGGAGGTGAAGGTGCGACGAGAGAGCTGCTCCGGCTCCACGTCACAGGCAAGGCTGACGCGCACGGCCCAGACGGACGGATCAACCTCGCAGTCCAGAAAATCCTCTGGTCTGACCAGCAATCCGGATGTGTGCAGAAAACCGCGGGCCAGATCGCAAAGGTGTTCGGGCGTACACATCAGGGTGGCGATCTCCGTGGCACCGGCCATGATGGTCACGGGCACTTCCGTGGCCACGACATCGGTCTCCTGCGCGAAACCGGCGGCCGTAACCTTGACTATATCCATCTGCACCAGAGGTTCCAAAGGCTGGGGATCTGCCATGGGGACTCCTTGAAAATAATGGTGAACGCCGCCGTCATCGACCGCGGCAGACACAGCGGCAAGGCGAGACAAGATCGCCAGGCACGGGAATGTCCTACTTGCAGCCCGCCTCCTGTCAAGGCGAAGAATAGCCTTCCCGACGGGTTAAATGGAAATATCGCGTGAGGAGCCTCTTCGTGACAAAGTTCACATTTGAGTCCTTGCCCTCCAGCAGGTAAGAATATAAGGGAAAAAATCAACCCGAGGGACGCCCTGACTCTTTTATTTCCCCCTGCGGAAGATGAAAAAAGGGTCACGGGAAGCAGATCTGGAACATTCAAGGAGGAAATGATGAACCGTCTTCGTACGCTGGCCCTGGTAGGACTGATAATTTTAGGCAGCGCCACGATCGCCCTGAGCGAAACTTTCGAGATTCCCGAGAGCGTGACCATGAGCCCGCAACAATTTGAAGGCTACACGCCCAAGAAAGGGGACGTGACCTTCAATCATGCTTCACACATGGATATCGCCTGCCAGCAGTGCCACCACACCGTGCCGGATACCTACACCATTGAAAGCTGCATGACCGAAGGCTGTCACGACAACGTCAAGGAACGGACGGAAATCTCCTCGGTCTACCGGACCTTCCACACCACCCAGGACAAGGAAAAGAGCTGCGTAGGCTGTCACCGCGAGCTCAAGCGCCAGGGCCCCAGCGATGCGCCCCTGGCCTGCAACAGCTGTCACGTGCAGTAACCCTCGCGCGCACCGTTTTGTCAGTGTAGCTCTGGACCCCGTTGAAACTTCATAAGCTTTGAGATGTACGGCACGCGGCCCGTTGTCGATGTGGTCCTCAGCCCCGCCGGAACTCCTTCGTCGGCCTCGTAGAGTTGAATCGTTGCGTGCAGGGCGCAAAATCCGGACAGCCCTTCAGGCAACGATTCAACAAACGATGCCTGGCTCAGTCAGACAGCCGACGAGACTGAGGACCACATCGACAACGGACCTTGACGCACTGTCGGGAAGATTTTTGCGCCTCGCCATGCCTACTAAACCGATTTCCACCGCCATTACCCGAGCCAAAGCGTTCCGGTTCGCGCCGGAAAGGGTTCTCGACTGTCCGACTGAGCCAGGCATCGTTGGTTTTCCCGTCGCCCCCCGTTTTTCTACGCTCAATCGCCCTGCACGCGACGGGTAAACCTTACGACGCCCGCGAAGGAGTTTCGAGAGACCTTTCCGGCGCGAACCGGAACGCGTCGCCCTGCACAGCCCCCAGACTCTTCCACGCCGCCCTGGGCCACTTTTACAAGAATGGACGGGATGGACGACGTGGACGGCATGGACAATGTGGACTCGCGTCTGCACGAGCCCTCCTGTTCCTTTGCCCGCGCAAATTGACCTCACGCCCCCATTGTGCTTCACTCACGGCATACTTGCATCTGGAGCACGCCATGACCGCACCGCCCGCCCCCCTCCTCAGCGTCCAAGACCTGACCAAGGTCTATCATTCCGGCGCGGCCGTCGAAGTGCGGGCTCTGGCCGGGGTCAGCCTCGATCTCTTCCCCGGCGAATTGGTCGTGCTCCTGGGCGCGTCGGGCAGCGGCAAGTCGACCCTGCTCAACATCCTGGGCGGCCTGGACACCCCGACCAGCGGCACTCTGTCCTACCGCGGCCGGGACCTGACCCATGCCGACGAGAAAACCCTGACCGCCTACCGCCGCGAGTCTGTCGGCTTCATCTTCCAGTTCTACAACCTGATCCCCAGCCTCACGGCCCGCGAGAACGTGGCTCTGATCACCGATATCGCGGACAATCCTATGGACCCGGCCGAAGCCCTGTCCCTGGTGGGCCTTGCGCCCCGGCTGGACCATTTCCCGTCCCAGCTCTCGGGTGGCGAGCAGCAACGCGTGGCCATCGCCCGCGCCATCGCCAAGAACCCCGACGTGCTGCTCTGCGACGAGCCCACCGGCGCCCTGGACGTGCGCACCGGCATAACGGTGCTCACGGCCATCGAGCGCATCAACGCGGATCTTGGCACCCTGGCCGTGGTCATCACGCACAACGTGGCCATTGCGGACATGGCCGACCGCGTCATCCTGCTCTCGGACGGACGCATCACCGACGTCCGGACCAACGGGACCCGCCGCCGGGCGGAGGAGCTGGTCTGGTGAGCGCCCTGAACGTAAAACTCCGGCGCGACCTGTGGTCCATGAAGGGGCAGATGGCCGCCGTGGCCCTGGTCATGGCCTGCGGGCTCATGGTCATGATCATGGCCCGCGGACTGGTCATGTCCTTGGAAACCGCGCGGGACGAATACTACGCCTCACACCGGCTGTCGGATGTATTCTGCGATCTCAAACGCGCCCCGAACGCCATCAAGCCTCGACTGAAGATGATCGATGGCACGGCGGCTCTGGAGACGCGGATCAAGGGCACCCTGACCCTGCATCTGCCCGGCCTGCGCGAACCCGGCGACGGGCTGGTCCTGTCCCTGCCCGACGGCCGCCAGACCGAGGTCAATCGCCTGCACCTGCGCCTGGGCCGGCTGCCCGAGCCGTACAGCGCGCACGAGGTCGTGGTCAGCGTGCCCTTCGCCAAGGCCCATGGCTTCATGCCCGGCCACACCCTGGAGGCCACCATGCACGGGGCGCGCACCACGCTGCGCATCGTCGGCGTGGGCATCTCGCCCGAGTTCGTGTACGAGACCAGGCCCGGCGAGACCGTGCCCGACAGCCGCCGCTACGGCACCTTCTGGATGAGCGAGGGAGCTCTGGCCGAGGCCTACGACCTGAGCGGAGCCTTCAACAGCATCGTCCTGACCCTGGCCCCGGGGGCCGAAACCGGGCCCGTGAAAAAAGAACTGGACCGCATCCTGGCCCCTTACGGCGCACTGGTGGCCTTCGACCGCTCGGAGCACGTCTCGACCAAGCTCATCAACGACCGCATCGCCATGCTGAAAGGTTTCGCCATCGCCTTCCCGGTCATATTCCTGTCCATCGCCGCCTTCATGACCAGCGCCGCCCTGACGCGGCTGGTGCGCCTGCAGCGCGAACAGATCGCGCAGCTGAAAGCCTTCGGCTACTCCTCGGCGGCCGTGGGCTGGCATTATTTCCAGTTCGCTCTGGCTGCGGTGCTGGCCGCCACGCTGCTGGGCTCCGTGGTCGGTCTGTGGCTGGGACAAAATCTGGTGGAAATCTACCACCGCTTCTTCCAGTTCCCGAACCTTGTCTTCAGGCCCGACTGGTGGGCTTTGGGCCTGGCGCTGGCCGCCAGCGCCGGTGCGTCCTTCGCGGGAGTGCTGGGCGCGGTGCGCCAGGCCGTAAGCCTGCCTCCGGCCGAGGCCATGCGACCAGAGCCTCCGGCGCATTTCGGGCCGTCGCTGCTGGAACGCATGGGACTGCTGCGTCTGCTCTCCCCGACCCAACGCATGGCTCTGCGCAACCTGGAGCGCAAACCCTGGCAGGCCCTGTTCACGACCCTGGGCCTGGCCATGGCCACGGCCATCCCCATCGTGCCCGGGGCCATGGGCGACGGCATCGACTATCTCATGGACTTCCAGTGGCGCTTGGCCCAGCGCCAGGACGCCACCATGACCCTCATCGAACCCGGTTCCCCGTCCGCCCTGCACGCATTGGCCGCCATGCCCGGAGTCATGCACGCCGAGCCTTTTCGGGTGGTCCAGGGTCGCATCGTCAGCGGCCTGCTCGAACGCCGCGTCGGTTTGACCGGCCGCCCGCCAGACGCGCGCCTGAACCTCCTCCTCGACGCCGAAGGCCGGACCGTGGACCTGCCCCTGTCGGGCCTGATGCTGTCCGAAAAGCTGGCCGAGGTGCTGGAGCTCGTCCCCGGCGACCCGGTACGCATCGAGGTCCAGGAAGGACGACGTCCCGTGCTTGAAACGTTCGTGGCCGGGACCATCACCGATTTCGCCGGAGTGGGCGCATACATGGACTTTGACGCTTTGGGGCGGCTCATGGGCGAGGAACGGGTCATAAGCGGGGCGCATCTCGTCCTTGACGAGAGCCGCCGGGACCGTTTTCTGCAAGAGGTGTCGGACACTCCGGCCATCGCCTCGGCCGTGTTCACCTCCTCGGCGCGGGAGAGCTTCCAGTCGGCCATGGGCGACATGATGGGCGTGGTCCAGGCCGTGTATTTCGGTTTCGCCATCATCGTGTCCTGCGGGGTGGTCTACAACGGCGCGCGCATCGCCCTGTCCGAACGCACCCGCGACCTGGCCACGCTGCGCGTGCTGGGCTTCTCCGAGGCCGAGACCACTGTCGTCCTGCTTTCCGAACTCGCGGTGCTGACCCTGGCGGCCCTGCTGCCCGGCCTGTGGATCGGGACCGAGCTGGCCCGCATCCTGGTCATGACGGCCAACACCGAGTCCGTGCGCATGCCGCTGGTGCTGACGGACCGCGCCTACGCCACGGCCGTGCTCATCGTTCTCTCATCCTCCCTGGCGTCCTTCCTGGTGGTCGGCCGCCGCATCAAAAATCTGCAACTGCTCTCCGTGTTGAAGGCTCCAGAATGAACACCGCACGCAAGCGCCGACCGTGGCGCATCCTCCTCCCCGTTCTCCTGACTTTGGCCACCCTGCTGGCCTACGGATTTTGGCCAAGGCCTCTGCCCGTGCAGACGTCCTCCATCTCCAGGGGACCAATGACTGTCAGCGTGACCGAGGAGGGCAAGACGCGCATCCGTAGCCGCTACCTTGTCTACCCGCCCACGGCCGGACACCTGCAGCGCGTGAAACTACGCGCCGGGGCACGTGTGGAAGCCGGCTCGGTGCTGGCCGTGCTCACTCCCGTGGCCTCGACCTTTCTGGACCCGCGTGCCAGAGCCGAGGCCCTGGCACGGGTGGACGCGTCCGAGGCCGCCGTGCGTGCCACTCGGGCCGAAGCCCAACGCGTGGGCGTGAGCCTGGAACTGGCCCGGACGGAGCTTGGACGCATGGACGCGCTGCTTAAAAGCGGCGCCGTGGCTCGCCAGGAATGGGACCGGGCCGAAAACCAGGCGCGGGTCCTGGAACGCGGGGTGCAGGCCGCGACCTTTGCCCTGCAGGTGGCCGAGCACGAGGCCGCCGCGGCCCGGGCAATGCTGACCAGGGCTGCAACGCAGGGGAACGACGAAAGCGTGCAGGTCCTGGCCCCGGTGAACGGATACGTGCTGGCCGTCATGGAGGAAAACGCACGCGCCGTGGCCGCGTCCACGCCCATCATGGAGGTAGGCGACCCGAATGATCTGGAGATCGAGATCGAACTGTTGTCCACGGACGCGGTGGCAGTGGCTCCCGGGGCGCACGCCCACATCGAGCACTGGGGCGGCGAAGGCAGCCTTGCCGCCAGGGTCACTGTGGTGGAACCCGGCGGGTTCACCAAGGTATCGGCCATCGGCGTGGAGGAGCAGCGGGTCAAGGTACGGGCCGAACTCGTCGACGCCCCGCCGCCGGGAGTGCTGCTGGGAGATCGCTACGGAGTGCAGGCCCGCATCGTCACCTGGCAGGGGGAGAACGTGCTGCAGGTGCCCACAGGCGCCCTTTTCCGACACGGCGGTGAATGGCGGGCTTTCGTGCTCGAAGGGGGCAAGGCGGTGTTGCGAAAGGTCGTCATAGGGCGCGAGAACGGGTTGGAAGCAGAGGTGCGGGAGGGACTGAGCGAGGGTGAAACGGTCATTCTCCACCCACCGGATACCTTGAAGGACGGGATGCGGGTTACGGCGCAATCGACATAGAAAAGAGGAAAAGACCGCACTTGCCGCTACACTGTCTCCGAGCGCGGGGGCGGGGCTGGCCGGAGCCGGAGGGTCGACTGTCTGACCGAGCCTGGCATCGTTTGTTTCCCAGCTGCTGCTGCGCACGCAGCGCAGACCGATGTTCACTGCACGCAGCGGGGAAACATTACGAGGCCGGTGAGGGAGTTTCGACACACCGGCTCCGGCCAGCCCCGCCCCCGCGCTCACCGACCACCACGAAGGACCTTCGCCCCGTTCCGGTTCCTACAACCCGTGCACGAACACCCGGTCCTCCTGCCCCAGGGAGCGGGCCAGTTCCGCGATGCGGGCCTGATGGGTGAACATGATGATCTGGGTGCGCTCGGCCATGGCGGCGAACACTTCAAGAGTCGCGTGGGAGCGTTCTTCATCGAAGTTGATCAGGATGTCGTCGACGATGAACGGCATGGGTTCCATGGTCCTTGAACGCATCTCCAGGCTGGCCAGCCTCAGCGCCAGATAGAGCTGATCCCTGGTCCCGGAGCTCATGCCTTCGACTTTCACCAGCAGACCGCCCTGGCGCACGCCGATGAGAACGGGCCGATCGGCCTCGTCGATATCCGCCCGCAGCCCGGCGAAGGAGCCCAGGGTCAGCCTCGTAAACAGCTCGGAGGCGATAGCCAGGAGCGGCCCTTGATTGGCGGCCCGGAAACGCTCTATCTCCGCCCGCAACACCCTGGCGGCGAGCCTCAGCCGGATATAGCGGTCAGTCATGCGCGAGATGCGGGCCAGCACCTCCTGCATCTCCTCGGCGATGCGGGCGGCGGCGTCATCGCCGTTCATGCGCGCCAGTTCGTTCTTCTCCTGCCCGACCTTTTCCGCGAGGGGACGTATACGCGGTTCGATCTCTTCTTCAAGCTCAGTGTGCAAGGCCGCGATCTTTCCGGGCAAGGCGTCGGCATCCTGCCCGGCCGCCAGGGCTTCCAGATCATCCAGGGTGCCGCCTTCGGCGATGGCGGCCAGGTTTGACTCGACCTCATCGAGCTTGCTCCGCACCTGCGCATAGTCCGCAAAACGCCGCTGGGCCAGGGTCATGCACTCGTCGTCGGCGCAGCGCGACTGGACGCGTAGGGCGGCCATGCCTTCCTCCAGAATCCGCAATTCCTCCCGGACATTAAGGGCCTGCCTGCCCAGGAGGGCAATCTCCTCTTCCTGCCGCGACCACACCGCGTGTTCACGCACGGCCTGCCCAAGTAAGCCCTTCATCTGAGCCACGGCCAGGGCCGCATCGAGCCCTGCCGCGCCCGGAACGATCAGCGCTGCCAATTCGCGCACCCGGTTCTCGAAGGTCTGGCCGTCGCGATCAATCCCTTTGAGGCGTTTGCGCAGTTCGGACTCTTCATGAAGCTTGGCCAGACATTCCTGGATCGTCTCCACATAATCGGCGGCTTCGGCCGGAGAGGCACTGCCCGCAAGTCCCAGAAAGCCCAGCGCCTCTTCCCAGGCAGCCCGCCATTCCTCAAGGTTCAGCCGGGCATTGTGCACGCCCGCTTCAGCTCGCTCCGCTGCAGCCTCCAACTCGCGCACGGCCTTGAGCAGCGTCTCGCGCCGGGTCGTGCCGTCGCGCAACCGCTCAGCCACGGTCTGGGCCCTGCGAAGCGCCTCCCCCAGGCTGGTTCCCGGCAGTGTTGCCCCTTCACCGACCAGAGCCAATTCCTGCATCAGAAGCGCGCGCAGTTGCTGCCGACAGCTCTCTTTGGCGCACGCATCGGCCTCGATCCGAACCAACTCTTCGATCTGTAGACAGAGCGCCTCGAAATTGACAATCCAGGCCCGCATCTCACGCGGACCAAGGGGAACTATCCCGGCCCCGGCCCAGTGCTCCCGCCAGCAGGCAAGAAGCTCCTCTTTCGACGCTTGCGAAACTTCCCGCCTTTCCCGCAGCTCGGACAAAGCGGCCTCTGCGGCTTCGATCCCGGCCAGCAGCTGGGCATGCTTCTGGACGCGGTCCGCCTCCCGGTACATCCGGTCCGCAGTCTGGTCTGCCAGGGTCACGCTCTGCTCGTAGGCCTGCGGCAACGGATGGCCCGGAGCATAGAGAGCACTCTCCTGCTGCACGTCGTCCCCGTCCAGCCAGCGCCGACGCAGTAGCGCCCAGCCCTGTTCGCGATGGGCTCGGCAGGCCAGGAGCTCCGTCTCCGAAGGAACCACGGCCGCGTGTTCGATGGCGCGCAAATCCCTGTGCAAAACGGCCAGAGTCTGGACCGTCTTTTCCTCTTCGCCGCAGAGCCGTCGCAACTCCTCGTCCGCAGTCTGCAGCGCCGCCTCGAATTCGTTCACGGTTTCCGGCAGGGGCAGGCAGATCCGCGCAGCCTCCTCAAGGGTTCCGTTCCACAGTTTAAGTCTTTGTAATGCAGCCTGACAGTTGGCTTTGGCCCGAAGCAGATCGTCCTGGCGCGACCCGAGTTCGGCGTCGAGATCGCCCTTTTTAAGCACCTCGTTCACGGCCCGGACCAGGGATGCGGCATCGGCAGGATGCCCCAGAGTAGCCAGCTCTACCTGCTTGCCGTCCAGTTCCCGGCGCACCTCCCGCAATCGGTCCTCGGCCTGCCGGACCTCCTGGCGCACGGCCTCATGCCGCTGCCCCAGCGCTTGCACGGTCTTGCGCTTGGCAAGCCCGGGGCGCAGGCTCTCGGCCTGTTCGACCTCCAGATCAGGCCTGATGCGGCGCAACAGGTTCGAAGCCTCGGTCTTGTAGGCGATGCGCATGCCCTCAAGCCTCGGATGATCCAGAAGCCCCTTGCGATACTCGCCCAGGCGCAGGTGCATGTCTTCAATATCGTCGGCAAGATTCAAAACGCCCCTGTTCAGGCCGATTGCCGCCTGCCTGCCGTGCAACTCGGCCAGACGCTCCTGCGCCCCTTCGAGTTTGGCCCGCGCGGCCCGCAGCTTTTCGTCAAGCTGGCGGCGCTGTGCGTCGAAATCCTCCGGCAGCGGCACAACTTCACCCATTGCTTGAAGTTTTTCCAGAAGCAAACGCCGCTGACTCAAGAAAGGCAGGGACCGGCTGAGTCTCTGCAGCAGGTGAAGGTGGCGCCCGATCTCCTGACGACGTTCCGTAAGCAGGCGCAACTCGTCTTCAGCCTGCGCCACGGACCGGCATTGCCGTTGCCATTCCTGACTGCCGAGGCTGACGCCGCGCATGCGGACCTGCAATTCCTTGTAATGGCCGAGGGCCTGGGTAATGGCCTTGTTCACGCCGCGGGGCCGAAAAAGCTCGTCGGCGTCGGCGTCAAGCCCGGCGAGAACGGATTTCAGGGAGGCAAAGCCAGCCCCGGCGGCAAACAGGGACTGTCCGACCTCGCCCTGCTGATCGAGGATGCCCTGCCCGCCCTGGACCAGGGTTTCGTGATTGATCCCGTACATGCTGGCAAAAAGATCCTGCCCCAATCCCTGCAGAAAAGGGGCGAGAGCGTCGGGGGGAAGAGGCTGATCCTGGGCGTCGAAGAGATCGTTCTTGTTTTTCTTGCGGCGGTAGAAACAGAGTTCGCCGCCGTCGGCATGACGCAGGCAGCCGCCGACCAGGAGCTGGTCGTAAGGGTGCAGAAAATTGTCGCCGGTGCGCAGGGGAAAACCAAAAAAAAGCGCCTGCAGGGCGCGCATGGCGCTGGATTTCCCGGCCTCGTTGGGGCCGTGCACGATATGCAGGCCGGGCAGCACCGAATCAAAATCCAGCACGCGATCGCTGAAAGGACCGTAGGCTTTAAGTTCCAGGCGCTTAATGATCATCGCCGCCCTCCCCCAATCTAGCCAAGAGCACGTCCCGGACCTCATCGCGCACTGCGGCCAGCCCATCCTCGTCCGGGTTGAAGGGATCGCCCTCGCCCAGCAGTTCGGCGGGCAGCCTTGAGCGTAGGGCCTCGAATTCCGGCACCAGCTCCGTCAGCGACGCGGAATCAAGACGCAGTTCCGCCACGGCCTGCATGAGGCCGGTCAAAGGCGTGTCTCCTTCCAACGGGCCTTGGGCCAACGGTCTGGTCGCGATGCGGAATTTTTCCAGCCACACATCGCCAAGGTCCGCAGCCACGGCACGGAATTCTTCGCGCAGCTTCTCTTCGTTGCGATGTATGTGCTCATGCAGGGAGCTTTTGCCTTCAAGGACGACGCGCGCGGCCAGGGGGCGCCCGTCCGTGCCCCGCCGCTCACGCTCCATGGCCTCGCGCACCTTGTCCGTAACCAGGTCCAGGCGCTCGCAGCCGTTCAATTCCACCCGGCACAGCGCAAAACGCAGCACGTCGAGTTCACGAAAATCCACATCGGTGATCCGCCCGTCTTCGACGGTGACCAGCTGGCAGCCCTTGGCCCCGGCTTCGCGGATATGGCGGCCCTGGGTGTTGCCGGAAAAAACCACCCAGGGATGGGCATGCACGACCTCACGTTGGTGCACGTGCCCCAATGCCCAATAATCATATCCTTTGGAGACAAGGCCCTCCAACGTGCACGGGGCGTAAGGTTCATGCCCGGCACGCCCCGTCAGGCTGGTATGCAGCAGGCCGATGTTGCACAGGCCGGGCAGGGCCTGCGGATAACAGCGGCTCAAATCCTCGCTCACGCTGCGCCCGGCGAAGCTCTGGCCGTGGATGGCAACGCCCAGCTCATCGAGCGTCTTTGTTTCCGGTTTCTTGTGGGAGAACAGGGTCACGTTGTCCGGCAGGCTGAGGGCGCGGGTCAAGGAACTGGCCGCGTCATGGTTGCCGGATACCAGGAAAACACGAATTCCCGCCTCGCGCAGGCGGCCCATGCGGTGGGTGAAATAAAGGCCTGTATTATAGTCCTTCCAGTCCCCGTCGAAGAGATCCCCGGCCAGGAGGATAAAAGCCACCCCCTCCTCTATGGCCAGGGTCACCAGATTATCGAAGGCCCGCCGCGCCGCGCCGCGAATCTGCTCCACGGGCGCGTCGGGATAGGACTCAAGGCCCCGCAGGGGGCTGTCCAGATGGATGTCGGCCGCGTGCACGAATCGAAACATGGGTCGTCCTTGAAGAAGCTTCGTGACAGTCCGCTTGTCAGAAAAGAGGCATGTCCTGACCGTTCACAGTCAACCTGCCCTTGGCGAACATGGCCTGGGTCTTGATGCTGCCGCCTTCGCGCACGATCAGACCGCGTGCCAGCAGCGGCTCGATCTGCTCAGCGTAACGCTGCTGCACCAGGGTCTCAAGATCTCCTTCGATCTGCTCTTTTTCCAAACCGATGCGCAGCAGGCCCTTGAGCAGTTCCTCATGCGCGGCCATCTTCGCATCAGCTTCAAGATGCTGTAGCAACAACAGGGGATTGAACCCCGTATCCGCGACCGGGGACAGCAACTTGACCGAAAATGCACCCGTGAGTTCACCCATGGGCGTGGTCACCTGCAGGAGCGGCATGTGCAGCTCCGGCTTTCCGGCCAATATTTTGGTGAACAGGCCTGCATAGAGTTCGCCGACCTGATCAAAGAATATGTCAGACTCCGTGTCGGCCATGGAATAGTAGAGCTGCTGCAGGCTGAGCTGGAATTCGCTCAAGGCTGCCGCGTCGATGTTCTTGCCTGCCAGTTCACAGGAAGCAGGGCCATAGGTCGACCCGTTCACGCTAACGCTCTCGACGCCAAGGACCTGCGCATAATTATAAAGAGAACCGTCACAGGTGCTGTTGGAGGAAATGCGCAGATTCCTGACGCGGACCGCGTCCCCTTCCGTCGGGATGAAGTTCATGGCCGAAATGCCGGCATTGACCCGTCCTGCATAGACAAGCGGCAGAACCTCGACCAGGTCGAAATCGGACGACAGGGCCTCAAGTTCCATGTTGCCATCCCCGGTCTTGACCATCAGGCTCGGCATGGTCAACTCGCCGCGCAAAGAGCTAGTCAAGGGAACATATTCGCCCTGCAGGGCAATACCGCCCCAGGTGACATGCTCGTCATCGATGGTCCGGTCGATGGCGGGAATGAGCACGTCACCCGCGACCTCCCCGTCAAAACCGACAAGCAGCTCCGACGTGGTCTGCGCCAACTCGGGAATGCGGCTGAAAAGGCGCTGCGACATTTCGTCGGTGGGCAACGGTTCGACAGTGCTTACAACCCGCATAAGTCCCGGCTTACGAAAAAAATCTGCACCCTCTCCGGTCAAAGGACCATGGCGCAGGTCATGGCTGACGACAAAACGTACTGTCTCATTTGCGTTTGACTCGGACAACGCCTCGGGGACTCTCAGCTCAACCACAGTCTGCGCCGTAGAGGTGAAAAAGCCGCGCTCGTAGCTCTGGTTGGCAAGCGAGAAAAATCCATACCGCTCATAGTGTTCCAAAGCTGAAAAATACTGTTCCCGTGCCTGTCCGCCAACCATGTATGTAGCTCCTGCATAAGCTCCGAGGGCAAGGACGATCAAAAAAAACAAAAACTTTTTCACTCAGCCTCCAGGCGTACTCCGCCGAAATTGTCACCATTCAACGCCACATGGTACCTGCTTGCACAACATGCTGAAGAAAACAACTCATATCAACCACTTCGCAGGGTGCCCCAATCAAGCCGCAGGCCTTGAAACAATCGAGTAGCCGGGGCGGTCACCCGCCCCGGCTCTCACACCACCCGGCATGCGTACTACGCACCAAGGCGGTTTCCCGCGGCGAGCCCCAGCTCCTGCCATCTTTCTGTTAAATTG
>Ga0180007_10001390_pt1 | contig 33523 bp, 37 predicted proteins | sample MM_PC_MetaG_FD_121122 | JGI IMG/M metagenome (GOLD analysis project Ga0180007, IMG submission 121122) | Groundwater microbial communities from the Aspo Hard Rock Laboratory (HRL) deep subsurface site, Sweden - MM_PC_MetaG | ecosystem: Environmental > Aquatic > Deep subsurface > Groundwater... | reverse complement strand
GTTCGGTTTATTAGTGCTTTTAATACTGCTAATCCAGATTCTAAAATGCCATACATCGTGTTGGTTATTGATGAGTTAGCAGATCTCATGGCAGTTTCAGCAAGAGAGGTTGAATCTTACATTTGTCGTTTAGCCCAGATGTCTCGTGCAGTAGGAATTCATTTAGTGCTTGCTACCCAGAGACCATCAGTCGATGTTATCACTGGTTTAATCAAAGCTAACTTCCCTTCCCGCCTGGCTTTCGCTGTTACTTCTGGCACAGATTCGCGAACAATTTTAGATACAGTTGGCGCAGACAAGCTGCTGGGCAACGGAGATATGTTGTTTCTGCCTTCAGATGCTAGTAAGCCTAGGCGTATTCAAGGTGCTTATGTCACTGACAAAGAAATTCAGGCCGTTACCGATTTTGTTAAGAAACAGTCAAACCCGGTTTATGTAGATGAATTAATCGCTGAAGTTAAAAACTCTAAGCAATCTGAAGTCGACGGCCATGGAGATGATTTACTAGAAGAAGCTACCGAGCTAGTTGTTAGGACTGGCAAAGCATCAGCTTCATATTTGCAGCGTAAATTCCGCGTTGGTTATGCTAGAGCTGCTCGCCTCCTAGATTTACTAGAAGCTCGCGGCGTGGTTGGTCCTGGCGAAGGAGCTAAGCCTCGTGAAATTCTAATGGCTAAAGCTGACCTAGACGATGGCGATGATGAGGGTTACGAAGAAGGAAAGGATTACTAACTATGGCAGACTTCTCGTTCGATATTGTTTCGGAGATAGATCGTCAGGAGCTGACTAATGCTTTAGACCAAGTTCGTAAGGAAATAACGACTCGTTACGATTTTAAAGATGTGCCGGTAGAAATTGTAAACGAAAAGGAGCAAATGGTTATTACCACTGCCGATGATTATAAATTCAAAGCAGTGATGGAAATTATAAAATCCAAGTTTATTAGGCGGGGGTTATCTCTTGGCGTTTTAGGCGAAGAAAAGTCCGAGCCAGCTTCTGGGGGTAAGATGCGCATCACTATAAAATTCGTTGAAGGTGTTGATAGTGAAAAAGCTAAACAAATTAATAAATTCATTCGAGAAAAATTACCCAAAGTAAAAACCGTTATTCAAGGCGAAACTATTAGGGTAAGCTCTAAAAGTAAAGACGAGCTCCAAACAGTAATGGATTTGTTAAAAAATAATCAGGAAATTGCTATTCCTCTCCAGTTCATCAATTATCGATAGGGTGTGTTAAATTAAAAAGGCAGACGCTTTATTATTTATTTTAAAGAAAAATGGGCTCTACAAAAACTGTAACGAAAACAATCGAGAATGTTTTAGAAGATACTTTAATTGATCTGGAGAAGAAATACGGCAAAGGTGCTGTAATGAAATTAGGCGCCGCTAAACATGCCGATGTGGAAGTAATCCCCACTGGTTCATTAACTCTAGATTTGGCGCTGGGGGTAGGTGGCGTACCTAGAGGTCGCGTAATTGAAGTTTTTGGTCCAGAGTCATCAGGCAAAACCACATTAGCTCTACATATTATTGCGCAGGCCCAAAAGCGGGGCGAAGTGGCAGCTTTTATTGATGCAGAGCACGCCTTAGATCCAGATTATGCCAAACGTATTGGGGTAGATACTAAGAATTTGCTTATCTCTCAACCAGACACAGGCGAACAGGCTTTAGATATTGCTGAAGCGCTAGTAAGGTCTAATTCGGTGGGGATAGTAGTTATTGACTCGGTAGCTGCTCTGGTGCCTAGAGCAGAGCTAGAGGGCGAAATGGGTGATTCTCACATGGGTTTGCAAGCACGCTTAATGAGCCAAGCACTTCGTAAAATTACCTCGTGTGTCAGCAAATCTCACACTACCGTTATCTTTATTAATCAATTGCGTATGAAAATCGGTATCATGTTTGGCAATCCTGAAACTACCACAGGTGGTAATGCGCTTAAATTTTATGCTTCTATTCGTTTGGACATTCGTCGCATTGAGGCACTTAAAGTTGGAGATGTTAATGTGGGCAACAGAGTGCGCGTTAAGGTGGTCAAAAACAAGGTTGCTCCCCCATTCCGTCAAGCTGAGTTCGATCTCATGTTTAATGAAGGCATCTCTCGCAGTGGAGAAATTATCGATCTCGCAGTACACCGCGGCATTATTAATAAAGCCGGCTCTTGGTATGAATACGACGGTGAAAAGATTGGCCAAGGCAAGGAATCTGTTAAAGAATTCCTAAAGACCAACCCTAAAATCTCCGATCGTATCGAGAAAATTATTCGGACTACAGAGTAATAAGTTAAATAACTTCTACTTTAGTGCCATCTTCTGTCCAGTCGAATAGAGTTTTTGATGTTGAAAGCCCTAATCTAACACAACCGTGCGACATTTTTTTACCTATATGGCTGTATCCTTCGTACCATCTACCATCTACATATAACCTACCCCCTACTAGCTGGCCATCTTTACCTTTAAATTTAGGGTTATTTGGATTAACGTTAACATGAGGCAACGCATGTATGCCGTAACCTTTAAGACCATATTTAGTGCTCTTTAAAGCCATCCAGTTATCCATATATAACTTATATGCACTAGAGTAGGCTCTATCTATGTGATTGTATGTGGTGTAGGTTCCTATGGGAGTGGCGTAAACACCCCCCATGCCAGTCGAAACTGGAGCAGACATAATTACTACCCCATTCTCAATTGCCCACAATCTTTGATCATCTAGCCAGATCTTAATTTCTTTATCTTCACCAGCAGCGTTCTGGTATTGGATAGCGCTGCCTCCAGTTCCTACTAACCAATCGATCCGATCTCCATCCATAAATCCTAAGTGCTCTAACGCTGGTTTAAAACTCTCCTGGAAAACCCCGGGTCTTTTAATAGACTTAAGAGGGATGATAAAGTTTACTTTTTCTCGGGGTCGAATAATAGATGGCGAACTAGCCATTGGAGCAATCCTGTAATTATCTACCCAATTTGAGGTTATGAATTGACTCTCAGTATTTTTGATTCCGTTAAATAAAACACTACTTAAATAAACTTGGTTAATGGGCCAATTAGCCCTACCAGTGTTTTGGATTGTTAAGCGCAAAGATCCAGTGCTTCCCAGTTCGTATGATGGGTTTGGGCTTTGGTTAACAACACGATAGTGATAAGGTAGTTCACTAATTTCATTGAATTCTGCCGCGTATACCTGGTATACAAATAGGCTAGCGAGTGCGGCTAGTCCAAGTGTGGTGATGTCTAAATATCTGAATAATGATTTCATAATTAAAGTTTGTTTTTTGTTATTTTCTATTATATCAAAAAAACTGCCCCCAGTCAATACTTTTAGCTTGACACCTCCTGTAAACCATGCTATTTTGAGGGTGATTTTGCAAATTAAAATTACTCAGACAAGAGGGCTGGAGGTGATGATGATTGCCGATTACCACAACAACCAAATGGTTGGTGAAGCTCTGGGAGTCGGGGTGGTGTGTAGATGAGGGATACTATCCTTCTAAGCACGAGATAGAGGTTCATGGGTCTTTGCGCCGAGATGCCGCTATCCACTCAGCGTTCAGGTCGCTGTATCCCTCGAGGAAGGTTGTAGACCCCCCGCAAGGTGGCAAAAAAGGCCCATACTTTGTCGCGTTCTTTGGAAGCAGCGTGACCAACGATGGCGGTCTCGTCTCCATCGTCGGCAGATATTGCCTACTCCAAGCAAAACATAAAAAACAATGTTTTGCTTACTTAAGGGCAGTCAGGGGCAGTTACCCAGCATGGGTAGAGCAGGTAACTGCTAAAAAACAATAGAGGTTAATCGTGCCGCATTCAATTAAAAACTGAATGCGGTTTTTTTATTGATTCATGTATGAAAGTAGCCCTGAAGAACTAGACCAGCTTATAACAATCGTACTAATTAAGAAAAGTAACACTAAAATTAATAATAGCCAAAACAACCAGTGAATGCTGTCGTCTCTTTCTTCCGGCATCTTAATAATAAATGGCTTACGTCGACTAATCATCGACTTAAGTTTAAGAAACTTCTTATTTAACTTTGCTTTGTCCATTACTACTTTTAGTATATGCCCGGTAATACTATGATGACAAATTCTCCCTTAGGTTTTTTATGTGAAAAATGTTTAATTAACTCTTTGGCGGTGCCTCTTTTAATCTCGGCGAATTTTTTAGTTAGCTCTCGCATGGCAATAATTTGGCAGTTATCTAGTGTGGCTTCTAGCTCTGTAATGGTTTTAATAACACGCATAGGTGATTCGTAAATAACCAATGGAATGTCTAATTCTTTAATATGTTTCATTAAAGTTTGCCGACCTTTCTTCTTAGGCAGAAAACCTAAGAAACAAAAGGCATCACTATTAACACCTGCAATACTTAAAGCGGCGGTGATAGCAGATGGGCCAGGCACGGCTTCTATGTTTATCCCGGCTTCTAGTGCTTCTGCCACCAGTTTTCCGCCTGGGTCTTGGATGCCTGGAGTGCCGGCGTCGGTGACAAGAGCTATGTTCTCTCCCTCTTTTAATCTTCCTGTAATCTCTTGTATTTTATGTGCACTGCTGTGTTGATGGTAGGTTGTCAGCGGAGTTTTAATATGGTGTTCTGCTAACAACTTCCCTGTTATCCGGGAATCTTCGCAAGCAATAACACTTACTTGTTGCAATACTTCAATAGCTCTAAGGGTAATATCTTTTAAATTTCCAATTGGAGTTGCAACAACGTACAAGGTGCCCATAGTTAAAAGAGTTTTATTAATAACAACACATCAAACCCTATCATCACCACCAAAGACAATATGCCTAAAGCATTACTCCAAAACCTATTGGTATGCTTCCCCATAATCTTCTTGTTATTACTAATCATCATTAGAAGTATTATCAGGATGGGAGTAAGTAGACCATTTAATACTTGAGTGTAGAGTAGCATAATCATAGGTGGGACATGAGTTAATGCCAACAAGCCACCCATTAAGATGGCGCCAATCATGATGCTGTAGAATCCTTTGGCTTTCTTTATTTTTTTGCTTAAACCTTCTGGCCAACTAAATGCCTCCGCTCCCACATAGGCAGTAGAAGCTGCTAAAACTGGGATACCAATTAACCCAGAGCCAACAATTCCGAAAGAGAATAACAAGAAGGCCCAGTCTCCAGCTAAGGGCTGTAGCATTGTAGCTGCTTCTGTAGTTGTCTCAATAAGTGTATTGCCATTAAAAACAGAGGCTGCTAGTAGAATAATGACCAGGGCAATTAAGTTAGCATAGATGAAGCCTAATGCTACCCCACTATGTGTTTTTCTTAAATCTTTTATACTAGTTTTGTTTTCTACTTCTTCAGTAGTTTGCCAAAAGATTAAATAAGGTGAGATGGTGGTACCCAACAGTGCGACTGCAGCTATGAGAAATATAGTCGAACCAGTCATTTGTATAGGCCAGAGTTGAGTAACCAAGGCATGGGTGTCTATGCGGATAAAGAAAGCAGCCGCGACATAGAACAACAAAGCGATTGTCACAATTATTAAATACTTACTGATTGAAGAGTAACTATTTTTAATTAAGAATGTAGAGATAAGGATAGTTATAGGCAAGACCAACCAGGCCCAGTTAATGTGGGTTAATGCTCCAATGATTTCAGATACAGCCACTATATTAGCTCCAATGGTAACCATGTTGCATAGAAATACAATTAATCCAGCAGTAATAGCCAGCTTAGCGCCATAGTTATTTCTAATAACAGTGTTTAGCCCTTTTTTTGTCACTACGCCGATCCTAGCGCTCATCTCTTCTACGGCAATTATTAGAGGGGTGATTAAGGCAAGTAACCAAATTAAAGAAAAACCAGTGGTAGCTCCCACTTGAGCAAATGTAGCAATACCAGCCGGATCGTTATCAGCTGCACCAGTGATTATACCTTCCTTAGACGCAGAAAAATAATCTAAGATATGTCGTCTTCGTTTGCGAGGATACTTTATAATCTTTTTAGATTCTGATAGAGTGTGACCCATTCTTCAATGCTTAATGTTTGTGCACGTCTACTACTATCAATTTTACTATCAATTAACGCTTTCTTAACCATTTTGTCTGGTAATTGCAAACTATTCCCTAGCGAATTATGTAATTGCTTTCGTCTTTCGCTAAATCCGGCTTTTATAATTTTAAAAAATTCTTTTTCATTGGTTACTTTATAAGGTTTACGACTATAGGGTACAATTTTCAAGATAGCGGAATCTACTGTAGGTGATGGCCAAAACGAAGTATTTGGCACTTCGGCAACTATTTCTGGTTGGCCATAGAATTGAACCGCTACACTTAGAATGTTAGCAGCAGGCGGCAAGGCAATAATTCGCTCGGCCACTTCTTTTTGCACCATTAGGATCATTAAGCTGGGTTGCCTAGGGCTTTGTAGGAAGAAGCGGATAATAGCCGAGGTAATGTAGTAAGGCAGGTTGGCGATTAGTTTGTATGATTTTTTAAAATAGCGATCGAAAAATGGTTTGTCTAGAAAAAGTGCGTTACCTTCGATAGCCTTAATATTAGCCAGGTCGGAATTAAGAGCGCGAAATATTTTAATTAAATGAATATCTTTTTCGACAGTTATAACTTCTTTAGCTTTTCCTGCTAGAGCTCGCGTAAGGGTTCCTAGGCCGGGTCCAATTTCCAAAACATCTTCAGTGTTTTTAAGAGATGATGCTTCAATGATGGTGTCGAGCACTTGCTTGTCTATCAAAAAATTCTGCCCTAATTTTTTCTGGGCAAATACATGGTATTCACGCATTACTCGTTGCAATGTTGAAAGATTGGTGAGATCCATTTAAATAATGAAATATTTAATTTTAATTTTCCCAGCACCTAGCGGAGCTAATTTCATAAAAGCTGGTTTGTTTAAGTCGAGAGCCACTCCGGTCCATTTTTCTGGACCATAATCGTTAATAACAACATCCACAATTTTATTGGAATTTACTGCCATAACTCTAAGGCGAGTACCTTTAGGGAATTGAGTACTAGCGGCATTCATCCCCTCTCCAAAAGCATACCAAGTTGCAGTCCCTTGATAAACCGGTGACTTAGGTTCTGGCTCACTACTTTTTTCAATAGCAGTTTTTAAATTGCTGGCTACCGCCCGATTAACTGCAGTTGGTTTAAGTTGCAAAAAGATAATATCACCACTAGTTAGTGGCTGAGATTCACTAGGGAAAACTGAAACGATCTTGTCTCTGTCTGGATAAAGTGGGGCTATAAACTCACCAACTGTTTGAGCAGTTGTGGTGTATTCAGTGCTGAGGCCATTAACCGACAAGGAAATAGTTTTAACCTGGGCATCGATATGTTTGTAGGTAGTGAGTAAATAAATCAAACCAGCGAGCAAGGGTGCCAAGAAAATTACCGTTAAAATAAGTGTGCGCTTTTTAAATTCCAAAGCTATAGTTTAAATTATATTTTTTTGATAGGGGCTAAACTTGCAGATAATCTTTTAATACCTAATGTGTGAAAACTAGCTACTACCTCATCCTGGTTGAGTTCGATTACTACTCCCTTACCAAAATGAGTGTGTTCTATTTTGTCGCCAGCTTGTAATTTTAATTTGGGTCGAGTCTTTTCGTTGCGCATCGGCGAGCTAGGCCCCGAAGCATAATGAAGTTCTTCTGTAAGATGTTCTGGAATTTCTTCAATAAACCTAGATGGCAAATTGTAACTAGTATTGCCATATAAAGTTCGTTGTTGGGCGTACACCAAATAGATTCTGTGTTTAGCTCGGGTGATGCCGACGTAGCACAGCCGTCGCTCTTCTTCTAACTCTGTTTCGTCGAGGATGCTCCTAGAATGAGGAAAAACATTTTCTTCCATACCAGCAATAAAAACATAATTAAACTCAAGCCCTTTAGCAGCATGCATTGTCATCAAAGTAACTGCTTCTTCGCTGGCTTCATAGTTATCTAAGTCTTGGATTAAACTCACTTCTTCTAAAAAGGTTGTTAGAGCAATCCCAATTTCGAGAGCGTCGTTTTTTTCGATAACGCTTTTTAATTCTTTGACGTTTTCGATTCGAGTTTCTCCTTCGATGGTACGGTCGTTTAGGAAAGTGAGATAACCAGTTTCGCTTAATACAAAATCGAATAAACTACTTAAGTTTTTTTGCCAACCCCTAGCTTTAGTAAAAGTTGCGTTAAGTTTGACTAGAGTTTTTTTAACTTTTTCACTCACTGGCATTAAGTTGAGCACTAAGCTGGTTGGTTTGTCTTGTTCTTCTGAAAACTTCTGAATAATTTCCCATGTTTTGGCGCCAATACCGCGAGCGGGAACATTAATAATTCTTTTTAAACTAAGTTCGTCGTTTGGGTTGGCTATAACTTTTAAATATGCCAAGATATCTTTAATTTCTCTACGATCGTAGAAACGAGTGCCGCCCACAATGCGATAAGGTAGATTTTGTCGTATGAATGATTCTTCTAATGCCCTAGATTGTGCATTAGTGCGATACAACACAACAAAGTTGTTTAAGCTAATCTTTTCATTTGCCTGTTTATGCATAATTTCTCTGGCGATAAAACTACCTTCGTAGAGCTCGTTAATTACTGGACAGATAGCGACTAACTCCCCTTCTCCTTTTTTAGTCCATAGTTTCTTGTCGCTTCTGAATCGGTTAGCTTTAATAACAGCTTCACCTGCATCCAAGATGGTTTGAGTAGAGCGATAATTTTCTTCGAGTTTAATTACCTTAGCTTTGGGGTAGTCCTCGTTAAACTCAAGAATATTACGGTAATTAGCCCCTCGCCAAGAATAGATCGACTGCCAATCGTCGCCGACTACAAATAAGTTACGGTGAGATTTAGATAATAAATTAGTTAGTTGATATTGCGCAGAGTTAGTGTCTTGGTACTCGTCTACTAAAATGTATTTAAATAGTTTCTGGTACTTTTCTAAAACTGCTGGGGCTTGGCCAAACAGCTTCACAGTTTCAAGTAATAAGTCGTCAAAGTCGTAGCTGTTATTCTTTAGTAAAGTCTTTTGGTAGAGCGGATAAACCTTAGCTACTAAATTGGGGAAATTACCATGAGCAGTTCTCTGATATTCGTCCGCTTCAATCAATTCGTTTTTAGCAGAAGAAATGAAATTTAGAATAGCACCAGGAGCATACCGTTGGGTATCAATACTAAGAGTGTGCATTACTTGTTTGACAGCGGTGAGCTGTTCATCAGTATCCAAGATACTAAAGGAACGAGTTCTGTCTAAATGCTCAGCTTCTGCTCGGAGGATACGAGTACAAAGAGAATGGAATGTCCCAATATTAAAACCTGCTTCAGATCGAAGACGAAGAAGTTGCTTAATGCGGGTCTTAATCTCGCCAGCTGCTTTATTAGTGAAGGTAACTGCCAAGATCTCTTTTGGTCGTACCTGCTTTTCTTTAATAAGATAAACAATGCGTGCGGTTAAAGTTTTGGTCTTGCCACTACCTGCCCCAGCTAAAATCAATACTGGTCCATCCCCCGCAGTAACGGCTTCTTTCTGCGCAGCATTTAGTTCATTTAAGAAAGTTTCCATAATTGTAGTATATAGCACCTTCGCCCCCTTCCAACGATTTGTTATACTGTGCCTGTAAATAATCTTACAATAATATGTCCGGTCATTCTAAGTGGTCAACAATTAAGCGCAAAAAAGGCGCCCAGGATGTTAAAAGAAGCGCTGCTTTTAGCAAGCTAGCCCGATTTATTCAAGTAGCGGCTAGAGGGGGTGATGATCCAGGAATGAACTTCCGCTTAAAACTAGCTATTCAAAAAGCCCGAGAAGCAAATATGCCAAATATTAATATCGAAAAAGCCATTGCCAAAGGGAGTGGCACAGGTAAAGACGCTGTTATTATAGAAGAAATAACTTATGAGGGGTTGGCACCTGGCAATGTTGGGGTGGTCATAGAAGTTTTAACAGATAATAAAAATAGAACTGTTGCAGAAATACGCAGCATCTTTAATAAAAGCGGAGCTACTTTTGGTACACCCGCAGCTTGGCAATTTGAGGCTAAAGGCGTTTTGCAATTAGATAAAAGTAACGATAGTGAGGCGGATGAACTAGCCATTATTGAGGCAGGTGCACTAGACCTAGAGGATCTTGGTGAAACATTCGTAATTTATACTGCTCCAAAAGAGTTAGATATGGTCAAATCTAAGCTAGGGAGCAATGGTCGCAATGTTAAATCCGCTGACGTAGAGTTGGTGGCGAAGAATAAAACAGTGGTTATCGATGTCACGTCAGCCAAAAAAATCTTAAACTTTCTGGATGCTATTGAAGAGCACGACGATGTTGTTAATGTCTATAGCGCTTTAGAGGTGCCAGACAATGTTTTGTCTCAAATTTCTTAAATCATATGGAAACTACAGTTCTAGGTATCGACCCCGGTCTTGCTATCGTCGGCTTTGGAATAGTTAAAATTAATGGCAATAAAGTTAGTTTTATTAATTGCGGACAAATTAAAACACACAAATCTGAACTTCACACACAAAGGTTAGCTGTAATTGTTAAATCGATTAAAGAATTGGTCGAAGAGTATCAACCAACAGTGGTTGGTATCGAAAGCTTGTTCTTTGCTCGCAATACATCGACTGCTATGAAGGTGGCAGAAGCCAGAGGAGCTATTTTAAGCGTTTTGGCTAGTTATCCGCTATCAATTGTCGAACATACGCCGCTGCAGGTAAAACAATCGCTTACCGGCTATGGCAGTGCTGATAAACAGCAGGTTTTAAAGATGATTAAATCTATTCTCAAACTCGAGACTCTCCCTGGGCCAGACGATATCTCGGATGCGTTGGCGATAGCAGTTTGTACGGCTTTTAGCCATCAAACTAGTAATCGGATGTTAAAATAAGGGTATGATTGCTTGTATCGAGGGTAATATTATTGCAAAAGACAATAGTTCGCTAATAGTTAATGTGGGCGGGTTAGGATATAGAGTATTTGTTACCAACGAGTTATTGGCCGATACGTTGTTGGGGCAATCGATTAAGCTAATGACTCACCTGGTGGTGAAAGAAGATAGCCAAACTCTTTACGGTTTTCTTGCCAACGAAGATCTGGGGCTCTTTACTCTATTAATTAGTGTTTCGGGGATAGGCCCTAAAATTGCAATAGCTATTTTAAGCTCATCTAAAACCAGTGAACTTAGGACTGCTATTAGTCATGGCGACAGCGCTATCTTTACGGCTATTAGTGGAGTGGGCCTTAAAACAGCACAACGATTGATTTTAGAGCTTCGTAGCAAAATTGGAGCTGTTGATTTAGATGGTGGCATAAGCGATTCGGAAGATGTTATCAGCGCAATGACAAGTTTAGGTTATAATATGTATGAAATCAGAAAAGTAATCGGTAAAGTGCCAGCCAATCTGCCGTTGAATGATAAGGTGAAAGAAGCGTTAAAATTACTAGGTTAGAATATATTTAATTTATATAAGGAGGGTCGAAAAATGAAGGAAAAAGATTGTGGTGGTGGTTGTTGTGGGCACATGTTTAAAGATTGGTTCTACACCGTCTTGTTGTTGGTAGTAGGGTTAATACTATTAATGATTAACTTGGGGTTTGTAGACAGTGGCTTAATTGCCTATTGGCCACTACTTCTTGTTATGATCGGTTTAAAAGAATTATTAGATCGCCATTAAAAGCGGATCTAGGTTACTAGTTAACCAGGCAGTTTAATTAATGAACAAAAGATTCTGGATAATTACAGCGGGGGTCGCTGGATGCCTCGTGGCGTTAGTTTGGCTTATTTATTTCTTAACACTAGCCCCAGTAGGAGGCAATAAGAGTAAGCAATTTACTATTCAATCGGGTGAAAGTATTACTTCAATCGCCAAACATCTGCAGGAAGAAGGATTGATTAAATCGGTAGGAGGGTTTAAATTTTATCTTAAATTAACCGGCAAAGTAATTGTGCAACCAGGAGCTTATGAAATTTCGCCAAACTTTAGTGCACCAAGAATTGCTAATTTAGTTGCGAACGGTAACACGGCTAACGCAACAGTAACTATTCCTGAAGGATATACCTTAGACCAAATTGCTACTCTATTGGCTGAGAAAGGCATTGCCACTAAGTCTGAGTTTCAAACAACCGCCGAAAATTTCCCCCCCGATTATGGGTTTATGAAATCAAAACCTACCACTAGCTCACTAGAAGGGTTTTTGTTTCCCGATACATACCGCTTATTAAAAGGCGATGTTGTTTCTGCAGTTCGAATGATGCTAAACAATTTTGAAACCAAGTACAAATCAGATATCTCCCCCACTTTGGGAGATCGCAATTTTTACAACATTCTAATTATTGCTTCATTAATAGAACGTGAAGCCAAAACTCAAATCGATCGCGAGCAAGTCGCAGCCGTTTTATACAACCGATTGGATGCAGGCATGAGACTCGATGTAGATGCAACTGTCCGTTATATCACTGGCAACTGGAAAGATGCTATTACCAAATCTGATCTGGCCATAGACTCGCCTTACAATACCAGGTTGCATGCTGGGCTTCCACCCGGCCCAATCTGCAATCCAGGACTTGCTTCAATTAAAGCGGCGATGAACCCTCCCGATAGCGACTACTATTATTACCTAACTGATTTCGAAGGCATTACTCATTACGCCAAAACTCTGACAGAGCACAATCAGAATAAGCTTCGTTATCTGCTGTAGGTTTATTAAGACAGTTAAGAGAAGCCCTTGCATGAGGGGCGAGTCTTTTTGTGTGTTAGATTAATAACTGAAACTGGTAAGATAAATATATGAAAAAAGTTGTCATCTGTGCTAGCGCTGCTTTCTATCAAGAAGCCCAAGAATGGAAAATCCAACTTGAGAATATGGGTTATTCTGTAATACGTACAATCCAAAGCATAGACGAGAATGATATAGGCCAGTATAAACAAACCCACACTGATCATTATTCTAGAATGTCAGAATGTAATATTGTTTTTGTTTTAAATCTTGAAAAGAAAAATATTCCTGGGTACATAGGAGCAGGCGTATTTGCAGAGATAGCTTTTGCTATAGGTTTAAATATAATCCTTGATAAAAACATAGAGATACTTCTGGTTAATCCCCTTCCCGAGGAGTCTCCATATCTAGATGAACTAACTAAGTGGCAGAAGCTGGGATGGCTAAAACAATTTCAACCTAATGCTATGCCCGAGTTGGTAAAATAGATTCTAACCTTCTCCAGTATGCGGGGTCAATGGACAATTTTTTATTTAGTTTGTCTGGGGCTATTGGGCATGGTAGCTGGTCTTAGCTTGGGTGCTTTTCTATTTCATATACATTGGGTTGTTTGGCTATGGCTAATGGTTGGCCTGCTAAGCATTGCTTTAGTCTTTTACAAACGTAGCGGATTAGTTGTAATAATAGCTTTGTTTTTGGTGGCCATTAGTTCTGGAATTTTGCGGTTTAATCTATATAGCCAAATTGAAAATTCGGATATTAGCTTTTATAACGCGGGTGAGATAACTTTGCGGGGAGTTATTATTGACGACCCCAAAGCCGCCAGTGAATTAAGCAAGTTCACTGTTAGAGTAGACGAGGTGATAGAAAGCAGTCAGCCAGTTTCTGGCAAACTGCTCATTACCACTCGCAAATATCCTGGTTATCAATACGGCAATGAAATAGAAGTTAGTGGCCGGCTCAAGCTAACCGACAATACTACAAGTTATGCAAAGTATCTTTCGCGTTTTGGTATTTATGCCACTATCGATTATCCTGGTATTAAGGTGATTAGCGAATTTAAAGCTAGCACCTTTTTATCTGCGCTGTATCACTTTAAAAATAGATGTATCAATATTATTGAGCGTGGCATCCCCCAACCAGCAGCCGCCTTTTTAGCAGGGTTATTATTTGGCGATAGCTCTTCTATGCCAAAGAGTGTTTTGGAAGACTTTAATCGCACTGGCTTAACTCACATTGTAGCGCTGTCGGGTTTTAACATTACATTAATTGCAGGCGTGTTGCTTAATTGGTTGAGATTTCTGCCTTTGCGCTTTCGATTCAGTTTCGCTGTGCTTGGGATTATAGCGTTTGTGTTAATGACAGGTGCGTCTCCGTCAGTGGTTAGGGCAGCAGTAATGGCCGGAGTTTTAATGTTGTCTGGAGTAGTGGGGCGATCACCAAATGTTACGGTTGCCCTGCTGTTTGCCGCCACAGTTATGGCATGGTTCAATCCTAAAATCATTATTTATGATATTGGTTTTCAACTATCGTTTTTGTCGACTGTCGGTATTCTTTATCTATCTCCGATGTTAGGTTCGTTTTTATCTAAACGTTTTTGGTGGGTTAATGAATATTTGGGTACCACTTTATCAGCCCTAATAATGGCGTTTCCAATTATAGCTTATAATTTTCAACAGGTTTCTTTAATTGCCCCAATTGCTAATCTTTTAGTTTTGCCACTTATCCCGCTAACTATGAGCTTGGGGTTTTTGGCTTTGGTCGCTGGCGCTATAAACCTAACTTTAGGGTGGATGGTTGGCATAATGGTTTGGGCACCATTAGCCATCGCAATTTTTATTACTCAAACTTTGTCGCGTTTGCCTCTAGCTTCTCTGGAGCTGGCGAAGATAAATTGGGGCTGGCCAATAGCTTACTACTTAGTTCTTTTAATTTTTGTAATATATAAAAAACATGTTCGATCGGAAAAAGTTAATTCTCTGGCTGGTAGCCACACTTAGTCTAGGTAATTTTTTAATTTGGCAAGCCACTTCATTTTTTGATGGCAAGCTCCATGTTTATTTTTTAAATGTCGGCCAAGGAGATTCTATTTTAATCCGAACACCAAATAGGCAAACCATTTTAGTGGACGGTGGTCCTGATGACGCAGTTATTAAATTAATCGATCGCTATTTACCAATTTGGCAACGGCAACTCGATTTGGTAGTGGCTACTCATCCAGAAACCGACCACATTACAGGCCTGGTTGATTTATTGAAGCTAAAAAGATTAAAAGTAAAACGCGTACTATCGCTATTAACAGAGAAAGATACTGCCATTGGTCGGGCATGGAGCGATGAGCTTGCGGGTGGCCATTACAGAGTAGATTACGCTAGTGCTAGCTCTGACTACAATTTTGGTGACGTGCAATGGGATACGCTCTATCCTTTAAATTCCGACGACACGGCTGCTAATATTAACGACTCGGCCATTGTTGCGAGATTAATATACCAACAACATCAGTTATTGTTGACGGCCGATGCCAGCTCAACCACAGAAGCAACAATAAGTAATATCTATGGGAATACACTAAGATCCGATATATTAAAGGTAGGACATCATGGGAGTAAGTCGTCTTCATCTGACGGTTTTTTACAACTGGTGTCGCCAGCAGTAGCTGCTATTTCGGTTGGCGAAAATGGTTATGGGCATCCGACTAAGGAAGCTTTAACGAGGATTCTTAGTGTAGGGGCCAACATCTATCGTACTGATCTTGATGATACAATTGAGGTGATTTTTACTAATAATGGTTACATCGTCAAAACCAATGGACAGAAAGAATTTTATTCGCAATAAAGAAGATTTTGCCTGCGATAGTTGTGGTCAAAAGGTAGTTGGCGATGGTTATACCAATCACTGTCCTTTTTGTTTGCACAGTAAACATGTAGATAAAGATGTGCCTGGAGATAGAGCTAATAATTGCAAAGGGCTAATGGCTCCAACTGGAGTTGAGTATCAGCATGGCGAATTCTATTTAAACCACAAATGCTTAAAATGCTCCACCACTAAACGCAATGTAGCTGCTCTAGAAGATAATTTCGATCGCATTATACAATTAAGTCAAAATCAAGGTGTTTAATCTCTCCCCCATTCCATGGCAGATGTTCTGGCAACCATTACTCCTGTCTTTTTTATTAGGATATCTTTTAACTTGGGCAGTAAAATATTTTTCTACTCATTACAAGTTATTCTCGAAACTAACTAATCATCAGTTACACACTTATCCAGTGGCCAGATTAGGCGGAGTGGCTATATTTATCACCTTTATAACCAGCTTTCTACTGTTTGTGCCCTTAGATCAGCCGCGCATTGGCCTGCTAATTGCCTTAAGTATCATTTTTTTGATGGGGCTATTAGACGATTTAATTAGTCTTAAGCCGTGGCAAAAAATACTTATTCAATTGCTTGCAGTAGCAGTAGCTTTGAAATTCGGTATTCATATCGGCCAAATTAACAATCCCCTAGGGGGTAGCATCATCTTCTCTCCTGCTTGGGACTTAATTTTAAGTGGTGCTTGGTTAATGGTGATAACTAATGCTATGAATTTGTTAGATGGATTAGATGGGCTAGCTTCTGGCACCAGTATTATTGGCGCGATGGTGCTATTTTTCTTGAGTTGGCTGCCAATGGTGCATCAACCAGAGATGGCTTTAATGGCAGTAATTTTATTTGGCACTATGCTTGGATTTTTGCGTTGGAACTGGTATCCAGCCAAGATCTTCATGGGTGACTCTGGTAGTTATGTTTTAGGGTTTCTTCTTGGAGCATTAGCTATAATTAACGGAGCTAAGTTAGCCACTGCAGTTTTAGTATTAGGTTTCCCTCTTTTAGATCTGCTTTGGGCTGTTATTAGGCGCCTTCGGGCGGGAAAACATCCTTTCTCTCCAGACAGAGAGCATCTACATCATCGACTAATCGCTGCTGGGGTTCATCATCCATGGGCGACTACAATTATTCTTACATTCGTGGCTTTATTTGGCCTTATTTCTTTATTGTCTGGCTCAATGGCTAAGCTGTTGGCGTTGCCAATAGTGGCTATTCTGATGATTTTAGTGGCTAGGACTGCTATTCGCTTGGCTCGGAATAAATCATCTTGACAAAAAGTGTTCTGTAGGTTATGATAGAGTAATAACCTTAAAACAAACACCAAAATGAACGATCAGCAATTTGAGCGATTAGTGCAGAGCTTACAAGACATTATGCGTTGTCCGAACTGTTCTTCCGGTTATGCTTTTGAGGATATCCATTACCTGGGTCAACTCGACACTATGACGTTTTTGCATCTACGCTGTCATAAGTGTAATATTCCGGTGTTTGCTAGTATTGCTATCGCCTCCCCAGAGGGCATTATCACTAGTTCGGACGTAGTCATGCCTCAAGGAATGAGCCGTAGAGAGCTAAATAAAGACGAAAGCGATAAAATCTTTAAAAAGGTTACCCATGATGATGTTCTCGAGGTACACAGTGCCCTATTTAATTCTAAGGGTGATCTAAGCAAATTCCTTACCCATTAAGCCTATTTTTCTCTTCAAAATAAAGAACCTTGCCCCCGCAAGGTTTTTTAAGTATATTGACTAGGTTATAAGGTAAGGCGTAAATCTGATGGAGTTAACGGCAGAAACAAGAGCAAAAGGGGCAATACCTAGGGATGTTAGAGCTAACAACTTAATCCCCGCTGTTTTGTATGGTCGCGGGGTTCCAGTAGTGAATATTGCTGTACCATTTGCAGATTTTGATAAGCTTTATCGTGCTGGTGGTAGCGAATCAACTATTATCGATTTACAAGTAGGAGGTGACCCTTCTCCCTACTCAGTTTTAATTAAAGATGTTCAATTCGATCATGTAAGCGAAAAATATCTGCATATAGATTTCTACCAAGTAAAGAGTGATGAAAAGTTACGAACAACAATTCCATTAAAATTCATTGGCGAGTCGTTGGCTGTTAAAGATTTAGATGGAATATTAATTACAAACAAAGATGAAATAGAAGTCGAATGTTTGCCTAAAGATTTGCCACGAGAAATTGAAGTTGATATTTCTCAATTAATTAATTTAAACGATTCAATTACTGTTAAAGACATTAGCGTGCCAAGTGGTGTCGAAATTCTAAATGATGGCGAAGAATCGGTGATGGTAGTTACTGAGCCTGCCGCCGAAGAAGAAGCAGTTGAAGAAGTTTCGGAAGCCGAGGCAGTTGCTTCAGTGGAGGCGACCGAAGAGAAGTCTGAGACAGAAGAATCTGAAGACAAAGAAACTCCCGCTGAATAAATTATTTCTGCAATATAATTTATTTCTTCTAAATTAAATTTAAAACTAATGCTTAATAATTATAAAAAGTGTTAGTTTTTTTATTTTATCTTGTTTTTTGTTAACTAAGTATTTATAATGTAGCTGTTAATTTCTTTTGTTTTATTTTTATAAAAACAATTGTCAAATTAAATATAATATTAACCACGGAGGGTAGGACATGGCCGTCAAAAGACGCAAGAAAGTAGTGAAGAAAGCTACTAAGAGAAAGAAGGCTGCGCCAAAGAAAAAGAAAGCTGCGCCCAAGAAAAAAAGGGCTGTAGCTAAGAAGAGAAAGGCTGCACCTAAGAGAAAGAAGGCTGCGCCAAAGAAGAGAAAGGCTGCACCTAAGAGAAAGAAGAAGGCTGCGCCAAAGAAAAGGAAAGTGACTCGTCGCAAAAAGAAGTAAATAAATTATTTCAATTTATTCCTGAAAAGTCTGCGCCATTTGGCAAAGGCTTTTTTGGTACTAGAGAGCTATTTTTTCAGTCCAAAAAGAAATATACTATATATAAGATAAAGAAAAACTAGTTTAAGGTAATATAAATGACTTACTCGGAAATTAGAGAAAAGTTCGTCGACTTTTTTAAGGCCAAAGGGCATCGCTTAGTGCCTTCTGCTTCGTTAATTCCTATGCACGATGCATCCGTACTCCTAACTGTAGCTGGCATGCAACAGTTTAAACCATATTTTACAGGTGAGCCATCACCGTATGGTGATAGAGCAATTAGTATTCAAAAATGTTTTAGAACTTCAGATATTGATGAGGTGGGCGACGATTCACATCTAACCTTCTTTGAAATGTTTGGAAACTTTGCCTTTAATGGATCTGTTAGCAAAGATGAAGCAATCCAGTGGGCTTGGGAATTTTTAACTAGCCCCAATCATATGGGCATACAAGCAAGTCGCCTGTCGGCTACTTATTACGACGGCAGTAGAGTCGGCACTCGCGCCGATATGACTGCTCAAGAAATTCTAGCAACCTTAATTGGTTTAACCGACATATCTGCTCAAGGAGAAGATAATTTTTGGGGGCCTACTGGAGGTGAAGGTCCGTGTGGCCCAACAGTTGAATTTTACATTGATGGAGTAGAGGTTTGGAATATCGTTTTTAATGAATACTATTGTTCAGTGGAGAAAGAACTTACTCCCCTCTCTTCTGGCCTTGGCATCGATACTGGTATGGGGCTCGAAAGATTACTAACAGCAGTAACCGAAGAAGCAGGAAATATGTACGAAACAGATGCTTTCTTGCCAATTATTGAAGCTATTCACAAACATGTCCCAGAAGTAGGTGCTGAAATTAACAGGTCAATGAAAATTATTGCCGATCATTTAAGAGGGAGTGTGTTTTTGCTATCTGATCATGTTAGACCCAGCAATAAAGAGCAGGGCTACATATTAAGACGGTTGCTTAGGCGAGCAATCTTACATTTAGACAAATTGCGAGTTTTACCAGCTTTTGATGAACTACTAGAAGTAATTATTACCAAGTATGGAGATTTTTATCCAGAGCTTTTAACTGAAAAGGATATGATCTTACAGCTAGCTAACCTGGAAAAGGATAAATTCCTTAAAACTATGGTCGAAGGCAAAAAAGAATTAGATAAATTGCTGGCATCACATGGCAATAAGAGTAGTGGAGAAGATGCTTTTAACTTATTTGCAACCTACGGGTTGCCGTTAGACTTTATTAAAGAAGAAACATCAGTGAATGAAGACGAATTTAATAAAAAGTTCCAACAGCATCAGGATATCTCAAGAGCGGGAGTAAAAAGCAAGTTTGGTGGGCATGGGCTTTCTTCTGGGGCAACTGTTAGTAGTGCTGATCGTCAAAAGATTACTCGTTTTCATACGGCGGCTCATTTATTGCACGCTGCCTTAATAAAATTTCTAGGTAATGAAATAAAGCAGGCAGGTTCAGATCTAAGCGTAGAAAGACTAAGATTTGATTTTACTTTCCCAAGAGCGCTATCTCCTGAAGAGAAAACTTTAGTCGAGGATTGGGTTAATAAACAAATTGAGTCGAATTTACCGGTTAAACATGAAACAATTAAATTAACAGACGCTTTAGCGTCCGGCGCAGTCGCTTTCTTTAAAGAGAAATATCCAGACGAAGTAGAAATGTATACTATCCTCAGTCCAGATAATAGCGAAGTTGTTTCTAAGGAAATCTGTGGTGGGCCGCATGTAACCAAGACAGGAGAAATTGGTAAATTTAAAATAGTTAAAGAGCAAAGCAGTTCTGCCGGTGTTCGGCGAATTAAGGCCACTATCGATTAATTATGGGATTTTTTAGAGCGAAACGTAAATCAGAAGATATTAGTGAATATTTTTTGGCAGTAGATACTGGCACCGAATTTGTAAAATGCATAGTTTTTAAACGAAACGAGAATAATGCAGAGATATTAGGTAAAGGCACCGCGGTGCATGTTGCTGGAAGCATGCGAGGTGGCATGGTTATTAATATTCCCGAAGTTAGTAAAACTATTAAACTAGCTATTGATTTAGCCACTGCTGATTTAGAAGTGCATCCACAAAATCTAATTATGAGTTTGCCAGGAGACTTGGTTCGTAGTTTAGTTACCACAGTGCATTACCATAGATCTCGACCAGAAGCCCACTTAGATGCCACTGAAATTAAAAATATTGCATATAAAGTGCAATGGAAAGCATATGAGCAAGCTAGAATTGTTTCGACAGAAGAAAATGAAACCAGCAATCAGGTAGATATTAAGTTAATTAGTACTGGTCTCATCGATACTCAAATTGATGGATATAAAGTAGAGAATCCTTTAGGTTTCCAGGGCAACACTGTAACGATCAGTATTTTTAACGCCTTTGCGCCGCTAGTACATTTAGGGGCATTGCAAGCAATCGCCGACGAATTAGACCTAGATTTAATTAGTGTAGTAGCGGGCCCATATGCCGTTGCAAAATTACTGTCCGAGAATGAGGAGGAGGCCATCATGATAGATGTCGGTAGTGAAAATACGGATGTTGTAGTTGTTAGTGGTGGGAGCGTGATGGGTATGCAAAATTTTGCTTTTGGTAGTCGAGCTTTCGACCAAACAATAACTGATCTTAAATATCCCAGCGAAAAAGCTGCTCGCATTAAGCACGATTACACCTCCGGCAAATTAAGTAAAAAAATTACCAAGCAGCTATCGGAAAAATTCAAACAAGTGTCTCTTACGTGGGTTAAGGGTATTACTGCTACTTTGGAAGAGTTTGGTCATTTAGATATTTTGCCGAATCGAATTTTTGTAACTGGTGGAGGTAGTTTGATCCCGGAAATTAAAAATGCCCTTATGACTAAAGAATGGACAACTAATTTACCTTTCTCAAAAAAACCATATGCTGCTTTAATGAAGTTAGACAATCTAAAGAAGATAGGTTGTTCCGAGAAGATATCCATTGATAGTGCTGACGCGGTACTTTTGGGGCTGATAAACCTAACTCTTGAAACTGATACTGACGAGAACATGGTTAGTGCAATAATACGTCGGCTAGTTGTAAGCATGCAAAGTTAATTATGAATAAAAAAATAATATATTTAGACGTTACTGCCGACTTGGCCACAGCTATTGATAAAATGGCAAACGTCATGGGCGACGAAGTAGTTTTAGTTATCCCAAAGAGTTCTGCTTTGTTTCATGGCAGTGTAAACTTGAAGATTCTTAAGTCGAATGCCGAAAGTATGGGGAAAAACTTATCCATTTCGACCTTAGATCAAGCCGGCAGAGCGCTGGCAGAAAAAGTTGGGATTGTTCTTCGCTCTAGCTCAGAAGAAGAAAACGCTAGTGTGGCACCAGTAGTTGCGAGCAATGATAACCAAGGTAATGTGCAGCCCACTAAGCTTCCACCAATACCAATTACAAACAAGCGTGTAAAAATTAAATATAAACCAAAGTTTCCTGAATTTAGGCGCACCAAAGAGACAGTTATTAAGGTGGACTCCCCTTCTATTGTTGCCACTGATGCTGATATCGAAGAAAGTAGGCCTAGATTAAAGATATTTGGGGGCAAAACCAATCCTTCTTTTCTATTTATCTTATTGGCCTTAATTATTCTAGGTGGCGTATTCTATTTTGTCCTGCCTAGGGCCACCGTTTCTTTAGAAATAAAGTCTGAACCATTTAATCATAAATTCAAACTAGTGTTGGCTGATGCTCAAGATCCAGAAGCAGCTGGTCAAAATGTATTTAAAGGTAGATTTATTGAGGTGCCTAAAGAAATTATTCAAACCTTCCCTGCTACTGGGGTAAAGAACTATGGTAATCCCGCTAGCGGAGAAATTGTAATATATAACCGCACAAAAGTAATTCAAGGCCTGGTGGCTCAAACTAGATTTGTAAGTCCTGATGGGCAGGTTTTTCGTATCGACAAAGAGATTTTAATTGCACCAGCTAGAGCGGCTAGCAACGGATCTTTGATGCCAGGACGTTCTAGGGTTAGAGTAGCGGCCGATAGTGGTGGAAGTGTTGGTAACTTGCCAGCCGGGACCAAGCTAACTATACCCGGCCTAAACAACTTCTTGGTCGAATTAGTCTATGGTCAAAATGATGAACCTTTTGTTGGTGGTACCGACGATGAAGTTAAAATTATTTCCGAAGATGATATTAAATCTGCGAGAGAATCGATTAGTAAAAATGTTTTTTCAGACATTGCTATTGAATTACAAAAACAAGTTAAAAAAGACGAAGAACTAATTACTGCTCTTATTCAAAACGACATTATAGATAGCGTGCCTTCAAATGGAGTGGGTGATAAAAGAGAAGCATTCGATCTAAGAGTGCAAGTTAGGAGTTGGACTTTGCTTCCACTCAAAGGAAGGTTGGCAAGCATTATTCAAAACTCTACTACTGCAGTGGTGCCAATTGGTAAAGAGCTTACCCCACAGACATTAAAAAATCCAAAAGTTACGCTCGACAACGCAGACTTCCTTTCACACATTATCGATTACACGGTCGAAATAGATGGTTTGGTGGCTTCTAAAATTGATGAGGCAGAACTAGTAGGCAGTATTGCTAATAGGTCAGAGGAAAGTGTTAGTAGATTAATTACTAGCCTAACAGACATCGTTTCTCACAAAATAGTATTGTGGCCATTTTGGGTTAAGAAACTCCCTCTCTTAGAAAGCAATATTAAAATTAACACTTCATACATAGGCCAATGAAAATCCTAGGTATCGATTTAGGTAAACGACGGATTGGGTTGGCGCTTGGAGACACACAAGAAAGAGTTGTAGTGGGGCTGTCGACGATAATAAATGATAAAAAAACACTCCCAACAATTACAGAAATTATTCAACACGAAAAAATTGAAAAGATTGTAATCGGGTTGCCTCGGACTATGCAGGGCGTCTTAGGCGACCAAGCGAGTTATACCCAAAAATGGGCAGAGAAGTTGGAAAGAATAACTCAAATACCAGTCGAATATGCCGACGAAAGGCTAAGCAGCCGGATGGCAAAAGAAGGATTGCTGGCTATTGGTAATAAACTAACAAAAGAAGACATCGACCAGGCCGCGGCGGTCTTAATTTTGCAGGGATATTTAGATAAGCTGACTGGCATTTGACAACCGAACCAAGGTATTTTACAATGCAGGTGCAATATTTAACTGGGAGGTAAAATGAATAAATCCGAAATCATTGATCTGATTGCCCGCAAGGCAAACATTTCGAAGAGTACCGCTACGCAAGCGATTGACGTGTTTGTTAACACAGTCAAAAGCCATTTAGCGTCCGGTAAGAACGTAACCATTACCGGTTTCGGGACTTTCACAGTCAGTAAGCGAGCTGCTCGTAATGGAGTAAACCCGCAAACTGGTAATCCTATCCGGATTCCAGCTTCTAAGGTTCCTCGTTTTAAGGCTGGAAAAGCCCTAAGAGCAAACATCAAGTAATATCTTTTTCGATATAAATTGAACTATATAAAGGCATCTTTTCCTGTTGGGGAAGGATGCTTTTGTTATGTATAATAGCTATGTTATTACCTACACCGGAGCATCTGATGCGGGTATAGTATAAAGGCTATTATGTCAGCTTTCCAAGCTGAAGATACGGGTTCGATTCCCGTTACCCGCTCCATAGTTTTATTGCCGCCAAGGCGTGTTTTTTGCGCGTCAGATTATCCTTGACAGCTACAGTTTTTTATGATATAATAGAGAAATAGCTGACAAAGCTATCAAAACAAAACAAAAACTAAAGATATGTTTAGTAAACTAAAATCCGTATTACTTCATTCTGGCTATCGGGTGATTCTCACCAGTGATTTTAGTCGCCAAAAATCAGGTGGGCTGGCTAGAGCAACCAAAGGATATATTTTACCAGACGACCTAAAGATTTTCATTAACAAACACATAGACATTAACGATCGAGTGGTAACATTAATTCATGAACTTTTACACGAAATTCAACCCAGCTGGGAAGAAGCTAAGGTAGATCGTAATTCTAAAAAGATTTTCAAAAAACTAACTATCTCAGAACTCGGATTTTTACAGTTTTTTATCATGTCCCCTCCTGAAACGCGTTCGATGCTAAGCACTCACAAAGCATACTTAAACGCATAAGCTCATAATCTAAATTAGTTTGTTCTCTGGCTGAATATAATTAGGTCAGAGGTGTTTTTGAGGTATATTAGAAAAGGTTTAGAATGTTAACATTATCTGTCCTCGTAGCTTAGTGGATAAAGCAACTGCCTTCTAAGCAGTAGACCACAGGTTCGAATCCTGTCGAGGACGCCATGCATGGTGGCCGTAGCTCAATGGTAGAGCACCTGGTTGTGGTCCAGGCGGTTGTGGGTTCGAATCCCATCGGCCACCCCACACGCATAATAAAAAGTGTTTTGATAAATATCTGATAGTTTAGCAAAACCAAAAAGGTTTAATTTTTAATTTATGCCCTCGTAGTTCAATGGATAGAACGTGAGCTTCCGGAGCTTAAGATGTAGGTTCGATTCCTACCGGGGGTACCATAAGTTTATCGACAGAACCGAGTAGATTTAATAAAATATCGTCATCTATCTAATAATATTGATAAAATGCTAAAGTACGGGTTCATAGCTCAATGGTAGAGCAGCTGCCTCTTAAGCAGTTGGTTGAAGGTTCGAGTCCTTCTGGACCCACCATAAGGCCTGTTCGTCTATCGGTTAGGACGCTAGCTTTTCAAGCTGGAAAGAGGGGTTCGACTCCCCTACAGGCTACCAAAAATAATGATATCGGATCTGTGAGATGGCTCTAATCTTATTTATTTCGGTGCCCTATTGACAGCAAAAGGGGTTGTGGTAATTTCTTATATGTACCCCTAATTTAGGGAGACATAAGTCTTATTATATTAGTAATCGTTTTGGAGGTTCGTATGGATCTTTACAATCACGATGAGGACATGGATTCCTCAGGATTTGAAGAGAAAGACAAAGACGAAGTTGTTGGTGGCATGTCCGCTGATGATGATTCTGACGAAGAAGAGGATGATGACACTGATGCTGTCGTCGAAGACGACACAGAAGAAGATCTCTAATCTCTAAAGATAAAATACAGCCCCTTCAAAGGGGCTGTATTTTTGTAGATAAGATTGAAACTGATATACTAAAAAAGTTATTCATGAATCAAATGTCCAATGGACGATTTAATTATAGTGGGGGGTGGCCCTGCTGGCTTAACTGCTGCTTTGTATGCATCCAGAAGGGCGATTAAAACATTAGTTTTGGCTAAGAACTATGGCGGGCAAGCTGCGCTAAATTCAAATATTGAAAACTATCCTGGAGTAGAAAGTATTTCTGGTATCGAATTAATGCTAACTGCCAGGAATCAAGCTGAAAAGTTTGGTGCCAAAATAGCAGATGCAGATATTGAAAGCATTATTAAAACAGAATCTAGATTTACGATTAAGAGCACTAGAGGTAAAGAGTATAGCGCCAAATCAATTCTACTTGCTTTGGGTAGGGTGTCGCGTAAATTAGGCATACCTAATGAAGCGGAGTTTCTAGGCAAGGGTGTTGCTTACTGTGCAACTTGTGATGCCCCTTTGTTCTTTGGTAAAAACGTGGTGGTGGTGGGAGGTAATAACTCGGCAGTAGATGCAGCGCTTCTACTCTCTAAAATTGCCAAACAAGTCTATTTGGTCGCTCGCAGGGACACCTTAACCGCTGAAGCAGTTTTAATTAATAGTCTAAGGCTAGCTAGTAATGTAAAAATTATTTATAGCACAGTAGTCGAATCTATTCATGGGCACGATTTTGTCGAGAATATAACAGTAAAGCATCTTGATACCGAAACCACTGAAGAAATAATTACAGATGGACTTTTTATAGAAATTGGTTATGAAGTAAAGGCCGATTTTCTGGGAGATTTAGTAGAGCGTAATGAAAAAGGTGAGATTATTATCGATGATTATAACCATACGTCTTTGCCCGGTGTTTTTGCGGCCGGCGATGTTACAACTATTCCATTTAAACAAGCAATTATTTCTGCAGGCGAAGGCGCCAAGTCGGCCTTAGCCATCTACGATTATTTAGTAGGTGTTAAACATAACTAAAAACTATGCAAAAGATTTTGGTAATTGGGGCCACTGGTCAAATTGGGTCTGAGCTAGTCCCTCGGCTGCGAGAAATTTATGGCAATGAAAATGTTATTGCCGTGGGGCATAAAACTACTCCCCCATCTCATCTACTAACGGGCCCATTTTTATTTGCCGACGCTACAAACAAACAAGCTTTGAATGATATTATTCAAGAACACCAGATTGATGTAATTTATCATTTAGCGGCATTACTTTCAGCTACCGGAGAAAAGAACCCCGATCTAGCGTGGCAGGTAAACTTAAACGGATTAAAAACTGTTTTAGATTGTGCCGTAGAGAATAAAGTTAAACAAGTTTTTTGGCCTAGTTCAATTGCAGTCTTTGGTCCTGAAACCCCTAGCGTAAATACTCCCAACGAAACTATTATGCGACCAAAGACAATGTATGGCTTAACTAAAGTGGCAGGAGAACTACTTTGCGAATATTATCATCAAACTCATAACTTGGATGTGCGTAGCATTAGATATCCAGGAATTATTAGCCACCAAACCATGCCAGGTGGTGGAACCACCGATTGGGCGGTAGCTATTTTCTACGACGCCATTAAAAATGGTTGCTACACTTCTTTTGTTAGCAGCGACACAGTTTTGCCGATGATGTATATGCCCGATTGTTTAAAAGCTACCATTAATCTAATGCAAGCAGATGCAAGCCAATTAAAGCATCGTTGTTACAATTTAGCTGCGATGAGTTTTTCACCTGCGGAGTTAGCCACCGAAATTAAAAAACACATACCGGCCTTTGAGTGCGATTGTTTACCAGATAGTAGGCAAATTATTGCAAACACCTGGCCTAAATCTATCGACGATTCGGCAGCAAGGTCGGAATGGGGTTGGCAACCAGATTATAATATTTCTAAGATGACAATCGACATGCTAGAACAAATTCGTGCTAAGTTATTAATAACTACTACCAATGAATAAAGTTAAAGAATACAAGGTTTATTCCACTACTGTTTGTGTCTATTGCAAACTTTTAAAAGACTGGCTTGATCGCCATGAGGTTTCTTACCAAGAAATTAATTTATCCACCGACCCTAGCTTAGGCCAAGAGATGATTCAAAAAACTGGCCAGATGGGTGTGCCTGTTAGCATTATTACTTTAGCTGATAAAACTGAAGAAATAGTAGTTGGTTTCGACCAAGAGAGGTTAGGCCGCATCCTCGGCATTGCTAGCTAGAATTTTTTCAGCAGCTAAAATTGTGCCATAACTAAAACCTCTGCGAGACAGATACCCCCTAACTTTAACCTTGTTAATGGGTAGTTTGGTTTGCCTGAGCTTAGCTTGTAATAACTTTGTGGCTATCAATAACTCTTGGTCAGCCATGTTCGTTTGTTCTATTGCTGATTGAATAGTGAGTTTTGCTATTCCCTTTTGACGAAGCTCGCTAATTAAATGCTGGGTGCTACGTAAGCGATTTTCTAATCGATGTTTAATCCAGCTAATAGCAAACTCATCGTCGTTTAATAAATTATTTTTTTCTAAGCGACTAACGGTTTGTTCAATATGATTAGCAGCAAACTCACGTTGGCGAAGTTTTTGTCTAATTTCAAAAGTGCTTTGTGGTCGAATAGCTAAAAGTTTTAAAGCTTTTTTATATACGGTTTCTGCTTGATCAATTTTTAAAATCTTTTCGCAAAACTGGGCACTAACCTCTTGCCCCATTCTAAGGCCATATTGAATGCAGTAGAGTTGGTCTAAGCCGGTAAAGAACTTATCATCAACAAAAATATTCATTCGACTTGGTTGTTTAACCTGAACAGTAATCTTAGTTATCTTTGGCATATATGCTTGGAAAATATATAATAGGGTTGTTATTTTTTCGCCAACAGAGCAATTTTATGAGTAAATTTTATATCACTACTTCCCTCCCTTATATTAACAGCAAGCCTCATATCGGGCATGCTTTAGAGATGGTGCAGGCAGATGCTGTTGCTCGTTGGCATCGGTTGTTTGGTGATACAGTATTCTTTTTAACTGGTACCGACGAACATGGCAGCAAAATCGCCCAAATTGCTGCTGAGGCAGGGGTAACCCCAGAAGTGCTTAGCCAGCAGAACTCGGAGGCCTTCTCGGGCCTTAAAACAGTTTTAAACTTATCTAACGACGATTTTATTAGAACTAGCGACCAAGTCCGGCACTGGCCAGGCGCCAAGGCGCTTTGGCAAAAGTTGGTAGAAAGCGGAGATATCTATAAAAGTGAATATCGCGGATTCTACTGTGTTGGTTGTGAAGCATTTGTTACTGAAAAAGATTTAGTAGAAGAGAAATGTCCAATTCATCTAACCCCTCCTGAAGTTATTGAAGAGGAGAATTACTTTTTTAGGTTATCAAAATATGCTGGTCAAATAGCAGATGCAATTCATAGTGGCGAGTTCAAAATTATTCCTGTTGGTAGGGCTAGAGAAATTTTAAATGTAATTGAAAAAGGACTAACAGATATTAGTTTTTCACGTCCGGCAGATAAATTGCCTTGGGGTATACCAGTTCCAGATGATCCTTCTCAAACAATGTATGTGTGGTGCGACGCGCTATCAAACTATATCAGCGCAATTGGGTATGGTAGAGATGAAGGTGAGTTTCAAAGTTGGTGGCCAGCGGACTTACATATGCTTGGCAAAGATATCTCCAGGTTTCATACCGCCATTTGGCCAGGAATGCTTTTGTCTGCAGGGTTGGCATTACCTAAGAAAATCTTTATTCATGGGTTCATTGGTTCTGGAGGGAGAAAAATGAGCAAGAGCTTGGGCAACGTAGTAGCTCCCGAAGAGATAGTTGCAAAATATGGCACCGATGTGCTGAGATACTACTTGTTAAAAGAAATTCCTGCTACCGATGATGGCGATTTTTCATGGAGTAGATTAGCCGAAATATATAACAGCGAATTAGCTAATAATCTAGGCAACTTATTGTCTCGAAGTTTAACTATGGTCGAGAAATATAAGAACTCACAGGTACCCGATTTAGCAGATGATCTTTGGTCTGTTGATAAGATTTGGCAAACTCTACGACAATCTATGGATGAGCTAGATTTTAATCGTTCAATTCAGATCATTGGAGAACTGATTAAAACTATGAACCAATATGTCGACCAAGAGAAACCCTGGGTGTTAGCTAAAAATGAAGACGCTAAACTACCCAAGGTATTATATCGCCTGCTCGAAGGGCTAAGGCAAATTGGAATAATGTTATATCCTTTTTTGCCAGACACCGCCAATCGTGTTTTAACTCAACTTGGTGCAACACCAATTAATGAAAACAGTTGTGATTTAACTACTCTGCAAAAGTGGGGTGGCATGTTGCCAGGAAGTTCAATTGGTAAACCAGAAATCCTATTTCCTAAAGAAGAAACTTCTACATGATCTATCCATTCATTGCAGCCGTTATCGATGCCGTAGACAGAATCACCGTTAAGCGGGTCTTTAATGTGTTTAGACAAATATCTCCACGGATGTTAGCGTGGTGGATATTTGTTTGGGTTACTATCTTTGGTCTCATGTTCTCGCCTTGGCTAGTGCAAATCGAGCATGCAGCTTTTACACCACATTACTTAGTGCTCATCGTGCTGATGACATTTTTGGCCGCTAATTATAACTATCTATATTACTACGGGTTGCGAAACGAGCAATTAGCTAATGTTGAGCCCTTCTTTTTGTTTAATCCCCTAGTCACAATTCTTATCGCTAGCTTATTCTATCCAGACGAACGCTCGTGGCAGCTTTATTCGGCAGTAATAATAGCAGCTGGCTTATTGGCTTGGTCGCATATTAAGAAACACCATATATCTTTAGGTAAGCCAATCTTAGCTGTGTTGGGATTCTCGTTACTGTTCGGCTTAGAAGCAGTGGTTATTAAACAATTATTAGTGGTTTATTCTCCAGTTGCGCTGTATCTAGTTAGAGTTATTACTACTGCGCTCTTTATTTGGATTTTGGAAAAAGGTCGCATACCCATGATCACCCTTAAACAACTTCCATATTTTGTATTTTTAGGCGCAGGAGCACTAGCTGTTAACTCTTTAATTTACACTTCATATAAACTATCCGGAATCAGTGATACAATTTTTGTAATTATTTTGTCCCCCATTTTGGTGTATGCTTTATCAGTAATCTTCTTAAAAGAAAAGTTGCTTTGGAAGAATGTGGTCGCTAGCGTTGCAATAGTTCTATTAGTAGTTTGGGTAATCTTCTTCTCATGAGCTATGTAGATACCCATTGTCACTTAAACTTTTCTCCTTATCATAAGGACCTAGAAGCTGTTATAGCGCGTAGTTTTGAAGCTGGTGTTGAAAAATTAATTAATGTTGGTACCGATTTCCCCTCTTCCAGGGAAAGTTTAAATTTGGCTCATCGCTACGGCAACATTTTTGCCACTGTTGGTCTGCATCCTCATGATGCTAGATTGTTTAACGACAAACTAAGTTTAGAATTAGAGAATTTAGCCCGCGACTCGAAGGTAGTAGCCATTGGAGAGATTGGGTTAGACTATTTCCGGAATTTATCTACTAGAGATGCTCAGCGGACTGCTTTTGTGGGTCAATTAAAATTAGCACTCAAATTAAAGAAACCAGTAGTTATCCATTGTCGCGATGCTTATGGCGATGTTTTAGAAATATTAGACGAAGTTTATTTATCTGAAAAAAATCATCCCATTGGTGTTATACATTCTTTTTCATCAAGCACAAATTACCTGCAAGAATTTCTTAAGCGCGAATTTTACATTGGTATTAATGGGATGGTTACTTATCCAAACAATCAAAATTTAGTAGCGGCAGTTAAGCTATGCCCAGAAGACCGCCTGTTAATAGAAACCGATGCACCATACTTAACCCCACAGGTTTACCGAGGCAAAAGGAACGAACCAATGCATGTTATTGAAGTTGCCAAAGCTGTGGCAGAGATTAAACAGTGCAGCTTATCTGAAACAATGCATTTTACAACCAATAACGCGAAAGCATTATTTGGGCTAGAATAAAAGAGTGGATATTCGTTATGAACCAGTAGTTTGGATGCAAACCAAAGGAGCCAAGGCTTATTTGGTTGGCAACCAGTCCCGTAGTCGATTAATGAAAGATTCAAAAGATCTAAATGATATCGACATTGCTACCAGTGCCCTGCCTTATCAGGTGGTAGCTGTTTTGCATCGACAAAAAATTATTCCTACTCAGGTAAATCGAAATTTTGGAGTGGTGTCTTTTAAATGGCAAGGCAGTGAATATGAAGTAACAACTTTTCGCCAAGATATCTACGATGCAGAATTCGATCACATTAAAAGAACCCCCAGAAAAATTGTTTTCACCGAAGATCTAGTGCTAGATGCCCAGCGCCGTGATTTTACAATTAACGCAATATATTTTAACCCTAAGACAGGAAAGATTAATGACCCTGTGAATGGAGTGGCAGATTTAAAAAATAAGATCCTGCGGTTTATTGGTGATGGTGAGCTCCGCATTAAAGAAGACCCAGTAAGGGTGCTTCGGGCAGTACGGTTTAAATGTAGTTTAGGTTTAAAATATGCTCCTGAAACTGCCAAAGCCTTAAAGAAGTGGGGTCACCTAGTCCATCGGCTATCTTCTACAAATCTAAAAAAAGAATTTCAAAAAATTAATACTCTTCCGAATCAAAAAGCAGCCAGACAAGAACTGCAGAAGTTTGGGGTAGTAATTAGGTATTAGCTAATAGCATTACTTCTAATAAATTCTTTTATGGATCCATCTAACGCATCATCGCGCACGATGATGCGTTTAGGTTTAATTTCTACAATTTTATCAGCTCCAATAATTAAATCATGAGATTTTAATATATCTAAGATGCGAGGATGGATATATATTTTTTGAATAGTCGAATCGGTGGTCTCGAAGAGCAGATCTTCTGTTACCCCCAGCCGTTTACCGGATTGAGTAACTACCTCACAGCCAATAATCCTCTGTTTGTTTTTAACCAATTTATCTAAACCAACCACTTCTTGGACAGGGACTATTGTATTTTGATTACGGACTACAACCATGCCCGGTCCGTATTCAACAACATCAGTGGTAGTTACCACTAAGGTTTTTTTAAATATTCCTGGCGGGTTAACAATTAGAGCACTAATTTTTTTCTGAACAGGGTCAACTACCCAATTTGAAACTACGCCGATGGTTTTGCTGCTTTCCCAATCGACCAGTTTCGATTTGAGTATAGAGGTAATCGTTTTTAACATTTTTTCTCCACTTCTATTATACTTACTTTTGCATTGTTATGGCTCGTGGAATATCATAGAAGCACGTTTAAGTTGTATCTATGAAGCGAATCTCTCTAACTTTATTAACTGTGTTACTGCTAGGCCTCTTTGTTTTAGTGGGTTGCCAGCAACAGATAGAACCTGAAAATATTTTGGTTTCGATGATGAAGTTTTCTAGCGAAATCAAACAGGTTAATTTTGCTGGACAGTTTAGTTTGGTTGGGGCCTCTCGCTCGGTGGCCTTTAATGGTTTGAACGATCTCAGTGTTGATGCTGTTGGTCAAATAGATCTAACTAGTGCCGACGATCTTAGATACAGCGCCAATTTAAACGTTAGTGGCACAAGCGCAGAAGGAAGCACTAGGATTGGGGCTGAGCTTCGCAGCCTGTCTGAGTACAGTTACTTTAAGGTTACCGATATCTCCATGCCGCTAGGGTTACCTTTTTCATTAGCGGCTGATGACAAGTGGTATAAGATTAAAAAATCCGGTTTAACTGGTGAAAATACCCTAGGAGGCAGCAATAAACCGATCAGCGACAGTGAAATGGTTAAAATTCGTGAGTTAGTTACCGAAGCTAACCTATTCACTGTTACCCAGATTCTTCCAGAGGAAGTGATAAATAATTTTACATCCTATCACTTTAAAGCTAAGATTAATACTCCTGGTCTACGTACTTTCCTTGAAGGTTTAGCCAAAACTACTAATAATAGGATATCTATAGATAT
>Ga0180007_10001389_pt1 | contig 33525 bp, 25 predicted proteins | sample MM_PC_MetaG_FD_121122 | JGI IMG/M metagenome (GOLD analysis project Ga0180007, IMG submission 121122) | Groundwater microbial communities from the Aspo Hard Rock Laboratory (HRL) deep subsurface site, Sweden - MM_PC_MetaG | ecosystem: Environmental > Aquatic > Deep subsurface > Groundwater... | reverse complement strand
TGACCGGGCTGCTTCCTACCCTGTGTCCGTGGGGCTCGTCGGAGCGTCGGTGTCCGATCACCCGGCGCTGGTGGAGATCGTGGAGACGCTGGCCGCCGCAGGCACCAAGGTGAGCCTGTCGAGCGTGCGGGCCGATCGTGCCAGCCGGGAATTGCTCACGGCGCTGGTCGCCGGTGGCTTGCGCACCCTTACGCTGGGCCTCGACGGCGCCTCCGAGCGCCTGCGTACGGCCATCGACAAGCAGTGCACGGCCGACGATTTCCTGACCGCCTGCGAGAACGCCGCCGCCTGCGGTCTCAACGCCGTCAAGGTCTACTGCATCCTGGGCTACCCCGACGAGACCGACGCCGATGTCGGAGAGCTCGCTGATCTGCTCCTGCGCATCCCGCGTTCCCTGCAGGTCCGGCTGTCGCTGTCGGCCCTGGTTCCCAAGCCCGGCACGCCGCTGGCCGAGGCGCCGCTGCCCCACGAGAAGACGCTGCTGGCCCGCGTCCGCCTCCTGAAGAAGCGCCTCGGACATCTGAAGATCCAGGCTCCCTCGGTCAAGGAAGCCGCCTTCGAGCACGCAGTGGATCACGCCGACGCCACGTGGGTGGAGAAACTGCTGGAAAAGCTGGATCGGGAGGACCAATGACGTTCGATTTTGAAACGCCAGTCAATCGCCGCGACACTGCCAGTCTCAAGTGGGAGCATTACGGTACACGGGACGTCGTGCCGATGTGGGTGGCCGACATGGATTTTCCGTCGCCGCCGGCGGTCATGGAGGCGCTGCACCGGCGCGTCGACCACGGCGTGTTCGGCTACACGCTGCCGCCGCGCGAACTGATCGGGGTGATGCTGGAGATGCTGGCGCGGGAGTACGGCTGGCGCGTGCAGGAGGAGTGGATCGTGTTTTTGCCGGGGCTGGTCTGCGGACTCAACGTGACCTGCCGCGCGGTGGGCGATCCAGGCGACGCCGTGGTTACTTTCACCCCGGTGTATCCGCCGTTTCTCACGGTGCCCAAGCTGTCCGGGCGCGAGCTGGTGACGGTGCCGCTGCGCGACGCGGGGACGCGCTGGGAGATGGACCTGCAGGCGCTGGAGGCCGCGATCACGCCGCGCACCCGTCTGCTGCTGCTGTGCAGCCCGCACAACCCGGCCGGGCGTGTCTGGACCCGGGCCGAGCAGGAAGCGTTGGCCGACGTCGTGGAGCGTCACGACCTGATCGTCTGCAGCGACGAGATCCACGCGGGCCTGGTGCTCGACGCCGGCGTGGAACATATTCCCTTCGCCGCGCTGTCGCCGGAGCTGGCGCGCCGCACGATCACGCTGCATGCGCCGAGCAAGACGTACAACGTGCCCGGCCTGGGCTGCGCGTTCGCGGTGATCCCGGACGAGGCGCTGCGGCGCGCGTTCAGGGGCGCCATGGACGGCATCGTGCCCCACGTGAACCTGCTGGGGTACGAAGCGGCGCTGGCGGCCTACCGCGACGGGGAGCCCTGGCGGCAGGCGCTCCTGGCCCAGTTGCGGCGCAACGCCGCGCGCGTGGAGGAGGCCGTCTCGCAGATGCCTGGCCTGCGCACGTGGCCGGTGGAGGCGACGTATCTGGCGTGGATCGACGCCAGGGGCCTGTGCCTGCCCGACCCCGGCGGAGCCAAAGACCCCGCGGCGTTCTTCGAGGCCGCCGGTGTGGGCCTCTCCGACGGCGCCCCCTTCGGCGCGCCGGGCTTCGTGCGGCTGAACTTCGGATGCCCGCCCTCGCAACTGGAGACGGCGCTCTCCCGGATGCGCGCCGCGCTGGGGGATTGATCGGGATACAAGAGGAAAGACCCGGATGGACCCTAGAAAATGTTCGGAATGATGCCGCGCTGGAGGTAGTGGCGGTAGTGCAGGTTCACCACGAGGGCAAAGAGGGTGTCCTTCGGGTGCAGCAGCGCCTGTTTGCGGCCCAGCACGCGGTGGGCGATGCTGGGAAGGGAGAAGACCTTTTTGTTGAGCCACCAGTACATCTCGGTGAGCTTCTCGGGGCTGATCTTCTCGGGGCGGTGCACGCACTGGGAGCCGTCGTAGCGGGGCCAGTCCTCGTGGAGCAGGCGACCCTCGGCCTTGAACTGGGCGTACAGTTCCGAGCCCGGCATGGGCGTGAGGATGTAGAAACGCGGGATCGGGACCCGCGCGTCATGGACGAACTTGAAGGTGTCGCGGATGCTCTGCTCGGTGTCGGAGTCCAGCCCCACCATCATCTCGGTGGAGGGCATGATGCCGGCGTCGGCGATGCGCTCGAGGAGCTCGCGGTGCTCGGATACCTTGATCCACTTCTTGTTGAGCTTGTCGAGGCCGTCCTGGGTGATGCTCTCGAGGCCGAAACTGAGGATGTTGCAGCCGGAGTCGGCGACCTTCTTCAGCAACCCCGGGTTGCGCGCGAGGTTGAGCGAGCACTGGGAGGCCCAGGTCATCTTGAGCGGACGGATGCGCTCGACCAGCGACTCGAGGTAGCCGGGGTTGCCCACGATGTTGTCGTCGATCAGGTAGAACGACGAGAAGCCCAGCTCCTTGACGCGCAGGATGTCCCGCATCACCTCGTCGACGGGGCGGGTCATGTAGCGGCCCTTGTAGATGCAGGCAATCGAGCAGAACGAGCACAGATGTGGACAGCCGCGGCCCGCCTGCACGGGCAGCATGTTGCCGATGGGCTTGGCGGTGAGCAGCTCGTAGCGGGGCAGGGGGAGCCCGGCCAGATCGTCGACGGGCTCGTCGTAGATCCGGGCGAGCCGGCCGTCGCGCTCCCAGTCGGCCAGCAGCCTCGGGTAGGACTTCTCGGCGTCGCCGATGACGACACAGTCGGGGCCCCCGGCCAGGACCTCGTCGGGCACCATCGAGGCCATGTAGCCGCCCATGAAGACGGTCTTGCCGCGCTTCTTGAACTCGCGGGCGATCTCCAGTGCGCGGAAGATCGCGTAGCCCATGGCGCCGATGCCGATGAGCTCGGCGTCGGTGTCGAAGGGGACGCGATCGACGACCTCGATGCACACCTCGACCTCCCAGTGCGGGGGTGTGTAGGCGGCCAGCAGCGGGAACACGAGGCCGGGCAGGTGGATGCGCTTCTGGGTGGCCAGCTTGCGGCCGTCGCGGGCATACTGCGTCGGCTGGATGAAGAGGACCTTAGGCATGCTTCGACTCCCGCATCTTCTTCATGTACTGGCGGTGGACGGCCCAGGAGCCCGACATCATCTTCCACAGCATGCGCGGCGGGTACTTCAGGTGGGACTTGAGCACGGTGGGACGGTACAGCACGGCCTCATAGCTCTTGATGATCTCGCGGTAATAGGCGTGCACGCTCATCTTGGAGGGCCGCACCGCGATGTGGGCGAGATCCCACCGCGCATAGTCGCTCCGGTGGAACAGCAGGCGCTCCTGCGGGATGTGCAGGCCGGTGCCCGGCAGCGGCGTCAGCGGCTGCAGGTTCACGTAGCGGATGTCGAGCTCGACGAGCTTCTTGCGCAGGAATTCGAAGTCCGCGTGGGACCAGTCGGGGTTCAGGATCAGCGTGGCGTAGCAGTCCACGCCGTGGCGCTGGAGGATGCGCAGAGCCTCCTCGTTGGTCTCGGGATCGGTGCCCTTGTCGTAGGAGGCCAGCTCCTTGGCGTCGAAGCTCTCGAGGCCCACGATGACCGTGCGCAGGCCGAGCCGTGTGAAGCGGGCGATGAGGTCCGGGTGCTTGACGATGAAGTCCGAGCGCCCGTAGATCAGGAAATGCTTGCGGATCTTCCGGCTCTCGAGGCCGTCGCAGAACGCCTCGATGCGGGCCCGCGAGATCAGGAAGTCGTCATCGACGATGTAGATCTCGGTCTCGGCCAGGCCCTCGAGCTCGGTCAGGACGTCCTCGGTGGGCCGGGCATGGAAGTGCTCGCCGGTGATCTTGCGGCAGAAGCAGAAGTTGCAGGAGAACGGGCAGCCAAACGCGCTCTTGAGCAGGGCGACCCGGTCGTGGAAGATGTAGAAGTAGCGGTCGCGGTAGGGCCGGTTCAGATCGCGGCGGGGCGGGACCCACGCGAACTCGAAGGGCGGGAGGGTCTCCCAGTCCACGGTCTCCCAGGTGGAGAGGACCCCGGCCGGCTTTTCGCCCCGTCCGCGGAGGTGCTCGATCAGCATCGGAAACACGGTCACGGCGTTGCGCACGACGCGGAAGTCCACGGCCGCGTCCAGCAGGTCCTCGGGGATGACCTCGACGTGCACCCCGCCGGCGATGGTCACGCACATCGGTAGGAGCCGCTTGGCCGTGGCGCAGTAGCTCTTCATCTCCGGCACGTTGGTGATGTAGCCCGTCACGCAGAACACGTCGGGCTGGTGCTTCTTCAGAAAATGATCGATCTCCTGCTTCTCCAGGATCATGTCGACCAGGATCGGCTCGCAATCGTCGGGCAGCAGGGCGGCCAGCTCCTCGAGCTCCAGGGGTTCGACGAGCATCACGTGCTGCAGGCCGATGGTCTCGGCGGAGGGGCGCGGACGGACGAGGAGAACTTTCATGGCTTTGTTTCCTGGTTGGGGCGGCCGGGTTCTCCGGTCGCGCAGTGGGTGAAGACGTGGTGCGTCTCAATCTCGCGATGATAGGAAAGAAGCGGCGCCGCGGCCGCCAGCAGCAGGCGCAGCGCACCGGAGGGATGATACACGGCCATGGCGCGTGGTTCGAGCCGGCCGCCGAGCCGCAGCTTCGGGATCTCGGCGGTCTGCCCGAGGTCCAAAAAGCGCGCGCCGCGGGAGATGGCCCGCTGGAGCACGCAGCAGGTGACGTAGAAGTATAGATCCGGCTCGCGCTGCGCGTTCTCGGGCATGCCGCCCATGAAGAAGGCTGCTCGGCCCCCGTGAATCAGCATCACCAGCCAGCCGAGCATCGAGCCGTCCCGGGTGATGGTGGTCAGTTCGAACAGGTCCTCGGGGAGCCCGCGGAAGAACGCCTCGGGCAGGGTCTCGAGCTTGGCCTCGCTCTTGTTCAGCACCGACAGGTATTGCAGATAGTGTGCCGGGGTGAAGGCGGCGCAGGAGGTCGTCTCCAGCCGGCACCCGGCGAAGCGTGCGCGGATCTTCCGGAAGCGCCGCCGATAGTCCGCGCGCAGGGCGCCCTCGTATTCATCCATGGTGCGCCACGGCACCTCGAGGGTGATCGTCGGCAGCGTGGGACCGGCGCTCATCGACGGAGGCACCGGCATGTCGGGATCGAGGTTGAGGGCGACCAGGAAGCTGGCCTCGGCGGTGCAGACCTCGGTGAGCAGGCGACCGGCCCGGTGGGGCGGCCCAAGCAGCCCGGGGCAGCTCACGGACGCGGGAACCCCGCACACACGCAGGTTCGGGGCGATGGAGAACGGCAGCTTGAACGGGAAATAGGTGAGCAGGTCGATGGGCAGGCCGTAGACGATGGCGCCGGCGACACAGACACCGTCTTCAATCCAGGTGTAATAACGCTGTGCGCAGGGGTTGGCGGCCTGGGCGTGGGCCAGGAACCGGCGCTGCTGCCAGGGAGCCGCCGCCAGGCCGTCCCACGCGGCCGGAAGGGTGTCCACGGACTCATGGCGACACAAAAAGCCGCTCATAGTTGGTCCTCGAAAACGACGAAGCGCCGGTAGGGCTCGGGCGCCTGTCCGAAGGCCGTCTCCAGGAGGCGCCGGGTCATGGTGATGCTCGCGATGTTGTCCTCGAAGATGAAGCCGCCCTCAGTCCAGGAGAAGCCGCGCAGGTACTGGATCTTGGTGTAGGCACGGATCAGCGCCTCGACGACCCCCGCCTTGCGGTGGGACTCGCGCACGGCGATCTCGGTCAGGCGGGTCGTGTCGATGGGGGCCACGCATCTTAGGGTGCGGTGGGCCAGGGCCTGGGCGGGGCGGATCCACGCCGCGGTCCGGGCGTGATCGCGCGGCACGGTGTGGGCGGCCTGGTAGGCCACCACGTGCCGGGGGCCGAAGGTCTCTCCAGCGACCGCGAGCTGGTTGAAGTCGGGGTACCAGAGGAGAAAGCCCACAGGCCGGCCTTCGTCCTCGGCGAACAGGAGGTTCTCCTCCTTGAGCAGGAACCTGAACGGGTGGAACAGTTCGTAGTCCTCCTCGGGTCGCCGGTCCGTCCAGAACGGATGCTCCTGGAAGCAGGCGTTGTTGAGTTCGGTGTACAGTGCGATCTCCCTCCGCATGTGACGGCGGTCCATGGGGCGCACGGTGATGCCGGAGGTCTCGCGGACCGTGGTGCGGCGCTTCAGGCGGTTTTCCCGCCACAACCGGTAGAAGGACTCGTTGTGAAAACGGTAGGACACCATGTGCCGCGGCTTCAGGGCCGCGAAATAGTCGAGATAGTAGGGCGGGGAGTAGGGCAGGCCGAAGATGGGCGGCTCGTCGAAGCGCGAGGCCAGGAAGCCCGCCGCATAGTTCAGGTGGCCGCACAGGCCCACGATGATGCGCGTGGCGTCGGGGAAGGAGGCACGGGCGGTCTGCCGCAGGCAGGCCTCCACGTCGGACAGGCCGAAGATGGCCTCGAAGAAGGCGATCTGCACCGCATCGGGCATGTTCCGGTCGGCGATCAGGGAGAAGCGGCCCACGACGTGGGGGCCGTCGCACAGCAGGAAGCTCTCGACACGGGCATGGGCAAAGAAGACGCTGCGGGGCCGCGCGAGCAGGTCCACGAGGTCGGCCTCCGTGTTGCGTGCGAAGGGATTGCCCGCATAGACCATCGAAGATATGTGATGAAACTGTGCCCACTGCGATCGCGAATCGACAGGCACCGCCCGGATCATGAGAAGATCTCCTCGATCTGCTCGAAGCCGAGAAACCGGGTGTAGGACGAGGCGCAGTAGGAGCCCGCCAGGCTGAAGACCAGCCACTCCTCCTCTTCAACCTCCGGGAGCTTGATGTCGTGGGCCAGGAAGTCCCGGCTGTACGTGGAGCACCCGTACACCGAGGTGTCCATCAGGGGACCATCCTGCCCGTTGAGACGGAACACCGGATGATAGGCGTCGTCGGGATAAAGCAGGGGGCGCGTGAACTGGGCCGAGGAGGCATTGACGCCGATGAGCTGCCGGCCGTTGCGGTGCTTGACATCGGTGACGCGCACGGCCAGGAAGCCGGCCTCGGCGCCGATGATGCGTCCGGGCTCGAGCAGCAACTGGATCGTCCGGCCCATCCGTGCGTTGAGCGCGTTCATCTGTTCGGTGACCAGGCGGCCGTATTCCTCCATCGGGAAGTGCTCTCCGCCGGAGTCCTCCACACCGAAGCCGCCGCCGAAGTCAAGATAGACCAATTTGGGGAAGAGCGTGGCCAGATCCGTCATGACCTCATAGCACTCCCTGAAGTAGTCGAGTTCCATGATGTCCGTACCCAGATACAGGTGCAGGCCCTCGATGAAGGGATTGCCCGCCAGGGCCTCGAGCTCAGACAGATCGAGGCCAAGACGGCTGTCCTTGCCCAGGAAATAGCCGCTGCGTGTCTTGCGGGGGGTGACCCGATCGCCGATGTTGCAGCGCAACCCAACGGGCGCGTCGGGGTACAGTTTCCAGAACCGGCGCAACTGGCTGGTGGAGTCGAGGTTGAGCACCGCACCGGAGTTCCGGACCGATGAGAGCAGGGAGTCACTCATGCCCGAGGACGTGAACACGATGTCCCGCCCGGAATACCCAACATACTGGGCGATCTGCAGGTGACCCAGGGAGTTGACGAAGACCTTGATCCCGGCGTTGCGCGTCAGGCGCAGAAAATCCGGACTGGCGTTGGCCATGGTGGCGAAGTGGACGGACTTGTTCTCGTAGGGAATGGCCGTGAACTGGCGGCACTGTTTGGTGATCAGATTTGAATCGTACCAGTAAAAGGCCTGATCACGCATCTTCGTGATCCGGGTCAGCGCCGTTGTGACTTCGGGGGTTAGTTGCATCGGGATTTCCCTTCGATGGATTATTTTTCAGGCAGCGAGAAATCGACGGAGAACTTGTTGTTCCGGCCTGGCTTTTCGGGAGGAATCGACGTCTTTTCCAGCTGGGCCTCGTCGTAGTTCTGCTCGAAGTATCCCTTGAGCAGCTTGGTGCGGCTGGGATGGCGAAGCTTGCGCAGGGCCTTGGCTTCGATCTGGCGGATGCGCTCGCGGGTGACGGAGAAATCCTGGCCCACCTCCTCGAGCGTGTGGTCCGACCGCGCACCGATGCCGAAGCGCATGCGCAGCACCTTCTCCTCCCGGGGGGAGAGGGTGGCCAGCACCTTGCGGATCTGTTCCTCGAGGCTGTTGGCGATGACCGCGTCTGGCGGGGCGATGACGGTCTTGTCCTCGAGGAAATCGCCAAGGTGGCTGTCTTCCTCGTCACCAACAGGACTCTCAAGCGAGATGGGTTCCTTGGCGATCTTGAGCACCTTGAGGACCTTGTCGGGGGGGATCTCCATGCGATCTGCGATCTCGTCTGGCGTCGGCTCCCGGCCGAGCTCCTGAACGAGCATCCGGCTGACACGGTTGAGCTTGTTGATGGTTTCAATCATGTGCACCGGGATGCGGATGGTGCGCGCCTGGTCGGCGATCGAGCGCGTGATGGCCTGGCGGATCCACCAGGTGGCATAAGTGGAGAACTTGTACCCGCGGGTGTACTCGAACTTGTCGACGGCCTTCATCAGGCCGATGTTGCCCTCCTGGATCAGATCCAGGAACTGCAACCCGCGGTTGGTGTACTTCTTGGCGATGGAGACGACCAGGCGGAGGTTGGCCTCGACGAGCTCGTTCTTGGCGCGCTCGGCCTGCTCCTCGCCACGGCAGATCGCCTCGTAGGTCTCCCGCAGCTCGGCGAAGTTCAGTTCGCTCTCCTTCTCGAGCTTGATCTTGGCCTTCTCGCTCTCCCTTGCCTTGAGATCCAGCTCCTGCAGCTTTTCGAGGGAGAAAAACCCGGACTTGGTGCGGGTGCCCTTGCCGGAGCGGATCTGACCGCGAAGATCCCGCAGGGAGAGCCCGCAGGTCAGTTCAACCTCACGCACGACGCCTTCGGTCTCGGTCATGCGGGTGAGCATGTCCTTGAGGCGGTTGACGACGTCCTGGATCTGCTGCTTGTGCAGCTTCAACTCGCAGAGGGCTTCGTAGAAGTCCTTCTGCAGTTTCTCCAGCGGTGTGAGGTTGCGCTTGTTCAACAGGCGCTTGTAGGAGCCGATCACGGTGGGAGTTTTCTGCTTGATCCGGGCGCGGTTCTGGTTCTGGAGCTTGTGGATGTCCTTGTTCAGGCGCTTGATCTTGTCGATCAGGCGGAGGATCTCCTCTTTCTGGCGTTCCTCGTCGCTGCTGTCCGGGGTTTCCCCATCATCATACTTGCGCGTGACGTCGCGCACGCGGATCTTGTCCTTGCGAAGCTTCTCGCCGAGGTTGATGATTTCCTGAACGGCCAACTGGGAGTTCAGGACGACCTCGAGCACACGGGCTTCCCCGTCCTCGATGCGTCTGGCGATGTCCACTTCGCCTTCGCGGGTGAGCAGCGAAACCTCGCCCATCCGGCGCAGGTACATGCGGACCGGATCGTTGTTGTGGATGCCGGGGGTGTCATCATCGATCTCCTTGTCCGAATCGATGCCGGCGTCGTCATCGGAGTCGGGCACGCTGATGGTGCTCTCGGGGATTGAGGAGAGGATCTCCTCGGCGGCTTCCACGAGCTGCTCGGCCTCCATATCCTCACCCATGGCGACCAGCTCCAGCAGCTTGGCCTGCGGGTCCATCAGCGCAGGAAGGACCTTGAGTTTTGCGGGGGTCGGCTCGGGTGCGGGAGCCATTGTGGGTTCGTTCCGAACGGGCTCGGCCTTCTTGGCCGCGACGGCGGGTTTCTGGGGTTGCTGATTTTTCAATGGGGCTTTCTTCTGCGCCGGAGCAGGAATGGCCGCCTGGACATTTTTTTGAGGAGCGGAATTCCTGGGTTGGGCGTTTTTCTGCGGCGTCACCGGCTTGGAAACCGGCAGGTTCTTCTGCTGGACGTTTTTCTGTTGGACGTTTTTCTGGGGAACGTTCTTCTGTTGGACGTTTTTCTGTTGGACGTTTTTCTGGGGAACGTTCTTCTGTTGGACGTTCTTCTGGGGAACGTTCTTCTGTTGGACGTTCTTCGTCGGCGCCGGGTTCTTCGATGGTGCGCGCTTGCCCTGGGTGTTCTTCTGCGGCTGGGTATTCTTTGCGGCCGTGTGTTTCTGGGGCTGCGCGTGCTTCGGATCCGGTTTTTTTGGTGAGTGGGAAGCGCGAGCGGGCTCGTTCTTTTTAACGGGCTGGGGCGCGTGCCTGGTCGGTTGGACCTTTTTCTGGGGCTGTGCCTGTCTCGGATCCGGACGCTTCGTGGTGTGATGTCCGCGCACGGGCTCGGCCTTCTTTTCGCCGCGGGTGCGGCCCTGGGCACGAGAGTCATGCGCTGGCTCGGCCCTGCGGGAGTCGGTCTTCCTGGCCGGCTGTGCGTTTTTCGCGGGCGCCGCCTTCTTCGGCTCGGCCTTCTTCGGGGCCTGGGCGCGATGGTCGTTGCGGGAGTTCTTTGCGGGCAGCGCCTTTTTCGGCTCGGTCTTCTTCGGGGCCTGGGCGCGACCTGCGTCCCGGGCCTGGTTGCGAGGATCCGGCTTCTTGCCGGTTACGGGTTTCTTCGCGCTGGTGTTCTTCAGTTCGGCCTTCTTCGGGGCGTTCGCTGTGCGATCGTTTCGCGCCTTTGTTCCTCGATCGGCCTGCTTGGGTTCGGGCTTGCGGCCCCGCGATTCGGCGGCGCTTTTTCCGGACGGCGCCTTGGCTGCCGGAGCGTGCTTGGACGTGCCTCCCTTGGGAGGCCGGTTCCGCGAGGTGGTCTCGGGTTTCTCGTTCTTCGTGTCCCGGACGACCTTCTGCGGGCGCTTGGGTGCGGCAGGTGCTGGCTGGTTCCGGACCTTGCCGGCGGGCTCGTTCCGGCCGCCTTTGCCGGGTTGGGCTTTTTTCGTGGACTTGGGCTCCTCCACTTTTTTTGAGGCCGGTTTTCCTTGTTTTCCGGACGGTTCCCGTTTGTCGGACTTGGCAACAACTCCGCCGTGGCCAGTCTTGCCGCGCGAAGCCCGGGTCGAATCAACTGAACTGGTGGTACTCTGGGTCTTTTTCTTCGTCATGAGTTGCCCCTCGGAATTGGACAAGTTGGTTGCGGGTCTTTTCCAGATTCATTCGTTCCAGCAGCAGGTTCCGGTAGAGTTCGCCCTGCTCCTGTTTGTTTAGCGCCTGCAATTGCGCGTCCAATTCCCGGATCTTTCGCTTCACGCCATGGAGTTTGAAGTTGCGCAGGTACTCGGAGAGGGTTTCTTCCGGTTGCGCGATGTTTTTCATGGATTCGGCGATTTCCTGGTAGGACTTCACAATTGAAGGAGGCAGGATGGTTATGAGTTGGTCAGTGTTCTTCCACAGGGTGTCCTCAAGGATGAGGCGCCACAGATCGCGGACCGAGGTCGAGGCCAGTTGGTCGCCCAGAAACTGTAGGACTTCACCGGAGACCATCCGCTCGTGCTGGGAAAGAAAACAGATCAGGTAAAATAAATGCTTATACTCAGACTTCTCCTCGGCGGAGAGGTTCAACTCGGGCAGCACCGGTACAGGTGCCGACGCGGGGATCCGGAATCTGCCGGCCCCTGAGACGGGCTCGAGCACCGGACGGACATCCTTGACGTCGAGCCGGAGCATCAGGGCGATCTGGTTCATGTAGGGGCCACGCTGCGCGGCAGGCACCCACTTCCACAGGCCCGCGACCGCTTCGAGGCTCCGGACGCGTTCGGAGATCGGGGCATCCGGCGACGCCAGGGTCATCTGAAGAAACGTGTCAAGCACCGGTAGTGAGCGCTCGAGCATCAGCCGCAGCGCCTCGACGCCCTGTTCGCGAACGAAGGTGTCAGGGTCGTGCGGTTCTGGCAGCAGCACGACCTTGCCGCCGCTGCCGGCTTCGAGCAGCAGGGGCAGGGCACGCAGGGTGGCCTTGCGTCCGGCTGCGTCGCCGTCGAACATCAGCCACACGTTCTGGGTGTAGCGCATCAGCAGTTGGATCTGGGCGGCGGTGAGGGCGGTGCCCAGCGGCGCCACCGTCGGGGGCAGACCTGCCTGGGCCAGGGTCAGCACATCGACGTTGCCCTCGACGAGCAGGACGCGGTCGGCCTGGCGCAGGTGCCGCTGCACCTCGTGCAGTCCGTATACGGAGTGACTCTTGGTATAGATCGACGATTCCGAGGAGTTGACGTATTTCCCCTCGGGACGGTCAGACTGGAGGATGCGGCTGGAGAAGCCGCGGACGTTGCCGAAGGAGTCGGCGATCGGGAACATGATGCGATCCCGGAAGAAGTCATAGGGGCCGCGCCCCTGCTGGCTCTCCCGCAGCAGACCGACCTCGAGGGCCTCCGGGATCAGTCCGAGACCCTGCAGGTGCCCGGTGAGCCCGTCCCAACTGTCGGGGGCATAGCCGATGCGGTAGTGGTGCAGCACCTCGGGACCCAGGCCGCGCTTCTCGAGGTATTCCCGGGCATGGGCGGCACCTTCGGCATGGAGGCGATCACGGAAAAAGTCCGTAGCCACTTCGTTGACGTGATAGAGTTTCTGGCGTTGCCGCTCGCGGCGGCGTTCGTCATCATGTTCCTCAGAGGTCTGCACCTCCAGTTCGATCCCGGCAGCAGCAGCGGCACTTTGGACGGCCTCCGAAAAAGTATAGCCTTCGGAACGCATCAGGAAGTCGAAGATGTCGCCCTTGGCCTGACAGCCGTAGCAGATGTAAAAATCCTTGTCAGGGTAGACGTAGAAACTGGGATCTTTTTCCTGGTGGAAGGGGCAGGCGCCACGTAACTGGGCGCCCGACTGGTGCAGGGTGACGCGCGCGCCGACAACGTCGGCTATGCGAAGGGCTTTGCGAATCTGCTGAAGTTGCTGAGAACCGAATCGCACGCTATGTCCCGGAATGGTTGCCGGCACAGGAAGTTTTCCGGTTCAGGTCCGAAAAATCATCTCTTGGCCGGACGAAATCGGCGTAATATAGAGGAGTTGACCGAAAAGTCAACCTTCTATATTCAGGAAAACATCACAGGGTGAGTGAGAAGGCAAATTGAACGCAGCCTTTGGCAATAAAATCATTTCGCAAAGTGGCAGAAGAATCGAGGTTGACCCCTGACCGCAACTTTGATAGATATCTCTGACCTGTCCGCCCGGTGAGTCCGGCAGCGGCTGGTTTTTCGTTGACCCTGGAGGTATTCGTGAGCGTTCTTTGTGCCGTACAAACCCCGGAAGGGCAGCCCGTCAGTTCCTCGATGGCGATCGCCGCGCCGGCCACCCCAGCCCAGCCTGTCGCGCCCGTGGCGCAGCCTGGTGCCCCCCTGGCCCAGACCGCACCGGCTCCCGATGGACAGATGACCACTGTTCAACCGCAGAAGTCCACACAGGAGTCTCCGCAGGGCTGCGGCGGCGGAAACCCGATGTTCTCGTTCCTGCTGCTGGGCGTGATGTTCGTCGTGTTCTATCTCTTCCTGATTCGTCCCCAGCAGAAACGACAGAAAGAGATGCAGTCGATGCTCAACGCATTGACGAAGGGCGATCGAGTGATTACTTCCGGCGGCATGCTCGGGACCATCGTCGCCATCACGGATCAGGTCGTCACCCTTGAGGTCGGCGACAAGACCCGCATCAAGGTCCTGCGCTCCCACGTGCAGGGCAAACAGGCCGGAATGCCGGGTGACGCCCCGGAGGGCAAGAAGAGCAACGACAAGGAATCCAAGGAATCCGATTCCTAGGTGAATAGGGGAGTTCAATTATGGATCGCAAGTGGTTATGGCGTGCATTGTTATTCTCGTTCTTCGGAATCTTTTCCGTTGTGTACCTGCTGCCGACGTTCGCTCCGAGCTCGCTGCCGGGCTGGTACAAGGGATATTTCACGAAGAAGGTCCTTCTGGGTCTGGATCTGGCCGGCGGCGTTCACCTTGAGTACGCCATCGACACCGATTCCATCATCGAAAGCCAACTCGACAACTGGGGTGAGGATGTCAAGGGCAAGTTGATGGAAGCCTACGGCGAGAAGGACAAGGAAAACAGCGAACATTTCTCGATCATCACCCGCGGCAACCGGCTGGAGATCACCTTCAAGAAGGAGATCAACCAGGATTTCCTCACCAAGGCGACCGCGGATTATACCGATGCACGGGATCCGAAGCTGCACCGCGTGGACACCAAGGATCTCACGGTCTTCTACGCGATCGACAACGAGTTCACCAAGGACCTGGAAGAAAAGGCCCTCGTGCGTGCGGTCGACACCATTCGTGACCGTGTCGACGAATTCGGCGTCGCCTCGCCCGAGATCTACCGCAAGGACGACATGATCGTCGTGGAGCTGCCCGGCCTCGACAAGGACAGCCAGGAGAGCATCAAGCGCATCATCATGCGTTCGGCGCACCTGGAGTTCAAGTTGGTCGACTCCGAGAGCCAGTATATGAAGGAAGTGGCCAAGTACCTGCGCACGACCTATGGCATGGACGAAGCCGGCATCATCCAGAAGGCCCCTTACAAGGGTCTGGTGGTGGTGCCCGACTCCTATGGCGCCCGCAAGGGAGGCGACAAGAACCGCACCCTGTACTTCCAGATGGACGTGGGTTCCCGCGATCTGCCGGTCGAGCAGCAGCAGGAGTTCAACCGGGTCCGCAAGGTCATGGACAAGTTGTTCCGCGAGGAGCTTCCCAAGGCCGGTCTGCCCGTGCCCCAGGGTCGCGAAATCGGCTTCGAACGCACCGTCAAGCACACCGATCAGGGCATTCCGACCGCCCAGAAGGTCATCCAGTCGATGATCCTGATCCGTAACACGAAGGTCACCGGCGAATACATCGTCAACGCCCAGGTCGGTTACGACCAGCAGGGCGCGGCCGTCGTCAACGCCCGGTTCAACCGCACCGGCGGCAAGTACTTCGGCGATCTGACCGGCAAGCACATGGGCTGGAAGATGGCCATCAAGCTCGACGAGTGGGTCGAGTCCGCCCCGGTCATCCAGGACGAGATCTTCGAGAACGTGCAGATCAGCCTCGGCGTGACCGGCAGCCAGCAGGAACGCTATCGCGAGGCCGAGGAGCTTGTCGGCGTGCTTCGCTCCGGCTCGCTGCCCGCCCCGCTCTCCAAGGAGATGGAGTTGAACAAGGGACCGTCGCTGGGCAAGGACGCCATCCGCCGCGGCACCATCGCGTTCATCATCGGCATCATCCTGGTCGTCGGATTCATGATCTTCTACTACCGCTGGAGCGGCCTGATCGCCGTCTCGGCCCTGGGCCTCAACGTCACGATGATGATGGCGATCATGGCAGCCTTCGAGGCGCGCCTTACACTGCCGGGCATTGCGGGAATTGTCCTGACGCTGGGTATGGCCGTCGACGCCAACATCATCATCTTCGAGCGCATCCGTGAAGAGCTGCGCCTGGGCAAGAATCCGCGTGCCGCCATCGAGGCCGGTTATGGCCGGGCCTTCTGGACCATCATGGATTCGCAGATCACCACGGCCATCGCCGGCATCGTCCTGTACGAATTCGGCACCGGCCCGATCAAGGGCTTCGCTGTGACGCTGATCATCGGAATCATCACCTCGGTCGTTACGGGCGTCTTCTTCACGCGCGTGGTGTACGACTTCGTCAATTCCCGTAAAAAGCTGGAAAATCTGAGCATCTAGGAGTCGGCCATGTTCGAGATCATCAAGCCTGGAATCAATATCAACTTCATGGGAAGCCGCAGGAAGGCGTTTTTGTTCAGCGGCACCCTCGTCGGTCTCAGCCTGCTCATTCTGATCGGCAACATGTTCCTGCCCGGCCGCGGCTCGATGCTGAACTACGGACTGGACTTCCTGGGTGGCACGCAGATCCAGCTCGAGTTCGATCGCAAGGTGGCCCCCGGCGACCTTCGCATTGCGCTGGAGAAGATCGGCTACAAGGATGCCTCCGTGTCCGCCATGGGCAAGACCGGCTATCTGGTGTCCATGCGCTCCTTCTCGTCGATCACCGACGACCAGCGGGCCGCCATCGAGAAGTCCTTCATGGACAAATACAAGAGCGAACTGTTCCGGATCCGCTTCTCCGCTGCGGGCGATCACATCAAGGTCCGCTTCCATGCGCCGGTCAAGCTGGACGAGTTCGAGGCCCTGTTCGTGGCCCTCAACCTCAAGGCCCGCGTGCCCCAGGCCGAGCTCACCCCCGAGGCCATCGACTACATCACCCGCGTGGGCAAGGGCGAGACGCCGAAGTGGGACAAGCCCATGCCGGCCGAGCTCGACTATGCCGAGACCCTGACCGTCAGCCCCAAGCGCAATGAATACACCATCCTCCTCGAGTCCGTGTCCGAGAAGATCGAGGAGGGGCTGTTCAAGGCGCTGGGAACCAAGGCCTCCGTGCTGAGCGTGGAGAGTCGTGGTCCGCAGGTCGGCAAGCGGCTGCGCATCCAGGGCATCCTGTCCCTGCTGTATGCGCTGGGCTTCATCCTGCTCTACATCGTGCTGCGCTTCGACCTCAAGTTCGCTCCGGGCGCCATCGTGGCCCTGATCCACGACGTCCTGATCACGGTCGGTATCTTCGCGCTCTTCTGGCGCGAGTTCTCGCTGCCGATCCTGGCGGCCCTGCTGACCATCGTGGGTTACTCGCTCAATGACACCATCGTCGTGTACGACCGCATCCGCGAGAACATCCTCAAGCTGCGCTCGCACTCGCTGACGAAGGTCGTCAACACCTCCATCAACGAGACCCTGTCCCGCACCATCCTGACCTCGGCCACCACGTTCTTCACCGTGGCCGCGATCTTCGTCGTGGCCGACGGCGTGCTGCGCGACTTCGCCCTGGCGATGGGCATCGGCATCATCGTCGGCACCTATTCCTCCATCTTCGTGGCTTCCCCGATGGTCATCTTCGTGGAAAACACCTTCGGCCGGTACTTCGTGGCGGACAGCCGCCAGGAAGCCGAACCCATGGATGAAGATGAAGAGGAAGAGGGCGACGAAGGTGACGACGATGACGCCAACGAAGGCAAGCCCGACGAGGAACTGACCGAGGAAGAGCTCAAGGAGCGCGACCTGAGGAAGGCCAAGCGGCTGCGTCGCAAGTCCCGCGGCGGCCGCGGTGGAAAACGCAAGGGGTAGTTCCGACGCCCGCATCCGTCATGTGAGTGTTGGTGTCCCCCCTTTTCCGTTTCCCCATCGCGTGTGCCCGTGAATCATCAGACATCTTCGCTCAGACCCCTCCCAATCATCCCTGACCATTCCAGTGAGACTGCATACGAAATCGAAACCCGGTTCCAGTTGCTGCCGCTGACGGCCCGGATCCTCGCCGTGCGGGGCTTTGTGGCCGACGACCGGCTCGAGGCATACCTGCATCCGCGCCTGGCGCGCCTGGAGAAGCCCGACACCCTGGCCGACTACGAGAAGGCCATCACCTACCTGGCCGCTGCCGTGTCCGCGGACGAGACCATCGGGATCTTTGGTGACTATGACACCGACGGTATCTCCTCGGTTTCCCTGTGGGTGCTCTTCTTGCGGGCGATCAAAAGGAAATCCCTGACCCGTCTGGCCCACCGGGATCGCGGCTATGGACTGACCGCGGAGGATATCCGCTTCTTTTCCGACGCCGGCCTTCGCTCGGTCATCGCCTGCGACGTCGGATCCACGGATCACGAGGCCGCCGAGATCGCGCACAGGCTGGGCCTCGAGTTGATCATCGTGGATCATCACCATCTTCAGCAGCCCTATCCGAAGGCCCACGCCCTGATCAATCCGCTTCGTCCGGACTGCGGCTTCCCCTTCCCGGGGATGGCCTCGGTGGGTCTTTCATTTTATCTCATGGCCGGCCTGCGCTCCCGGCTCGAGGCCGACTGCAGGATCCCGCCTGCGGATCTGCCGGAGCTCAAGGAATTTCTCGACATCGTGGCCCTGGGAACGCTGGCGGATGTGTCGCCGCTGACAGGCAACAACCGCATCCTGGTGCACCACGGCCTGAGGCTGATCACTGCACGCAAGCGGCCCTCGATTCGTGCCCTGTGCATGGCCGCGCACATCGATGCCGCCGAGGAGATCACGGAGAAGCATGTCGTGTTCCGCATGACGCCCAAGCTCAATGCGCCAGGCCGCATGGGCGACGCGGACCTGAGCCTCCAGCTCCTGACGGCCGCCGACTACCAGGAATCGCTCCAGATTGCCGGCGAACTGACGCGCATCAATGAACGTCGCCAGCAGATCCAGGAACAGATGTTCAAGGAGGCCGTCGTGCAGGCCGAAGCCTCGATGGACTACCGATGGGGCATCGTGGTGTCGGGAACCGACTGGCACCCCGGCATCGTCGGCATCGTTGCGGCCAAGCTTGCCGAGCAGTTCAAACGACCCGCGATCGCGATCGCCCTGCGTGGGGACATCGGTCGCGGCTCCGTGCGCACCTTCGCGAACATCAACATCTTCGAGGTGATCGAGAAGACCACCGGACACCTGATTTCCTACGGCGGACACCAGGGTGCGATGGGCATCGAGATCGCACGCGAACAACTCGGCGATTTCGCCAGGGCTTTCGATGACCAGTTGCAAGTCTATGCCGGAACGGGCGACGAACTCCCCACCGCGGTGGATTCGATCGTGCCACTGCACGAGTTGACCTCCCATTTCATGAATGAACTGAAGTTGCTGTCCCCGTTCGGCAACCAGAATCCAGAGCCCGTCCTGATGTGCCGCAACCTCGAGGTGGTCTCCGTGCGGTATCCGAAGAATGTTCACGTCTCCGTCCGGTTGCGGGATCCCGTGACCCAGGCCGTGCGCCAGGCCATTGGATTCAACATGGCCAAGTCCCAGCGCGAGATCGGCTCGATCGTCAACATCATTTACGTGCCCGAGAGGAACGCCTACAATCCCGAGGGCCTTCAGTTGAGGATCCTGTTCCTGTGGAACGCCGAGGAAAAGAACGGATGACCGAAGATCAGAACCAGCCCGACGACCCGAACGACCCGGAAGGCGAGCTCGAGCCGCCGCGGCCCAAGCGCAGGGTCCGGCTCACCTACCGGTCGGCCGAGCGCTCCATGATGGCCGATCAGGTCCTCATCCTGATGGCGCTGCTGGTCGCTTTCTTCATGGTGTATTCGCGTGGTTGCCAGTCCTCGTTCGATGGCATGACGCGGCTGTTGACGGAGGATGTGCCTGCCCGGTCGGATGCCGGTGCATCGGAGCCGGCAAGGTAGGGATATGAAGGGAGACTCGGACGACGCGGGATGGTCCGGTCTGGGGGGAGGTGACAGTGAAAGACATACAGATATCCAAGAATGATGCCATGCTTCAGCAGGTGGTTGGAACCTGCCTGATGACACGGGATCTCGATTCGTTGTGGATGCTCGGAGATCCTGCCGACGTGGTGCCTCAGTTGCCCCCAGCCGCGGTCTATCACCTGAGCCGGGTCGCCGAATACGAGGATCGGCAGTTGCTGGTGCTGCACGCCGCGGTGGAGCAGATCCAGTGCTGCTGGGACATGGATACCTGGAACCGCGACCGTTTCGATCCCGCTGGAGCCGACGGGTGGCTCGCGCGGATCGTGGAGCTGCCCGATGAGGCATGGCTCGAGAAGATCCATGGGCTGCTGCAAGACGGCTTCGGGCTGCATCTGCTGTCGCGGGTGGTGATTTTCAACCTGAAGATGGAGGCCGAGCACCCGGAGGATACCGCCTACTACACGACTCCGGACGAGTACTTCGAACTGCAGCCGCTGGAAGGGACGCCCGAGGACGCCTGGAACACGATCATCCGGTTCATCGACAGGTGGTACGAGACCGATGCCACGGGCATCCAGCAGCTGCTGCTGGCGACGATCATGGAGTTCCCCACCGCCCTCGAGGAGGAAAGCTACCGCCTGCGCAACGGCCGGATCCGGGACGAGGGCTTCTGGGACTCCCACTCTGCCCAGGCGGTCTACACTCCCGTGGATCCCGCCCGCATCTCCATCGATCGCCTGAGCGCCCCGCTGGAGCCTCCCGTGGTCCGGTCGTTTTTACCGTCGACCCCGGGGCCGGCGCCCCGTGACGTGTTCGCCGCCTCCCTCGAAGGGCTCACCGAAGACGAGCAGGACGCCGTTCGGAGCAACTTTGCCCTGCTGTGCAACCGGATGACGGCCGCAGACGGCGTGGACATCGCCGATGAGACGGGCATGAACGATGTGCTGGATCGTGCCAGGGCCGGCGTGAACCTGGGATTGTCGTATTTTGTGCGTCATCGGAAGGTCCCGGGGGTGGACATCCTGCGGAGCCTGCACGTCTCCCACCTGTTCCAGTGCGGATATTTCCTGCAGAAGCAGACCTCGATCCTGGCTGCGACCCTGATGCGCACGGGCGTGGTCTCACTCTCTCCGGGCACCTCGACGCTGCTCGAGGGGCCCTGGTCCGCCTTCTTCGCGGCCCAACTGGAGCGTCATCCCAAGCTCGACCCCGGCCTCGGCGGCGGGGGGCGGGCTGTGGCCGCATCGGAGCTTGAGCAGATCGCTCTGATCACCGAACTGCTCGAAGAGTTGAGCGTGTTCAAGGGGCTGTGCTTTGAGGTCCTGGGACTCCCCGCCAGCCTGCTGACCGAGGAAGGTGCAGCCCGCACGACGCGACGCACGCCTGGGGCGATCACCTTCGGGGATCTGTTCCGCTCGGCGGCTGTGGCTCTGGTCGTCCGCGGAAAGACCTCGGCGGTGCCGCTGACCCGACCCGCAGTCAAGCAGTTTTACGCCGATCCCGCCAACCTGAAGCGGGCCACGCACGAACTGACGCAGAAGCTCGCCGCCTCGGTGGCGCTGACGCCCCGGCGGCTGGCGCGCATCGTCGCCACCCATCTCGCACCCCTGGCGTCCGAGAAGGATCCGGAGGCTGTACTCCTGTTGCGCAGGATCCCGCCCCCGGCTCCCCGATAAAAACTCTCCCCAAATTTCTCATTTTTCCATATAATCCGTCCGGAAAGCCGTTGCCAACCATGCAACCGAAGGAGATGTTGATGCAGTTGACTGAAGCCGTCGCCCTTCCGCAGGATTGCGTCCTGCTGCCCCTTTTCCAGGGAGGACTCCTGGTCTCCCGTTCCCACGCCGTGTTCTGCCGTGTGCCCGCCGGGAGCGTGCCTGCCGTGGAGGAAGTGATCTCCGGCCGGACGTCCGTGGATGCGCTGGATCCGGAGCTGGTGCTCGACCTCCGCAAGCACGGGTTCTTCGATGCCCCCAGGCCTGAGAAGGACGATCCGCCGTCGGTCCAGTTGCAGATCACCAACGCGTGCAACCTGCTGTGCACCTACTGCTGCACCAACTCGGGCACGGCCCGGACCGACGAGATGACCTACGAGGAGGTGTCCGACGTGATCGACCGGATTCCGGCCCTGCTGGGCCGGCGGGGACGGGTCGCGATCCTCGGTGGCGAACCCCTGCTGGTCCCCTGGGCGGTCGACGCCGCCTCGCGTATCCTTGAACGGGACCTGGACCTGACGCTGTTCACCAACGGCATGCCCATGGCCGATCCCGTCCTCGCCGAGAGGGTGGCCGGGCTCGTGAAGCGGGGGGCCCAGGTGCGCATCAGCCTGGCCGGACCCACCGCCGAGACCTGCGACTCGTTTTCCGGCACCAGCCGGTTCGAGACAGCCGTCTCGGCCATCTCCAACCTGTACGCAGCCGGTGGCGAGGCCGTGATCGATCTGATGCTGTTTCCTCAGCATGTCGACGACGTCGCCGGCGAGTTTCACGCCCTGCGAAAACGTCTTCCGCCGGGCATCAAGATCGCCCTGGGCATCGCCTACCTGTCCGGCCGCGAGAGCGGTGAGCATGTGTTTCCCTCACGCTACGAACTCGAGAAGGCGCTGGACCGCATCGCGTTCGAGGCCGGGGAGACCATCACCGCGGTGCAGCCCAGCCCGCTGGCACACCGGCGTGAGGGATGCGGCTGCGCGCTCGGGCACCACCTCCATCTGCGCTCTGACGGTTCGCTCTTCCCGTGCTTCAAGATGGAGGAGAAGGTGGGGCACCTGCGCGTCGAGGGCTTCGAGGCGGCGCTGAAAAAGGTCCGCTCGAATCCGCATCCGGCGGCCGAGCTGCCGCTCTGTCGCGAATGCACGCTGGCGACGCTGTGTGGCGCCGGCTGCCGGTCCGACAACTATCTCTACACGACCGAAGGCGATCTGCCGCTGTGCGACACCTGGCGGGTGCGCGTGATCAGCGAGCTGCTCGCCGACGACTGGGTGACCGCCCTGGACTGGCCGATTCACCACCTGCTGGCCGAGGCGCACCGCCGAGGCATCGAGGCCCCCGTGGAGGTTCGTCCGCGTGGGATCTCCAGGCACTGTGTCGATCATTGAAGGAGTAGCTGATGCAGGAAAGAATCATCGCCATCTGTCTGGAGGACTGCTATCCCGTGCATGAGAGCCTGCGCTTTCTGCAGTGTACGGCGCTGAAGGGGGAGGGGCTCTTCGTCGGGGAGGACGGGGTGGTCGGCATCGACAGCAGTGTCCCGGCGTACTGCCAGTTGCGCGTGACCGGCGACGACCGGCTCGCCGCCCTGGCCACCGGGGGGATGCTTGCCGGGGCCCGGGTTCATCGCGGCGGCCGCTTCGTGGATCTGTCGACCGGGAAGCCGGTCATCCTCTGCGACGGAGACTTCCTGGCCGTGCCGGGCCGATGCTACCAGATCCATGTCCACGGCGAGACGGCCCGTGCGTCGGAGCCTTCCTACCTGCACGCGAAGGAGCCGGCTTCGTCAACGCTGGCCCGTCTGGCCGCCGCCGGGCTGGTCGCGGTCACCAGCATGGCCGGTTCGCTGGGATGCACACCGCGTGAGTCCAATGTCAACGAGAAGCCCGAAGTGACCCCCGACCGGCCGCTGCCGCCGCGTCCGGAGCCGCCGGCGGGAAAGGAACCTCAACAGAAGGTCGATCCGATCGACGTCCGGGATGAGCCGCCCGTGATCGCACCCGACCCGAACTACCCATAGGTGCACACATGCCACGACCCCTTGCGATCTGCATCGAGAACTGCTACCCGCCGCACGAGAGCCTCCGCTATCTGCGCTGCTGCGCCATCACCGGCGTCGATCCCGGCCTGGCGGTCACCCCGGGGGGCGAGGTCGTCTGGAAATCCGACGGACCCGCGCTGTGCGAGATCTGGGTGTCCTCCGACGAGAAACTGATCTGCTTCCGGCCGCCCGGGGCACCGGCGGGGGCGCGCATCCACCGTGCCGGCCGCGAGGTCACGCTGGAGGAGAACAAGCCCGTGGTGGTGATCTCGGGAGATTACCTGCTGCTTCCCGGGCACTGCTACCGCATCCATGTCCACGGGGAGGCATCCGAGGTGACCGGTCCGCGGTTCCTGGACTTCGAGGAACCCGCCTCCTCCACCTGGGCGCGCTTTGCCGTCGCCGGCGCGCTCGTGCTGGGGACGGTCGTGGTGCCTGCCTGCAGCCGTCCGCCGGCCGAGGGGACCAAGCCCGTGGAGGTCCGCGCCGAGCCGCCGTCGGTGGAGCCCGTGCGCAAGGGGGAACCTGAGTCGCCTCCCCCCGATGATCTGGAGGAACTCGTCGAGCCGTCCGAGGCCATGACACCGAAGGATCCCGGGCCGCCGGCCAAACCGGTGCCGCCGCCCGACAAGTCCGATGCCGGCGTCCCCGCCGGTGAAGACGGCAACAATGCCATGAAGCCCATCGAGGTGCGTCCGGTGCCTCCCTCGGTCCCAGCCCCGCGCAAGCCGGTGCCGCCGCCCAAACCCCCCGGAACCTGAGCAGGAGTCTGACCATGCCCCAGCCCATCGCCATCTGTCTCGAAGACTGTTATTCACCTCACGAGAGCCTGCGTTTTCTGCAGTGTGTGGCCGGATCCGGCCCCGACTTCCGTCTGCTGCTGGCGCAGGACGGCCGCGTCCTGTGGCAGGAAGAGGCCACCGGGAAGGAGGGTGCCGCCTGGTGCCGAATCTTCGTCACCGGGGATCAGCGCCTGGGCGTGATCAGGGACGCCCCGATGCCGGCCGGAGCACGGGTCAGCCGTGCCGGTCGCAGGGTTGATCTGGAGCCCGGAAAGCCGGTGATCCTCATGGAGGGAGATTACGTCGCCCATCCCGGCCGGTGCTACCGGGTGCACATCCATGGCGCCGCAGCCCGTGCAGCCGAGCCGACGTACCTGCAGTCCAACGAGCCTGCCCGGCACACGCTGGCTCGCCTGGCTGCCGCCGGCATCATCGCCGTGACCGCGCTGACGGGCGCAGGCTGTCCGCGCGAGCAGCCCGTGAACGAGCAGCCCGAGGCCCGCAGCGCCGCGCAGCCGCAGCCCGTGGTCATCCCGGACCCGCCTGTGACCGAGCCCGACAAGAAGACAGAACCCATCGAGACGCGGCTCCGTCCGCCCGATGTCGCCAACTGAAACAGGGTGCCACCATGTCCAGAATCATCGCACTGTGCATCGAGGATTGCCAGCCCGCTTCGGGAGATGAACGCTACCTGCGCTGCTGCGCGCTGACGGGCCTGCAGCCCGGTCTGGCGCTGTCTCCGGAGGGGGTCGTCGCCTGGAAGGAGGCCGACGCACCGGCCGCCGTACGGCTGGTCGTCAGCGCGGACGAGAAGCTGGTCTGCTACCGGGAAAAGGGAGCTCCAGGCGGAGCCCGCGTGCATCGTGGCGGCCGCTTTGTCGATGTGGAGGAGCTCAAGCCTGTCGTCCTGCTCGACGGGGATGAGATCACCCTGGGTGACAGACGGCTGCGGCTGCACGTTCATGGCTTCACCGCCGCCTCCCACGATCCGGAGTTCTATGTGGCCCCCGGGGAGGCCTCCCATGGTGGACTCGCCCGGGCCGCGGGTGTGGCCGGCGTCGCCATGGCCGGGCTCATGGCCATGACCGGCTGTGACAAGCCGCCTCCGGACAAACCCATGGAGAAACCGCCCATTGATGTCCGGAACAACCCGCCGGCGCCGCAGGAGCCGGAAATGGAGCCCCCGATGGAGCCGGTTCCTCCGCCGATGGAGGTCCGGGATCAGCCGCCGGTCGCCATCCCTGAGGAGAGGCTGGCGCCGCCCCCACCGGTTCCGCCCACGGAGCCCCTTCCCTGATTCTGTCGCGACCATCCTCCTTCTGAAAAAAGTTGCCGTCCAGGAACAAGTTTATAGTATAGTTCAGCCGGTCAGCCTCCCGTGACGGCGGCCGACGGAGGGTCCCTATGAGCGAGTCCAGACTGGATGGAAAAATCGGCCTGATCGTGCTGGGCATCTGCCTCGCGACGGGGTTGATCGTGTCCTCGATTTTCATCGGCAACGCACTGCTGGGGATGAAGCACCAGCGTGTGATCCGCGTCAAGGGGACCGCCGAGGCCACCGTGATCTCCGACCAGGGCGCCTGGCGGGGCGAGTGGGTCGTCCGCGCCCTCGATCCCAAGGAAGGCTATCTGGCCCTCGAGAGCCGTCGCATGCTCGTCAACGACATGATCAAACAGTACGGCTTCTCCACCGAGACGAAGGTGGTCTTCCATCCGGTTCAGATGGAGACCGAGAAAAAACTCGACGAGCACGGGAATCCCACGTCCATGGTCGAGGCTTACGTGCTGCGGCAGGCCGTCGAGATCCAGTCCCGTGAGGTGAACAAGATCGATCAGATTGCCCGGCAGTCCCCTGAATTGATTAAACACGGAATTGAGTTTCGTGCGTTCCCGGCGCAGTATACCTTTTCTGGCATTGAAAAAATGAAGATGGACCTGCTTGGTCGTTCGATGCGCAACGCGCTGGAGCGGGCCCGCGCCCTGGCCGAGAACACCAACACGGCAGTGGGAGCCCTGGTGTCGGCCACCCAGGGCGTCTTCCAGATCACCGCACCCAACAGCACCGAGGTCAGCGACTACGGTTCCTATGACACCTCGACGATCGAGAAGACGGTGAAGGCGGTGGTCTCCTGTGAGTTCTCGGTTTCCCGTTGATCGCCGGAAGCCGATTGAAGTTGACGCGGAACGGAAGCTCCATGGTCCGTTTTTCATTGACAAAAAGCGCGCTTTCGACGGTTGACGCCATGCGGCAAATGTGTTTATTCTTGTCTGACTTACAGGAAGGACAGGTATCTCCATGATGGAAAACTTTCCGAGCATGAATCAATGGATGGAAATGCGGGACAAGGCTTTGGAAAAAGGACTGGAAACCGGATGTCGTGTCGCCGTGAAACTGACTGAAAAGGCAGTGGAATTTCTTGACTTGGCCGAAAAATACGTGCCCGGAATCAAGGAAAAATTGGAGCCGCTGATCGGCAGTTTCCAGACGCCTCCGGAGGGGACGCCCTGCTGCTGCCAGCCGGCCGAAGCCGCCCCCGTGGTGGTGGACAAGCCTGCTCCGGCGCCCAGCGCGGCCGAAAAGCCCGCCAAGGCCGAAAAACCCGCCAAAGCCGAGAAACAGGCCCCTGCCCGTGGTGAAAACTCCGTGCTGCGGGATCAACTCGAGGCGCTTCCCGACGAAATGCTCACCCAACTGTTCTCGCGCAACCAGTTCCTGAAGGTGCTGTACCTGATGGTGATTTCCGACAGAAGATGGTTGTCCCCCCAGGAGATTTCCGAAATGGGCGATTTGGTCGGCTATCATGTCCTTCCGCAGAACGTCCGCAAGGTGATTCAGCAGAAGGGGATGGACCAGGGGCTGATCAAGGTCCGCGATCGAGCCGAGAGCCGCAAGGGCGCCAAGGAATATCACATCACCTCCAAGGGTGAGACCCTGCTGAAATCTGAATTCAATCTGGATTGATTCCATGAAACTTCAAGCACCATGGGGGATGAACTTCCGCCTGGCTTCGAGGGCCGGCATGTTGCTCCACCGCTACGGTTCCTCCCGCAGCGCCTGGGTCGCGGCGGGTTGGTCGTTGCTGTTTTCCGGCCTGGGACAATGGACCGCAGGCCAGCGGGCACGCGGCCTGGGCTGGGCGGCGCTGGGCGGCGTCCTGTTTACGGCCTCGGTGTGGATCGGGTCGATGGACCTGCTGCTCGTCTCCATGTTCGCAGGGCTGCTGGCCGGCCCGTTCCTTTTGCTGGCTCCGCTGGCCCTGCTCGGCATCGCTCCGTCGCCGCTCACTCCGGTGTTCTGGTTCGGCGCGCTTGCCAAGCTCGCCTGCATGGCCGATGCGTGGCTCGTGGGAAGGGCCAGGAACCGTCCGCTGCGACATCCGTGGAGGATCCTGCCAGTCTTTGCGGCACTTCAGGTCCTGCCAGCCCTCTGGTTCTGCCAGGCGTACTTCGTCTTCGATATGCAGGGACCTGCGCTGACCTCCTTTGTGCAGCCAGGGGATGTCGTGCTGGGCGTGAGGAGGGGGGCGTGGCTGCCCGGGCAGATCGGAAGGATTCCCGCCCACGGCGATCTGGTCGGCTTCAACACTGCGTCAGGACCCCGGATCATGCGGGTCGTCGGACTTCCTGGGGAGAAGGTGGTCGTCGAGGTCAGCGAGAAGGGGCACATCACTTACCGCACCGACCGTGCCGACGCGGTTCCTGACCTGACGCGCCGCGACGAGTTCTGCGTCTGGGTGGAGGCCGACGGCGGACACCGGCGCTGCACCTTTCACGAGGAGCGCCGTGGAGCCAGGGGCAAGGCCTACCGGATCGCCACCCTGGAGGACGGCCCTGACATGGAATACCGGGAGCTGGCCTTTCCGCTGGAATCCGGCGAGTTGTTTTTGTTGAGCGATTTGAGGCATGTCGTGCTACAACCCGCCTGGCTGCGGGTGCGAGCGTCCGACGTGGCCGGGACGCCGCTGGTCATCCTGTGGTCTCGACATCCGACCCGCGGCATCGCGTGGCACCGGATCGGCCGCACGGGCGGGTAGACTGATGTTTGAACTCTTCACCAGCTGGCGGTATCTCTACAATCCGCGCAAAAGCCGGCTGTACGATCGAATCCTGATCGCCTTTTTTCTGTTCACAACGCTGAACATCGTCCTTTTCTTCACCGGGCCCTCCTGGTACCAGTTCATCGGCGCGATCCTGTTCGGCTTCGGCCTGCTCGGCACCAGCGTGTTCCTGCTGCTGCACTTTTTTTCCGTGTTCACCACAATCTCCATCTCCAGCGTGCTGCTGGGAACCACCGTGCTGACGCTGGTGTGGTCCGTCTCGTCGGGCTTCCAGCGCGAGTTCAAGGAGAAGATTCTGGGCGTGAACGGGCATATCCTCCTGATGCCGCAGGGCGCGACCTTCCCGGATCCGGAGAAGACGCTCCAGATCGCCCGGGAGGACGGAGACGTGGTGGAGGCGGCGCCGTTCAACCTCAATGAGATGCTCATCGTGCGGGACAACCGCCACTCGGGCGTCCTGGTCAAGGGGATCTCGCCGTACCTGGCCTCCCGCGTGCTGGATCTGCCGCAGCACCTCCTCGCGGGCAACATCTTCCAGTTGGAGCGCAACCAGTTTCCGCTGCCGGCGGAGGCCTCTGCGATCGTGGACGACTCCGAGGAGACCGTCGAGGACGCCAAGACCGCCGCCCCCAAGAACGGCGACGACTACTGCAGGCAACCCGACCACAAGTGGCCCGGCATCATCCTGGGTTCCGGGCTGGCCAGGCGCATGGGCGTCCAGATGGGCGACGCCCTGACGCTGCTCTCCCCGATGTCGTCGTTCAACATGGCGATGGACACCAGCCAGATCGCACCCACCGTGCAGAACCTCGACGTCTGCGTCGTCGGCATCTTCTTCGCCGGCTTCGAGGAGTACGACCAGAAGCTGGCGTACGTCCACCTGAACGTGTCCTTCAGCTTCAACCCGAAGGTGGCCGAATCAGGCGAGACGGTGTTCGGAATCGAGATGCGCCTGACGGACATGGACGTCGCCGATGCGGTGGCGGCGCGGCTCCAGAGCCGGTTCGAATCCAACGGACAGAATATCCGTGTGGTCACCTGGAGTGCCCTGAACCCTCAGGTGTTCCAGAATCTGCAGTTTCACAAGATCGTGATATGGGTGCTGCTGTTCTTCCTGATCACGGTGGCCGCCTTCGGCGTGCTGTCGGCGTTGTACATGCTCGTGCTCGACAAGCGTCGTGAGATCTCGATCCTCAAGGCGCTGGGGGCTTCGGACCACGCCGTGGCCCGCGTGTTCATCTTCGCCGGCGTGATCATCGGCTCGCTGGGCATGGTCCTGGGGCAGGGCATCGGCATGCTCATGAGTTTCGTGCTGCGGGCCTACTCGTTTCCGCTAGACCCCGAGGTCTACATCATCAACCGGCTCCCGGTGTCGATCCAGTTCACCAACATCGCGATGATCTCCCTGACCACCGTGATCCTGTGCATCCTGGCCACTTTGTTTCCCGCGCTCAAGGCGGCACGTGCGCGTCCGGTGGAAGGTTTCCTCGAGAAAAAGAGCCTGTGATGACGACCAGCGTCGCGCTGTTCGGAGGAAGCTTCAATCCACCGCACACCGGCCATGCGCAGGTTGTGCTGCACCTTCTGCACGCGGGTTTCGACGAGGTCTGGGTGGTGCCCGCCTGCGTTCATCCGTTCGGCAAGGAGATGGCCCCGTTTCCGCAGCGCGCGGAGATGCTCCGGCTGGCGCTCTCGGACTTCGGTCCGAAGGTGCGGATTTGCACGGTTGAGTCCGAGCTGCCCGGCCCCTCGCGTACCATCGAGACGGTCGAGGAACTGATCCGCCGGCATCCGGATCACCACTTCACCCTCGCGTTGGGTGAGGATCAGGTTCCGGATCTGCCGCGCTGGCACCGCATCGAAGCCCTGCGTGCGCTGGTTCCGTTCTTTTTTGTGGGCCGGGGCCCCTGGACACCCGGTGAGGCCGCTGTACGCATCCCTGATTATTCCTCCTCGGAGATCCGTCGCCGGTTCGCCACGGGACAGGATGCCGGCGCCTTCCTGCATCGCCGTGTCCACGATTTCATCGTAGCCGCCAAACTCTATGGCGCCTCGCCGGTGAGGTCGCAGCCGGCCCCTCCGCGCACGGCGATCGTCGGTCTTGGCCGTGTCGGGGGTTCGCTTCTGATGACCCTGTGTACGGCCGGCGCTGCACCACTTTGGTGCGCTGACCCGGACCCGGAACGGCGAGCTGACGCGCAGCAGTACCACGTGGCAGCCTATGATGATTGGATGCTGGCCTACAAGGCAGCGCCAGAGGTGGACTTCCTGCTGTTCTGCACCCCGGATTCCTGGCGTCCCGAGGTCCGTCCCGGGTTCTGGACGACCTCGCCACTGTGCCTGCACACCGGAGGCATGCACCGTCCCTCCGAGGTGTTCGCCCACCTGGGGCTCCCCCCGGAGCGACTGGGGATCCTTCATCCCGCGAGGGCCGTTCCTTCGTCACGCACCAGCCTGTCGGGCAGCCTGTTCTCCGTGACCGGCTCCGCACCATTTATGGAACGGATCCTTCCGTTGCTCGAATGCCTGCAGGCGACCGCAGTGCCGGTCGCGGAGGAGGACCGCATGGTGTTCCATGCTGTGTGTGCGCTGGCAGCCAACGGCTCCCAGGTGCTCGAGCAGGCCGCTGTGGATCTTTTTTCACGGTTGGGTATCAAACCTGGGGCGAGCCGGGATCTCGTGCGTCGGCTCGTGTCCGACAGCCTTGAGGCCTGGTGGCTCCTCGGCAGGGCGGGCTTCACCGGACCATGGGTCCGGCGCGACGAGAAGACGGCCCATTCTCATGAGAAAGAACTGATGCTTATGGAGCCAGGCGTCGCCAAAATATACTCTGATTTGAAATCGGAAGCCGGGCGATGGCTCGTCCCGATTGCGCAGACAGATCCTGATCCCGGTCCCGGTGATGGAAACCTGCCGGAAAAACCATGACTTTTCGTGAAAATGCCTTGACTTCCTAATTGGATGGAAATACGCTGGCAACAGCTTGGCTTCTTCAAAGAGGCGAATTGTGGCGATGTTAAAACTCATCATAGAAGACGATGAAAAACAAGTGAAGGTCGTGCGCCTTCTTCGCGACGAAGTGACTATCGGTCGCAAGGAAGGCAACACGATTCGCCTGACGGAGCGGAACGTTTCCCGGCGGCATGCCCGCCTGATTCAACGTCCTGAAGGCATTCTCCTGGAAGACCTGGGAAGCTACAACGGGGTGAAGGTCAACGGTGAACGGATCACGGATCCATTGCCGATCTCCGAGGGCGATAAAATCGTCATCGGTGACTACATCCTGATGCTGAAACTGGACGAACAGGAAGGTGCGGTGGATCCGTTCGAGGAAATGGCCACGGTTCCTGTGGAACGCGTGGATCTGGAATCTGTCATGGGTGCGCCCCTCCCGGCGGCGACCCCCGCGGCGGCTTCGGCACCCTCGATTTCCGGCCAGCCCGTCATTGGCGCGTCCTCTCCGGCCCTTCCCTCGGCTGTCGAGTCCTCCCCGGTCTCCGCAATGGACCAGGGAACCCAGTTGATTCCTGCCGCCGAGGTGGCCCAACTGGTGCTGCTCACCTCCAACCAGGCCGGTACGTTCTATTCCATGGATCGTACGCCCATGATTATCGGGCGCACATCGGAAAATGACATCGTCATCGACCACAAGTCCATCTCGCGCAACCATGCGAAGATCACGTTCGCCAACGGTGTCTACTCCGTGACGGACATGCAGAGCGCCAATGGCGTCCGGATCAACGGGGAACCGTACGACAACATGTCCCTTCGCAAGGGTGACACGCTGGATCTGGGTCACGTCCGCCTGCGTTTCGTCGCGCCGGGCGAGAAGTTCGACTTTGTTGCCGAGACCTACGGCGATGGCGGCGAGAAGAGCAACAAGGGCATCATCATCATCGTGCTGGTGCTCGTGGTCGCCCTGGGAATCGGCTTCGTGGCCTTCGGTGACAAGATCTTCGGCGGCAAAAGCGACGCTCCGAAGAACGCGACCGTCACTCCAGTCAGCGCCGAACAGGTGCTCACCAAGGTTGAGAACTTCAAGAAGAACCGACAGTGGAGCGATGCGCTGGGCGTGATCGATGAAGCTTTGTCCAAGGGCAACCTGGCCTCGGGTGATCGGGACAAGTTGACCGAGGAGAAGTCCCAGTTGCAGAAGAATCTTGAGCAGAAGGCCGCGCTCGACCAGGTGGGAACGCAGATGGCCGCGGGGCAGTGGACTGCCGCCTACCAGGCCATGCTCGCGATTCCGCAGGGCGCCCTCTACTACGCTGACGCGCAGAAGCAGATCGAGACCGTTCGCGCTTCGTTCCTCCAGTCGGCTGTTGCACAAGCCAAGCAGGATGTCCTTTCCAAGAACTGTGCCAACATCGAGACCCTGATCAAGACGGCCAACGAACTGGTGCTGCCGACCGACCGCCTGTTCGTCCTGACCGAGAACCAGAAGGCCTGCACCGCCGGTGGCGTGCAGGTGGTCATGAATCCTCCTGTGGATCCCATGACCCCTGACCCGGACATGACCCCGGACATGACCCCGGACATGACGCCCTCGATGACCCCGGACATGACGCCCTCGATGACCCCGGACATGACTCCGGATATGACTCCGGATATGACGCCCTCGAACAAGCCTACAAACGAGGAAGCCGCCGCCATGCTGAGCCAGGCATGGGCTGCCAAGGATTCCGATTGTTCCAAGGCCGTGAAACTGGCGCAGAAATCCTTCGCGGTGACGCGCAACAACAAGGCGGTGCTCATCGTCGGTCTGTGCGGCTGCAAGGAAAAGAACACCGGCTGGGCCAAATGGGCCTATTCGCGGATCGCCAGCGGTCAGAAAAAGACCATCCAGAGCCTTTGCTCGAAAAACGGAATCGAACTGAACTGATTCCGATCGTCGGCTTGTCCCGATGCCCGGCCAACACTGGAAAACGGAGGGGAAAAATGCGCAAGACAAAGATTGTTGCGACTCTGGGTCCGGCCACTGCCGGCGACGATGTCCTCGCGAGGCTGATCACTGCGGGGGTGGACGTGGTTCGGCTGAACTTCTCGCATGGAACACACGAGGGACACGCGCAGAGCTTTGCCCGCGTCAAGGCCGAGGCGTTGCGACAGAAGAAGCATGTCGCCGTGTTTGGCGATCTCTGCGGTCCGAAGATTCGCACCGGAGACCTCAAGGATGGTCTTTTCCTGTCCAGCGGCGACGAGGTCGTCCTGGTCCCCGAGGGTCATTCCGGTGGCATCGGCATCACCAACGAGGAGTGCTTCACCGATGTGCAGGTGGGTGAGCCGGTCATGCTCGACGACGGCTACCTGGCGTTTGAGGTGATACGCAAGGAGCGGGACAAGTTGATCTGCCGGGTCGTCACCGGAGGAAGGCTCAAGAGCCACAAGGGAGTGAACTTCCCAAGCACGACCCTCTCCCTGTGCGCCCTGACCGAGAAGGATCGTGAGGATGCGTATTTCGGCCTCGATTTGGGGCTGGATTTTTTTGCATTGTCCTTTGTGCAGACGCCCGAGGACGTCATGGAGCTCAAGCAGATCTGTGGACGGACCGGAGTCATCGCCAAGATCGAGCGTCCGGTGGCGCTGACCAATCTCGAAGGGATCCTGTCCGTGGCTGACGGCGTCATGGTAGCCCGGGGCGATCTGGGGGTCGAGCGCGGGTTCGAACATGTGCCTGCGATCCAGAAGCGCCTGATTCGCGAGTCGCGGCTGCGCGCCAAACCGGTGATCACGGCCACCCAGATGCTGGAATCAATGAT
>Ga0180007_10001388_pt1 | contig 33550 bp, 29 predicted proteins | sample MM_PC_MetaG_FD_121122 | JGI IMG/M metagenome (GOLD analysis project Ga0180007, IMG submission 121122) | Groundwater microbial communities from the Aspo Hard Rock Laboratory (HRL) deep subsurface site, Sweden - MM_PC_MetaG | ecosystem: Environmental > Aquatic > Deep subsurface > Groundwater... | reverse complement strand
ATACATCGGCGATATCAATGGCAATGGTGATGCATCACCTGTTCCATTTAGGGTTGCAACTCCTGACGGCATCGATGATGATGCACAGGAATATTTACTTTCTCATGACGGAATCGAAATGTCAGATCTGACAAATGCACAAGGAGCAATTATCAGAAGTGCAACAAAGCTAAAAGATGCTGCTGCATTCGAAGCAGCTCCTAACTTGGCTTACGTAGTAAGAAGTGGCGACGGACATGATAATATAGATAAACCTGAGGCTTCGGCACACGGAGTAGCAACAGTGAACACTCCGGGGGTCAGCAGCAGAGATGTTGCATTACATGCAAATGCATTTATTACATCGTGGGCAAGAAGACTTATGGAAGGTTCTGCAAGTTTAAGAAGAGGACAATGGGCTAAAAAAGAACTTAAACCACGCGAACTTAACACGCTTGGAATAATCGGATACGGAAACATAGGAAAACAAGCTGAAAAGATAAGCGGTCCTCTGTTTGAAAAAGTATTACGATTTGATGCACTCCCTGATCGAAATAATGTGAAAAACATAGATGAGTTATTGGAAACTTCAACTGTTATTTGTATTCACGCAGCCGGTAAACAAGAAATACTTACTCCTGAGCTACTTAATAAAATTGGTCCGGGAACACTCCTGGTAAACACTTCAAGAGGTTCTAATGTAAATATAAATGGATTACTTGCAAGACTTAGTGCAGATGATGACTTTAGCTATGCAACCGATGTATTCTGGGGAGAGCCACCTAATCCAAGGGGTCAAGTATATGAGCAAATAAGAAGACACCCCAACTTCATGGGAACCCCACACATAGCCGCATCCAGAATTGGTAATCAGAAAGATCTGGGCAGAACTGCAGTTGCACGAATTCTTGAATTCGCACAACACGGAACAGTTAATCCTGATGACATTCAGGGGCATACTCTTCCAAAGATTGAACTAAGGCCAAGAGAAGAAGTCGGAGGACGTGTGGTTCTGCTACATGAAAGTAAACCAGGAAAGCTTGAAACTATTTTTGACGGTACCGGAGATAAGCAAATGAATATTCAACGTAATACAAATGACCAAGGAGCTAAGTTTAGTGGGCACAGACTTGCACAAACTGTATTTGACTTTGAATCTGACGTTGTCCCCGAAAGTGCACTTAAAATAATGCGAAGAATTGAATCAGAACTTGATGCTTACCATACCAGACTTCTTTGGTATGCACAAAAGCCCCCTACCGCTTAACCACTTTTAGCGTCCCCTTCGCAACCAGATTTTCTGAGGGATCCGGGTTACCATCATCAGATTCCAGAGTAACCATTACAAATGGTTTGCTCTGGATATCTGTGTCCGCCTCAAAACTTAGCTGATGACGCGAATCTCCGAAGTAATTTGTTAAATGCCCGATCGAAATAATTTCATCCGGTTCTTCTGCAGTCAACCATGCCTCGTAAAATGATCCTTCCTCTGTCGGATTAATATTCAATTGCATTGTTACAGCCGAAGTTCCATCTTCATACTTATAACCCTGCACAACTCCGTTTGCAGGAGTGTCTCCTACTCCACTCATTGCACCATAGGCAAACCATTCTTCCTTGCCGTGTTTTGGATGCTCAAATTTTCCATCTTTTGGCATCGCGTAATTATAAGCCTCCTCTCCGATCACATCGTCCTCAATCTTGACTTTGTCATTGCAAGCCGTTAATGTTAATGGCAACAAAATTGCTAATATAATAAATCTAAACATAGTAATTATTGGAAAGGACTGAAATATTATACAAGAGCCAATAAATAGGAAAGAAGAAATTCAATAAACGAGTAAACGAGATAACGAGCTAACGAATAAACGATTACCAAAGGTACCCCGGCGCCCTCCCCTTTATCTTCTCCCTCTCCACCTGAGAATGATGATCCGCACGGGCAGCAAGAACCTCATATAAAGGCTTTTCTCTGTTCGGTAACGTATTTACATACATATTGGCAAGAGCAATTACTTCCTCAGCATTAGGAGAAAGAGCTATAAAATGGGTATTATGCTCAATGGCATCTACAAACTTTTCGAGATCTTCAGTTACCTGAGACCTCATATCTTTGACGTCATTCCACTGTCCGGCTGCCATCATTAACTTAACTTTGGCCCGCATAATGCCAAAGTCATTATATTTACCTCCCAGATCATATGCCTTTTCATATGCATCAAGAGCACCTTTTGCGTCCAGATCTGACCTTAATGTATCACCTAGCAGCTTATATCCCCTGAAGTCCTCAGCATTCTCCTCCATATAATCCTCAACAGCACTTTTTGCTTCTGTGTAGCGCTTTAGTTCGTACAATATTTTTGCACAACTAAGGTGCATATCACGACTGAATATTTGCGGCATCGCATAGTCATACCAAACCAATGCTCTCTCCCCTTCTCCTGCAGCCTCCAGATGTCTTCCAACCGAAGAAAGCAGTATACCTCTGGCTTCTGTTATTGCCACTATCAGTAAGATTGTGGCTAGCCCTACCTCAATAAACCGTACTATTTTGTTGTTCAACTTCGGCATTTTTCCCCACTTAATTTCCGGAACCAAAAGAGAGAGCATTACCCAAAACATCAAGCTTACAGATACAAATTGCAGATTATAGTCGATAAGGCTGTGTGCCATAAGACCTGCAATTCCAAGAACAATAAACATTGATTTATCATTCAAGCCTCCGATTATGGACTTAACAAGTATCACTGTAATTATTACAAGCAAAAGAATTGCAGCTATCCATCCCCTCTCTGATGCCATCTTCAGAAAGAAATTATGCGGATGATCCGAAGTTGCGAGCACAGCATTTTGAAGACGAGGCTGCACAAACCTGAAGCTATACGGTCCCCAACCAAGCAAAGGCTTTTGAACCGAAAGAACCCATGCCTGATTCCAGAATGAGGATCGCTCTGATACTGATGATGCTCCTTCGTCCGCTGTGAATGTTGCTTTTTGTGATATCGATTGAACCGGAAATAGTTGAGATCTGATCAGATTAGAACTGGAAAATAACAGACCTGATACAACAAATACAATTCCGATTTTTACCAGAACATTTTTGTAAGGAAAAACATCCTTCTTCCAATATTTATTAAACACAATAACCGCCCACAGAATTAATTGACCGACAAATGAAATCAAAGCACCTCGCGAAAAGCTCAGATACAGGAATCCGACAAATAAACCAACAACCAGAAACCTAAGAATCATATTCTGCAATCGCTTTTCTTTGAGTGCCCATAACATTACGAGTGGCCACGTTACAAGAAGTAAATCCGCCCATGCATTGGGCCAGTAATCGGTATGAAATCTGTAATCGAAGAAAGTGCCGACAAATCTGTTTACCGGCTGAAAAATGTAAACAAAAAGTCCGATTATTCCTGCAATTAGCATAGTAACCACTACAACATTAACCAATCGATTAAACCAATCTGCCCCACTCCCATTCCGGATCACCCAGAAAAATATAAGAGCCAACGAACCTGTCCTCAGGACTTCATCCAATCCATAGTTAGCAGTTGAAGAATTTAAGAAGCTGGCAATTGTTAAAAATACAAACAAAACAATTCCTATCCATAAATAAGAAGGCACTGATTCTTCATCCGGCTTCTTTTTCCAGTAAACAAACGTTAGCATCCATGCCAGTAACGTGAGCAACCAAGTAGTTTCCAGCCCCTTACCTCCTTTCCATAAGATTGCAAAAACAAGGAACCACGGGATGCTCTTGAAGCATAATTCAGGCCAAGGTAGTGCAATGAACTTCTTGTACTTATTCAACCACCAAGTTCTTTTAAGAAAATACTTCATGCGGTGCATTATTGCATAAATCAGCTTAAATAGCACTTACTTATGAATTATAAATTCTTATATGTTTTCTCATTTCTTCTTGCCACTTTCCTAATCTCAATCTCATTTGTTTTGGAATGCACCTCAAAAACAATTCTGTATTTTCCAATTCGAACTTTAAATAATCTCCTCTTGCCTTTAACCGAACTAATACCCGGTACTTTCTTGTAATCACGTTTTAACTGATCCATTAGAAGCATAATGGCTTCCTGCTCTTTTGCAGTTAATGCTCTAAGTAGCTTTTCTATCTTATCCATTCTTTATCTTCTTTAAGCATTTAATAATTTCTTCAGGGCTAATTCCTTTCCCTGAATTATCACGATCAGCGTCAAACAAAACCTCTTCTTCTGCAACTTCTTCTATATTTATCGGCATAATAATGAGTTTGTTACCGTGCATTTCCAGTATGAAATTATCGGTATCAAAGTTTTTACGCCAGTTTTTTGGAAGAGTTATTTGACCCCTTTCGGTGCTTTTTACGACTTTACTTGTCATAATAATAGAAGTAAGTAAATACGTAAATAAGTATATCTTATTCAATAGAAGAAATCAATAGCTTCTAGGCAAAAACAAGGTACTTATCCTTTCTCTATACAAAAGAACTCTTGTTAATACACTTTGTTCAGTGCCATTTAGAATATGAACACAACGACCTTGATCCTGCATCTCAAATCCAACATCCAATTTAATGCCCATTCCACCCGTTCCGTTTTGTGATTTTGATGGAACAATTAATTCCCTTTTTGATGTGTCGCCATATTCAATAACCGGTACAACAGAATTTGGATCATCTATGTCCTCCAGCAGTCCATTCACACAAGTGGCAAAAACAAGCGCATCTGCCTCAATAATTTTTGCTACAGCGCCCGCCAGTCGATCATTATCCGATATTTTTAATTCATCTATTTCAACAGTATCATTTGCATTAAAGATAGGTATCGTATCCTGCTCCTCTGCAAATATTTCATCTAGAACTGCCAATAGTTCCTCTGAATCAATATCATTCTTTGTAGGTAGAATCTGTGCAACATGACATGCATTATCCTTGAAAAATTGTCTATACATTTCCATTAGTATTGGCTGCCCAACCGAAGCATATTTCTGTTTTTCTGCTACAGTTTCTCCTTTAGTTTTAACTCTTCCAAACTCTGCACGTCCGAATGGTACAGCTCCAGATGTAATCAATACAATATCTTTAATTCTTCTTTTCAAAATCAATAACTGCTCAACAATATTTCTAAATACTTCAATTTTTGGTTGGCCATTATCTGTAGATAAAACGTCAGATCCTACTTTTATCACAACCCGTTTGTATAGTTGTTCCAATGATGAACGGTGAGAAATCATTTTAAAATAGAGTAAATATACAAAAACACCTCCACTGCGTGAGGGAGGATGCTATCCGGATTTATGAGTATTTAAACTTAGATCTCAAACACGGCACCATCCCTCGCAATTGGCGGGGTCGGGGTTATTGCCGGAGTCTGAGGTAGCAAGTTCATTATGAGAAGTAATTTAGCAAGTATATATTATTAGTCAAGTCACTGGTGCCGATGGAGAGACTCGAACTCTCACAGGATTGCTCCTACACGCTCCTGAAGCGTGCGCGTCTACCAATTCCGCCACATCGGCATGTGATCCAACCAATCCTACCCTATTCAATAGTTTATGTTAAAGGGATATTATTGAAATTTCCAAATGCATCATAGAACAGCTATTACGCCCTTCGTCTTCGCTCAGGATTACAATCACTGCTGCGAATATTAATGGAGCAATTGCGGAGTTGCCGCTGCGTGTAACCTTGCTAACGAACAACGAACAACGAGCAACGATCAACGCATTAACGAATCAGCCAAAAACCCTAAGGATACTCAAATCAACCTCAATCCTCACAGAACAAATGCACCTCCTCCCAAACAAACCTAACTCTCTTTCCATTCTTTGCAACAACAATGATTTGCTGAGTGTCGGGTGGCTCTCCTGTTCTGCATTGATTGAATGTCGCAAGCACATCAACACGCAAAGTATCATACAACTCCATAACCCTGCGAACATCAACCGAAGCACCCTTACCTCCGGATACATATACTACTTGTTCATTCTCGTCATCTATATCCGGTGATACGGGTCTATCATTATCACCCATAAAACTAAACCACTCATCCCATGCATTATTAAGAGCCTCTGCTCCGGACGGAACTGCATAAGCAGCAGGCATCAAAGAGGTAGTCGGATGAATGAAACTATGCAATGGCCGGAATTCATTATTCTTTGCAAGTCCGGTTACTTTTGGAGGCTCCCTCCAATCAGAACTCCTCCTCTCTGCATCCTCATTACAAAAACTATATGTGTCTGTAAACCTTACACGCACTGCTTTTGCACCAACACGGGGAATAGCTATTATATTGTGCTGAGATTCAACTGCAGGGGTCACTCCGCATCTCCATGGAATAACGTTGTTAACATCTATAACAACCTCTTGTGGCATTTCTATAATTGAATCAATCTCGATTGAATGTCCTCCGGTTGAACTGTTCCCAAATATTGCAACAACCATCTCGCTTGCAAAATTTATTGGAGGAAGTTGCACACCTTCACCTATTGCATTTTCCCAAAGCTTTCTCCACTGCGTCTCGCTTTTCGCAAACTGCACACGACGAGTCTGACGATCCTGCAATACAGAGTTCTTATCCAGTGTTCTGTACTCAACTTCTTTTCCGGTAAGCTTTGCTTCCTCTACCCAACGCGGTGGATTGCTCCAAAGCGGCAACTGGCATCTGTAACCGAATCTGTTTTCTACACGTTCATTTACTCGTTCCCACATTTTCTGATCATCACTAAAACGACGAACAACTCGTTCGCATAAACGATCTTTGAAGTTGTCACCGGAAGTTCCTACAGCCAGAACATTATCAATGGAATTAAATACAAAAAGAATGACAAACAAGAGGCCGATGGTGGTATATGCGATTTTCATAAGGGCTATTTTATACAATTAATAACAAATTAGGAACACATTATTTATTTATCCAATAAAAAACCAATCTTTTCTATTTAATAACTTGACTCCCACAATTAGCACTCTAAAATGGCGACTGCTAATATGACTATTGACTATTGACCAGTGACTAGTGACACCCAACATTCCAATTGCTTTCTATACTCCACTACCCCCTTACCCAATGACCGACATCCCCGAACTAGCCGTAAAAATTGAACCGTTAGGCGACCGCGTGGTAGTTATGCCACTCGAAAAAGAAGATGTTACAGCTTCCGGAATAGTAATTCCGGATACAGCCAACAAGGAAAAACCATCCGAAGGCATTGTAATCGCTATCGGTAAAGGAGGAGTTGGAAAAGACTGCTCTGATCCTTCCGCATTCCTTAAAATCGGTGACAAAGTCCTGTTTGGCAAATATGCCGGCGATGATGTGAAGCTTAAGGACAAGGAGGGCAAAGAAGTCGAAGTCAAAGTACTACACTTAGAATCCGTCCTTGGAAAAGTGGTATGACAATTGACAATTGACATTCAGCTTTCCCAACTTTCCCAACCTAATTTAAAACTATTTCCCCCTTATAAACCATGGCCAAACAACTACTATTCTCCAAAGAAGCCCGCGAAAAAGTTCTCTCAGGCGTTGCACAGCTTACTCGCGCTGTTAAATCCACAATGGGCCCCAAGGGTCGTAATGCAGTTATAGAAAAGAAATACGGAGGTCCAACTGTTACAAAAGACGGTGTTTCCGTTGCAAAAGAAATCGAATTGGAAGATCCGTTCGAAAACATTGGCGCACAATTGGTACGCGAAGCGGCAACAAAGACAAACGACGCAGCCGGTGACGGAACAACAACCGCAACCGTACTTGCATATGCGATTATGGAGGAAGGAATCAAGCATATAGGTTCGGGGGCCAATGCAATTGCAATTAAAAGAGGAATAGAAAAAGCAGTAGCAGCAATTTCTGAAAAGCTGGAAGAGTTGAAGAAAGATGTTTCTAAAAAGGAAGAGTACGCGGCTGTGGCAAATATTTCCGCTCAGGATCCGGAAGTGGGAGATGTGATTGCGGAGGTTATCGATCAGGTCGGAAAAGACGGAGTAGTTACGGTGGAAGCAGGCCAAACCCTGGGATTAGAGAAAGAATATGTGGAGGGAATGCAGTTTGATAACGGATATATTTCACCTTACTTTGTAACTGACACACAGAAGATGGAGGCAATTTTCGAAAATCCTTCCATCCTGATTACCGACAAAAAAATCGGTTCGATTCAGGAAATTCTTCCCCTTCTTGAATCACTGGCACAATCGGGAAAGAAAGAGATTGTAATTATTGCGGAAAGCGTGGATGGAGAAGCACTGGCTACGCTGGTTGTAAATAAACTGAGAGGAACATTCACGGCGCTCGCAGTAAAAGCTCCCGCATTCGGAGACAGAAGAAAGGAAATGCTAAAAGATATCGCAGCGTTGACGGGAGGTAGAGTAATATCCGAAGAAATCGGACTTAAACTGGAAAATGCAACAGTTGAAGATTTGGGAACGGCAAGAAGAGTGGTTGCGGACAAAGATAATACTTTGATAGTTGATGGCGGAGGTAAGAAAGAAGACATAGACGCCAGAATTAATCAAATCAAAGCAGCTCTGGAAACAAGCAGCTCAGATTTTGATAAAGAGAAATATCAGGAACGCCTTGCAAAACTTTCCGGTGGAGTTGCGGTTATCAAAGTAGGTGCGGCTACGGAAGTTGAACAAAAAGAAAAACAGCACAGAGTGGAAGATGCCCTTCAGGCAACACGCGCAGCAGCAGAAGAAGGAATTGTCCCCGGTGGTGGTACTGCATACATCCGCGCTCTCGTAGCATTGGATGACGTTAAAACAGACAATGAAGACGAAGCAGTGGGAGTTGATATCATTCGCAACGCACTTACCGCACCCGCAAAAACAATAGCAGAGAACGCAGGAATAGCCGGTGAAGTAGTTCTGGAGAAAGTTAAAAAGGAATCCGGGAATGTGGGTTACAACGTACTAACCGATAAATATGAAGATCTGGTTAAGGCAATGGTAATAGATCCAAAGAAGGTTACACGCGTGGCATTGGAAAACGCAGCATCAGTTGCATCCATGTTCCTAACGTTGGAAGTTGCAATTACAGAGATTCCAAAAGAGGAACCTGCAATGGCCGGAATGCCGGATGGAGGAATGGGTGGTATGGGGATGATGTAGGGGACATGCAATAATAAGGAATTGTATGCTGCAATGAATTAGATCAACAAACTGTCGCTGGTCACTGGTCACTGGTCAAATAGTGAAAGACAAGTGACCAGTGACACTTCGATCTACCATATACGAAACTTACTTCAAGCTTGTGACTCACCACTCGATATGAATGACATCATCTTTCGGGCAACTGACCTTCAACAATACTAATAATCTTCAAACACCCAACTACTCCTCTTTCCTAATAACTATCTCCTCCCCTCTCCTAACATCATTCTTAAGCATATATGTCGCCAAACGATTCTCGATAGTTTCTACAATTACTCTGCGCATTTCGCGTGCACCAAACTCTCTGCTGTAACCTTTTTCAACAATTGAATTAAGAACCTCTTCCTCAACTTTAATATCAATCCCCTTCTTATCTTTAAGATCACTGACAATGTCGGTAAGCATAAGAATGGCAACTTGCTTTGCTTCGTCCATTGTTAACGCATGATATAGAACTACATTATCAAAACGATTTACAAACTCAGGCGAAAAGGATCCTTCCTTGATAATATGATCAAGAAGTTGAGATTTGAATGCATCATGATCTGCACTTGATTTGTCTTTAAAGTAATCCCTTACAAACAAAGCTCCTGCATTTGAAGTTGCAATAATAATGGTATTCCTGAAATCAGTTTTGGACCCGTTGCTGTCAACCAAGAATCCTTCGTCCAATATCTGAAGGAAAAGATTGAGTACCCTTGGATGAGCCTTTTCTATTTCATCCAAAAGAACCAACGAAAACGGTTGGTCATGCACACTCCGTGCAAGAAAACTTCCGGAAGATCCTTCACCGGTAATTCCGGAAACCGAAGATTCTGTTCCGTATTCATTCATATCCAACCTGATCATTCTGTCCTCAGATCCAAAATACACATCTGCCAGAACCTTTGCAGTATGCGTTTTGCCAACCCCTGTGGGGCCAAGGAACAGAAACGTACCAAGCGGGCGATTCTCTTCATGTAGCTCCAATGCGGCTCTTTTAAGAGTTCCCACAAGAGCATCAATCGCCCGTTCCTGTCCAACAATTCGCTTTCTGAGAACTCCATCAAGCTTAAGTATTTTGTCTTTGTCTCCCTCAGATAAAGAAGTGATATCTATATGTCCTTTTTGAGATACAATCTCACGTATGTGTTTTTCCGTTACAAAACTATCCTTTGCTTCCTTTGCCAACATCATTGCATCTTCCATAACGGCAATTGCCTTTCCGGGGAAAGCCAAATTTGCCATATACCTACGCGAAAGAGTCAAGATGCTTCTGAGTGCTTTGTATGTAACCTTCACAGTAATTTTCTTCTGAAATTTATACGCATGTTCCATCATAACTTCCATAGTTTCTTCATCCGTTGGCTCATCTATATTTAACTTCTCAAAAAACTGATCCAGTGCGGGATCTCTTTTGATCAAAGAATGATAATCTTCGGTATTTATTATGCCAACAAGCTGAATATTTTTTTCACGAATAAACTTCATCAGTATCCCTTTGATATTCTCACCACCGGACTTTAACATCAAAGCCAGATCTTCTATCACAAGTATAAATCTTCCTGACTCTTGTGCTTTTTTAAGTGCCTGAAGCAGAAACTTATCGGGGCTTGCTGTACCGGATAAAAGTTCCGCAGTTTTTAGAACCAGAACTCTGGTATAAGCACGAAACTTGGAACGCTCTTGTGTTCTGATTGTATATACGATGTTTTCAATCAGAGTTTTTTTGCCAACACCCGGATCTCCGATTATCAGCAAATCATGCAGAGAAGATTTTTCCAATATGCGCACTGCATTTTTTTGCTTAGATTCATGAATCTTTACTTTGCGATCCGCTACCCAAAAGATGTGTGCGCTCAGATCATAAGTCAACATATCCAATGCATCCGTATATCCCATAATCCATGAACGTCCAAACCCACCAAATATCTTCAAAAGTGTTTTTGGGGATAAGTATGGTTCATTTGCATTGAATAACTCATTGAATGATTCAAGTCTGAGTATTGATTCCATATCTTCTATTGCAAGATCGCATTCGTGTAACACATCTCTGAAGACCTCATTATCACGAAAGTGCGTATAAAGAATAACTCCCGCATCTATTCTACTGCGACCCAATTGAATCATTGTTTTTTTTGCATTTGTGATAAATTCATTTACACCGACAACTTTTGCCTGCTCAAGCACGTGATGAGCATGTGCAATAAAATCTTTTGGCTCCCTGCCCATTTCTCTTATTATAAAAGTCCCCTTGCGCGTTCTTAGAGCCGCATCAATCAAATTGAAAGTTGTTATATTATCCAAAGATTTTATATTACTGAGAACATTGAAAGAAATAAGTTCCCTGTCTTCATCCTGCCACTTTTTATTTTTATCAGAATTAAATTCGTAAGATAAGTAACTGTGGAAAACTGCCAACGGAAACAAGAAAAGAGCAAGTGCAATTATCAACGGCGGAAGTCCTCCGGTAAGCCATATAGTGATCAGCAAGAAAACAACCACAGTTCCATACAGCGAAAATGCAATATTCCCATAAAAGATCCTTGCAAGGCTTACTCCCAATGCAATGTTTGTGCCGGAAAGGTCAAGATTATTATTATCCATCATGACAAACTACCAACCAAATAAAACACGTCCATTGCTATTAGAATTGGAAAGAAGAACCAAACAATTAAGACCGAAACGAATATAGCAAGAACAACAAGCTCCATAGCCACTCCGATTACAAATGCAACCGTCCTGAATATCATTCCGATAATCCTTGACGTACAATTGAGAGTAAACGCCTGAGCTATTAATCCGATATTTAAGCCTTTACTTGGATATTTATCCGTGATGCTCTTCCATGGCTTAAAAAATGTCCTAATCAGGAACAAAAATGAAAATATTTCATTTACAGTCCACAAAAACCTTAGTCCCCCTCTGATAATAATAACTGGCATCTGCAGGAAGTACCAATGAAGGAACCTGAGGCAAGTTACGCCGAGTAGATGTGAGGACATTAGAATCAAAAATGGATATGGATGCAGATGATATAGATTATTCATCTGATTATACCAGAAAAGTGGGGGTAATTGAACCGACTTTATAGCAATTGGCTTATTGGCTATTGGCAATTCGCTTACTATCTCTATTAATGGAGAAAACTAGCCAATATGCTAATTGCTAAATGACAATTGCCATTGTAAAAACTTCTACTTGGCTTTTAACAACTCTGATGTAAAGTACCATTCAATGTCAGGTACATTTATAGTACTCGAAGGCCCTGATGGATGCGGAACCACATTGCATGCTCGCCTTCTTTACGAGCGTTTGAAAAACGAAGGTATGAATGTTGTACCCACTTTTGAACCTTCGAACGGCCCGATAGGAAATGAAATAAGAGATATACTTCATAGCCACAAAGAGATATCACCAATGGAACTTCAACAGATGTTTTGCGATGATCGTAAATGGCATGTTGAAAATGTTATTGAACCGGCTCTGGATAAAGGAAAAATTGTTATCAGTGACAGATTTTTCTGTTCCACTATTTGCTATGGCACAGCACTTGGTTTAAGCAAGGATAAGATGAAAGATTTGAATAAAGATTTTATACAACCTGATCAGGTATTTTTCCTATTGCCACCTTTTGAAGTCTGCAGAAAACGCATGGGGAAACGTGATAAGCATGACTCTCTGGAAGATGATTCCCTCCAACAAAAAGTCTACAAGGAGTATCAGGAGCTAGCTCGTGAGCACGATTTCATTAAAGTTATTGATTCATCGGGGGAGAAGGAGGAAGTTGCCTCGAAGATATATGAGGTCATTACTAAAATGATAAAGTAAATAGTTTATAGTGAAAAATGAATAGTGTTTTATCCCTAAAGACACCTACTGTATTCTCACTTTTAACTATTCACTTTTAACTTTTAACTTATTTCTGGCTATCAACCCCAAAGTACCACTATCATATATCCATGCCAGCCACCCTCCTCTCCGGTCGTGAAGCAGCAGGCGCTCTGCTTGAAGGTCTGAAATCAAAAGTTAAAGAGCTGGATCCTAAGCTTGTGATCGTTCAGGTGGGTGAAGATCCCGCTAGTTCCAGTTACATTAAACAGAAGTTTAAGAGTTGCGAGAAGGTAGGCATGAGAAGCGAACACATGCACCTTCCACCAGATACTTCGCTTGATGATCTGATGAATGTTATCGATAAACTTAATACCGATGCCGATGTATCCGGCTTTATAGTACAGCTACCATTACCAAAGCAACTTGAAGACAAGGTTCCTGAAATAATCCGAGCAATTGATCCCAAGAAAGATGTTGATGGATTCGGAGCATATAACCTTGGCAAAACATTTCTTTCGACTGAATTTGAACACCTGCCACCGGCAACACCATCGGGAATTATCGCAATGCTTGAACATTACAAAATTCAAATAGAAGGCAAGCATGCTGTGATTGTTGGAAGAAGTAATATCGTTGGCAAGCCACTTTCCATAATGCTTCTGAACCGAAATGCAACGGTTACCGTATGCCATAGCAGAACAAAAGACCTTGCATCTTTAACAAGACTCGGAGACATTCTGATCTGCGCCGTTGGTAAAGCCAAAATGATTACAAGAGATATGGTAAAAGAAGGAGCAATTGTAATAGATGTTGGAATGAACAAAACCGAATATGGACTGGTGGGTGACGTAGATTTTGAAGAAGTTAAAGAAATTGCATCTGCAATAACACCGGTACCGGGAGGTGTGGGTCCTATGACAGTTGCAAGCCTAATAAGAAACTGTGTTAGGGCTAAAGAAAGACAAACTAATTAACCCGCTCTCCTTCTGCGTTGTTCAATTCTATCTTTTTTTGCAATTATATGTGAACCAGATTTCTTACCACCCTTTTTTCCATACTGATGACTTCTGAATCTCATTTGATCGTGTCCGGCATCTGATCTGTGTTTAATAGCATCATGTAAATCATCCTGCATTAATCTAATTCTATTCAATACATCTAGTTCCGGAGACAGTGACTCTGCACTTTTGATAGATGCTATTTGGAATTCGTATCCCTTAATTCTATGTAATACTTCTTTCCTTACTTCCAATGGCATTCTTCCTTTTACACTCGCATTAATACTATCGATCTCCATTACAATATTGATTGAATCTGATCTCCCAGTATTATCCAATTCATATTTCAATTCCGCTAACAACTGAGCCAGATCATATTTTTCTTCATCATGAATTTCATCTGTCAAACGACTCTTAATCGCCTCGATTTCATCTGAATTCATCAAATATATGTCACTATCTAATTTTTGTATCATATTGATATTATATCATTTATTTATAGTTTAGTCAATCTTCAATGAATCAAGTATATTACCAAATATTTGTTTATGCTTAGGCTTATAATCCGTTCTAATTATTTATTCAGTTACGCAAAAACTCGATTGTTGATTGTTGATTGTTGATTGTCGAATGCCTGACGGCCGTAGCTCCGCCGAGGCGGACGAAGGCTGGTCGATTGCCATCACGGGCATATCCTCGAAATCCTCTGCTTACAAGTTACCGACGAAAAGAATTCATCACCATTCTCAATCATATTACAAACAGCCGGATCACAAAGCTTTAAAGCCACCATAGAGATACATTTGTTCTTTGGCGGACTGGTTTCGGAATATCTGAAACTCTCACCTTGAATTTTATCACAAAATCTTACCTCACCATTATCCCAAGCAGTTTCCTGATAGCAATGATCTTGTGGAAGTCCCAATAAATCCTCACATGGATCTCCCAAAACATCCTGAATCTCTTCCATCGGTACTTCCTGTACTGTCGTACCCGTTTCCGACTCTAAATTGGTATAGACCAATTCTGGTTCTTCTGTTATTGGATCCTCTATAACAATAGAATCCCTATCCCCCACGTCATTAATCATCCTAATGACTGCATCCCTATTCAGATAAGCCAAATAAAGTGCTGCAGCCAAAAGAAGAATAATAAAGTATTTCATGTTACTATTCTACCTCAAAACAAAATAAAACCCAATTTTGATTGATTCTCTATATTTCTGAGATCCAATTTCGACCGGAATACGGAATATGATTACATGATGCTATCACATATCGCATAGAAAGCTTTCCAATTACTCATAAATAGCTTACGGATTCCGGATTCCGGATTCCGAATATCCGAAACAAATTTAGTGCCTGCAGAATTATTAAAATATTCGTAAAATATTCGAATATCATGTTGCTAACTTCAAATCTATCTGTAGAATATCTCCGTGGAAGATGACAATTCCCTCAAATTTGGCTCTCAAGAGTTCGCTCCTGCAGGCCTTAGTTTTTGTATCTTAATTTTTCCCTCTTAATATATGTGTGGAGTAATTGCTGTCTCAGCCTACCGCAATGTTATTCAAGATCTTTATGACGGTCTGATAATGCTACAACACAGAGGACAAGATGCAGCAGGTATAATAACTTATAATTCCCAGTTCCATCTTAAAAAAGCAAACGGGATGGTACGCGACGTTTTTCATGCAAAATCTATTGGAAGGTTAACCGGAACGGTGGGAATAGGACATGTCCGATATCCTACAGCGGGATGTTCCAGTGAGTTTGAGGCACAGCCCTTCTTCGTATCAACACCATTCGGAATTGCACTGGCACATAACGGCAACCTAACAAACACCGATGAACTCAGGAAAAAACTTATAGAAAAGGAATACCGCCATCTTAATACCAACTCAGATTCGGAAGTTCTGCTAAATATTTTTTCAGTGGCACTAAGAAACCAGAAACCTAAAGGAAAACTGAGTCCTGATCACGTGTTCGGTGCAATAAGCTCGGTTTTTAGGCAATGCAAAGGCGCATATTCCAGTGTCGCTCTGATCGGAGGTCAGGGAATTGTGGGATTCAGAGACCCACATGGAATCAGACCTTTGCAATTGGGTAGACGTAAATTCGGAATGAAGGAGGAATATATTATTGCATCCGAAAATACCGCATTCAAAGCACTTGATTTTGAATTTATAAGGGACGTCAACCCTGGAGAGGCAATATTCATTGATACAAAGAATAAACTGCACACAAAACAAATTGTTAAGGGCGAACTTAACCCTTGTATATTCGAATGGGTGTATCTGGCAGCTCCGGATTCGACCCTTGACGGAGTGAATGTATATAAAGCACGAGTTAGAATGGGAGAATATCTTGCTGAGAAAATTAAAAAAGCAAATATAAAAATCGATACAGTTATACCTGTTCCGGACACAGGCAGACCAATAGCCGCCGGACTCGCCGATAAACTAAAGATACGTTATCGCGAAGGACTGATTAAAAACAGATATATTACACGCACATTTATAATGCCAGGGCAGGAAGTTCGTAAACGCAATCTTCACTTTAAGCTTCATCCGATTGAACTTGAATTCAAAAACAAAAGAGTTTTGCTGGTTGATGACTCTATTGTACGTGGAAATACAAGTAAAAAAATTGTTGAGCTTGTTCGCCAAGCCGGAGCAAAGAAAGTGTATTTCGCATCGGCAGCAGCTCCTATTGTATGTCCAGATCCTTATGGCATAGATCTGCCCACCAAAACTGAATTGATAGCAGCAAACTACACAGTTGAAGAGATCAGGAAACATATTGGAGCTGACGGTTTGTTCTACGGATCAGTTGAAGATCTTGAAAAATCAATCAAGTATGGTAATAACAATATTAAAGAATTTTCAGAAGGATGCTTTACCTGCAAGTATCCCACTCCTGAAGTTTCACTTAAAAAACTGCAAGCAATGGGAGTAAAAAGAAATCGCACACGTGATTCGTATGAATTCGAATCATTTGATGAGGATGAGGACTCAACTAAAACGATGACTTTGGTTTGACAATCGACATTCGACAATCGACAATCGACATATGAAAGTATTATTAATATCATCGTCAGCGAGGGGACATGCGATCGCTGATGCATTTGCCAGAAGCCCACAAAAGCCTGATTTGATATCCATTTGCTCATCTAATAATCCTGGTATTAAGAAACTTTCATCAAGATTTGATGTTGGAGACATAATGGATTTTGGTTTTATTGCTTCTATTGCAAAAGAGACTAAGCCTGATTTTGCCTTTATAGGACCGGAAGATCCTATGGGAGCAGGACTTGCTGATGTTCTGGAGGAAATAAATATTCCAACAGTCGCACCAAAAAAATCCCTAGCCAGAATAGAATCATCAAAAGGATTTACCCGTGATCTGCTTGATAAACATGACATAAAAGCTAATCCTAAATTCAAAGTCTTTGGCTCTACTGAGAGCTCTGCTATGTACACTTTTATTGATCAAGAATTGAGAGGAGAATTCGTAATCAAATACGACGCACTTAAAGGAGGTAAAGGAGTAAAAGTAAGTGGCGAACACGTTCACTCAATCGAAGAAGGAGTTGAGTATGCTCAAAGATGTATAGAAGAATGCGGCAAAGTTGTAATAGAAGAAAAACTTGTAGGTCAGGAATTCAGCTTACTTAGTTTTACATCAGGAATAACTACAATTAACATGCCTGCTGTTCAGGACCATAAGAGAGCATTCGAAGGTGATACGGGACCAAATACGGGTGGAATGGGAACTTATAGTGACACAAATCATTCACTCCCCTTCCTGACCGAAAATGACATCAAAAGAGCAAGTGAAATCAACGCACTAACAGCCAAAGCTCTTCAAGAAGAATGTGGTGAACCATATAAGGGAATATTATATGGTGGATTTATAGCAGTGAAAGACGGTGTAAGAGTTATTGAATATAACTCCAGATTTGGTGATCCGGAAGCATTGAATATTCTTCCGTTACTGAGATCCGACTTTGTAGATATTTGCAAAGGAATAATCACAGAGTCACTTGATCAAAGTATGGTCACATTCGAAAATAAAGCTACCGTATGCAAGTACATAACACCGGAAGGTTACCCTATCAACAAAGACCAACAAGGTGAGATAGTATCATTTCCAGAAATTTCCGAAGATGCTCGAATTTTCTATGGAGATATATCTGAAGATGACGATGGAACCTTGCACTTAGGAGGCTCCAGAACAGCTGGAATAGTTGGTATAGGAGATAGTATAGAAGAAGCAGAAGCAATTGCTCAAAAGCTATGCGAAGAAGTCCGTGGTCCGGTTAGATATAGAAAAGATATAGGAACATCTGAAATAGTATTAAAACGTATTGAGATGTTAGATGAACTGAGAAAATAAATAGTTCGAGTGATTTACCAAAGGCAAGACCTGCTCTGGTCATTTATTATATAAACTAAAGCATAAACCAGAGCACCTCTCTCGCCTTCGCGTAGCAGTATCGAAGTCTCGTATGTTATACTGCTTTTAGTTAATAATTCCGAAAAATTTACTGTGCTTTTATTATGCAATCTCGTACTCCATAGCCATTAGAAATAGATTTGTTAATAATTAATGAGTCCTCAAGAACCGGAATTATTTAGACGAAGGAGTATAATAGCGATATTGAGCTTTTGTAAAAACGCTACGGCGTAGCGAGGTCGAGATGCGAGGACAATCAAAAAATTGTATAACTTATTTATTCAAATTTATTCCCCTCCACTAGCCAATAACTCCTCCTGATGCTTAACCTGTAACGCCTCTATAATTTGTCCCAAATCCCCTTCTAAAATCCCCGGAAGATTGGAAAAATTCTGACCTAATCTATGATCCGTTACTCGATCCTGAGGATAATTGTAAGTACGGATCTTTTCGCTACGATCACCGGAACCAACCTGTCCGTGACGCATATCTCCTCTTTCTTTCGCAAGACGCTCTTGCTCAAGCGCATATAAACGACTACGAAGAATACTCATGGCACGAACCTTATTCTTAAGCTGACTTTTTTCATCCTGACAGGAAACCGTAATACCGGTTGGTTCATGAGTTATGCGAACTGCCGAGTCAGTTGTATTTACAGATTGACCACCCGGACCACTGGATCTAAACACATCAACTCTGATATCTTCCGGCTTAATCTCCAAATCTACTTCCTCGACCTCCGGAAGTATTGCAACTGTTGCAGCTGAGGTATGTAGCCTACCCTTGCTTTCCGTAACAGGAACTCTTTGAACTCGATGTACACCGGATTCAAACCTTAGCTTACCATAGGCACCCGATCCTTTAATCTTACATATTGCCTCTTTGATTCCACCACCTTCCGCATCTGTTTTGCTCATAATTTCAATTTTCCACCCTTGTTCCTCTGTATATCGCATATACATTCTAAGCAATTCACCTGCAAATAATGCAGCCTCATCACCCCCTGTCCCAGCTCGAACTTCAAGAATTACATTCTTATCATCATCAGGATCTTTTGGAATCAAATATACCTTCATCTCCTCTTCAAGTTCTATGATTCTACTCCTCGCCCCAACCGCCTCTTCTTCCGCCAATCCCTCAAGTTCAGGATCCCCTTTTACCTCCTCAACCGAATCGATTACCTTTTTGCATTTATCATATTCATTAATGAGTACTATCAAAGGTTCCAGATCGGATAGTCTTTTTCCTATCTTTGCAATCTTCTTGGAATCAGAATATATATCCGGATCCTGCATCTGCTTCTGAAGATCTTCATATTCTCTTGCCAGTGCTCGAGCTTTTTCGATCATATTGACTCAAATGATACAGAAATATCTCATACAATTCACTTTTAACTTATATCTTTCTTGAGACACGCAACCTATAAATTGGATTTACTTTTAGCTATCTTAGTTCCATTCCGACCAACTGAGCATTACAACCTCCTGTAACTTTGACTTTAGCAAGCAGATCCTCGCCTCGTGCACTTTCCACTGCCTGAGCCTCCTCCTTTGAAGTAAAATATTGAGCTATTTGAGGAAAGTCGACCGATTCATTGTCAAGTAGAGGGCTAAAAGCACCAAACCCTTCATGCCCACGTGCTCTACCTATAATACAAATAGTATTTTCCGATAATTTAGGCTTTTTAATCCCCACACTAACAAACTTTGCCGGACGATCAGTTGTGAACTGTACATATACAGGCTTACCGGTTCTCCTTGATTCATCTGCTATTTCTTTCGATAAAACATCCTGCGCTTCCAGATAACCAAGTATTGCAAAATGACCACGGAACATCGAGCGAGGATCCATTTTATCAGTTTCCAGATACACAACTTTACCTGTCGCCATTACCAGAAGCGGTGGTATTAGCACAAGCACCATAATGGCGAGTTGAATCCCGATGGCAATATACGTTTTCTTCATGAAGTAGCAATTGAAGCAAGTAACTTTCTCCTTGTTCGTTCCATAAATACGGAAAGCCCTATAAGAACAATCCCGCCGATAATAAATGCCATGGAACTGTGCAGCATATCAAACGTCCAAGAAAAATACTGGATAATTATAATTACTGAACTTGAAAGTATGCCTGCGTTCACCAAATGTCTGTTTGCAGATTGGACACCAAACCATATTGAAAGCAAAGTTAGACCGAATACCAGCAGTATGTGCACAACAAAAGCCGGCGTGCTTTTGCTAATAACTTCTCCTATAAACGAATCACCACCAACATGTATTGTTGGTATTAAAAGAAGAATTGTTACAAGAATAAGTGCGTAACGCGATAAATCGCTCCTCATCTTACCCTTCATTACTGCAAAAATAATCAAAAGAAATACACCCAGCATTATAAAAATTTGCTTAAGGGTAAATGCAGCTTCGAAAATTTCCTTGATCATGTTCTCTTCCGCAGTGGAAATAATCAAAGGCACTGCAATAAGAAAAGCACCCCATTTAAACAAGCTTTCTTCCGCCCATTCAATTCCATTCCTTACCATTGTCCCGAGAGCAATGAGCCCCACTCCGATCAGTGGCAGAAACGATCTTAGACCTTCTTCATCAACCAGAAACTGCATCTGATCATCCATGAACCATCCCTTCCCGCCTCCCAACCATCCGAGTGCAAGCAAGCCAAGAGGGACTGCAAGATAAGCATAAACACTTTGTCTTCTTGCCCACCCCATGACCAGTACGCCAACCATCCAAAGGAAAGGCCCCTGCCAAAAAGTAAGAGAATAATGAAAAATCTGCGCAAGAAGAAAAATACTTGCACCAAGTAAAAGTGAACAAAGGAACCAAAGTGATTCTGCAACCCTTTCAAATCCCCTGCTCTCGCAAATATATGCACTAAGAGTGGCAACAATGTATCCTGCGAATATTGTAAGAATTCTTTGTGATGGTCCCATGTTCTGCCAGTTGCTTCCTATAAACAACAATACTCCCAGCCCGATAAGAATCGCTCCGATTGTTGCAAATATCACAATCCCCTTTCCTATCCCGTCATGCGCATCTTCACCCTCAAGTGCAGCCTCAAGCTTCGCAGCTTGATCAGCATTGATCGTTCCTTTCTTTTGCCAGATGGATAGAGCTTCTTTGGCGGATAGATGGATCACGACAGACATGATAACAATATAGGCTATATAAAGCCAGTCCTAAAAAGATACGTTGATACGTTGACATGTACTTATAACGTAGCAACCTAGCAACATAGCAACGAGATAATTATCCTTGATTGCTTTAGTTGCCTTTATCCACTCAATTACCTTTAATACCCCTATGAAGATACTAATTGCCATGTCCGGCGGCATCGACTCATCTGTAATAGCATACCTACTTAAAGAGCAAGGCCATAAACTCGTAGGCGTCAGGTTTCTACTTTGGAATGATCCACTGGCTCCGGCCGAAGCACAGATACTTTCCAATAAATGTTGTGATGCACAAAGTGCTGCACGCGCCAAACATATATCCGAAGAACTCGACTTTCCACTACACACAATCGATCTTTCCGAAAAGTTTAAACGCGAAGTTGTGGATTACTATCTGGAAGGATGTAAAAAAGGAATCACTCCAAACCCATGTGTTGTTTGTAATAAAGTTGTGAGATTCGAAGCGCTGCTTGATCTACTGGAAGACTTTGATTGCGAGAAACTTGCAACAGGTCATTTCGCACGTATCGAAGAGAGACCTGACTACTTTGCATTGTTACAAGGAGTTGACGAAGAAAAAGATCAAAGTTATTTCCTTTACCGCCTGACTCAAGAACACTTGAGCAAACTAATATTTCCACTGGGTGAAACTAAGAAGAGTGAAGTTTATGAACTTGCAAAGAAATTTAATATTCCACTCAACGCAGAGCGTTACCGAGAAAGTCAGAACCTGTGCTTTTTCCCCGAAAAGGAACCGACTGAATTCTTAAAAAGATACTTAGATGATTCAATGAAAGAAGGAGAGATCGTCAAACGTGACGGAACAAAAGTCGGAACTCATAAAGGACTCCCCCTCTATACAATCGGTCAAAGAAGAATTGGAGTTGGAGGTTTGGCCTCTCCACTGGAAGTCGTGGAAAAAGATATTGAAGGAAACAGATTGATTGTAGATGATCAAAATACTGAGTTTGTGAATAAAGTTTGTGTTCGGGATTTATCCTTTATTAATGCGGTTCCTGACGATAATAAACCTATAACATGTGAGTGTATGACAAGGTCACTATCTAAGAAGAAAGCAGGGAGATTTTTATTTAATGGAGGTAAAGGAGATAAAGGAGTCAAAAGAGAAAAAGGAGAATTTATATTCTCAGAGCCTCAATCGCCACAGGCTGAAGGGCAATCATTGGTGTTATATGAAGGGAATGAGGTAATTGGGGGAGGGATAATTGTCTGAACCTAGATTTTCATGATTTAGGGATTACCTTGATTATTAACCTGATTTTGCATTTGCATAATCATGAAAATCCAATAATCAGGTGAATCATGGTTCAGACATGCTACAATCCTCTCCACTCAAACGTGCTTAATCCCCTTCTTTCTGCTATAATAACCTGAATACTATGAATCCGAATTTCCACAAAGCACAGTATGACGAAAACGGTAACATCATTCTTCCATCGGAAGATAGTGGTCCTACGGGCGAATATTCAAACGAAGGTGAATGGAATTGGTCGAAAAATAAAACAGTCTGGAACACAATAGAAGAAGAAAAACCTGAACTGATCAAGAAAGAGGCAAATCATGGAATATTTGAATCAAAACCTGCAAAAACCAGATTGTCACGATCAGTCAATAAACCCAAACAACAAAAATCAAAGAAAGAAATCAAAAATCCTTTTCCTCATATCAAAAAGAAAATTAAAAGTTCGACAAAAGATATTATCTCGGAAGGTGCACACCAATATAAATTCAGCCTAAAAAGTGCGGGTAAATCCATATTGAACAGCAAAAAGCATATCAAGCACGGAGCTAAGCATACATGGATATTTATGATGCAACCCGTATGGGTACCGCGCAGAAACAAAGATCTAAAGGAGTACAGCAGACTTTCTTTGTTCCTTGTAGATACAGTCAAATTCGGAGGAACATTTGCGGCAATCTTTGTTGCTTTGTTCGTAAGTCTTAATTACCAAAGCTTCTGGAGCATTGTTACAACGCATTTAAATCCTGTTGAATATGTACGCAATGTCCATGCTTTAACTGCTTCTGTGGATTCAACACTCAGGGAAAAGTTGCTCAAGAGCCCCTCGCTTGCAGTGTCCGGCAGTAATGATGGCAATCTTCTCAGTTTCCTGCCCAGTATCGGCCCTCCCGAAAACAGGATAATCATTCCAAAAATGGGACTGAATATTCCATTGGTTACACCGGCATATGATTCGCTACTCAGGGAAGATTGGGAACAAGTTGAAACAGATATACAGGATGCGTTGCAAATGGGAGTGGTTCACTATCCGGGAACAGCCAAGCCGGGACAAGCAGGAAACTTCTTTGTAACAGGCCATAGCTCATATTACCCTTGGGCTCCCGGCAAATATAAGAATATTTTCGCACGACTGCATGAACTGGTACCGGGTGATGAGTATTGGGTTTATTACGGAGGAGATAAACACAGATACATTGTTCGATCCAAACGTGAAGTTAAACCTTCTGATGTTACGGTTCTGGATCAGCCAATTGATCGCAGAGTTGCAACACTTATGACATGTACTCCCGTTGGAACAACCCTCAGGCGTCTGGTAATTGCATCAGAAGAAGTAGATCCTCAGACAGGAATTGTAATGCAGGTGGGCGCAAAGGTTCACAATACGATGCCTGCTATGAAGGCGGGGGCGTTGCCGATTTAGTTAAATTTAAGCCAAATATCTGAACTTGTATTTACATGAATATTTTGATAAAGTAATACCGTATTACGTATTACCCCATTACCAATGCCAAGATCCCGACTTACCAAAAAAGGACAGGCAACCATTCCCGCAGAAATACGTGCTTTTTTGGATGTAGATTCAGGAGATATGATCTCTTTTTCGGTCGAAGATGATTCAGTCGTAATAAGTAAAATGAATGAAGCAGAAGACGAATATCTTAGATCTGTAGAAAGCTCACTTGCAAGCGAATGGCTGTCTCAAGAAGATTCCAATGCTTACGATGATTTGTAATTCAGGTACAATCGTTATTGTCCCTTTTCCTTTTGTGGACGCGCCGCAAACAAAGCGACGCCCTGCGCTGGTTCTTTCAGGACATTCTTTCAATAAAGAACATAAAAACACATTGCTGGCCATGATAACAACAGGAGGGAATAAACCATGGAAAAGTGACATTTGCATTTCTGATTGCAAAGAACAAGGGCTCTACCCTAAATCCGTTATTCGAATGAAGATTTTTACATTGGATAATCGTTTTATCCTCAAACGCATTGGTGATGCAAACAGTAAAGACTGGGGGAAAGTGAAGGACGTTATACTTAGAGAGGTATTAGAAATTGAGAATTGAGAATAATTTTTGATTTTTATTGGTGTTGATGATGTTTCTGGTTATATCTTATAATGGTGAATTTGTTATGAATCTGAACTGTTCAATCATTCTAGCTGAAGAAATGTTTTCATTGCATATCGTAATTTAGATATTTCATCTTCAATACTTGAAGTATTAATTCGATGAACTATAAAATCATTACTAAGCAAATTATCCACAATCGGATGAAACCCCTCTCTTTTTAATTTACCTCTAATCATGTCTATAAGTATCAGCAAAACAACAGGTGTTCCATTTCGCCCAAGAGATCTCCTAAAAGCATAATCAATTGCTGAACTTGTATGATGTGTTAAATATATAGGTATAGATATTCCATTACGATCTTCATGAGAATAACAATTTGCAACTTGAATTCTTGTTTCAAGATACTCCATGTTAGTGCCATGCAATAATACTGGAATATTGGCATATTTTTTTTCAAATCGACCATCTAACCACTTATCTAATATTCCCATATCCTACATTGTAGAATTTATTTCCATTCTCCACGAATTAACTTTTCGCTATACTGGCAACGGTAAAATCGTTCATTCTTCAAAATATGCCGCTGTGGTGGAATGGTAGACACGAGGGACTTAAAATCCCTTGGCCAATTACGGTCGTGCTGGTTCGATTCCAGCCAGCGGCACCAGCCTACGCGTAGCGTAGGCTGTCGAGCGTAGCCTCCTGAACTCATTTGTATAATTTTCAACAGAGTCGCTACGGCTACGGCTGGCAGGCCACGTCACTCGTGAGTGACCGTGGCAGGCCACGTCACTCGTGAGTGACCGTGGCAGGCCACGTCACTCGTGAGTGACCGTGGCAGGCCATCAGGAGCAAAGGTTGACTTCCAAAAACAAGTAGTATCCTGAAAACCCCTCGCTACCAGAATTAACACAACCAATACCATTGCAATTAATACAAAGACAAGTATAACACTTTTATGACCAGCGAAAACAGGCATGAGGCCACTAAACACGTAGAAGATTTATTGGAATATGCTTTTGGAGAAGCTTTGGCAAGATTATTTCCAACAGGATCTAATGCTGTAGTAATTAGACATCATTTGCGTGCAGTACTTAATGGAACTGTTCTTAGAACCATCGAACTTGCAATGCTACACAAAGATTTACAGGAAGATGAACTATTCGAACTTGTATTACGACATCTAACTTCCGATCCCGACTATTTACGAACAGGCAATCTGCCTCTCACTTCGCAAGAAGCCGAATCAGATGAAAATGACCCATATCTCATTAATCAGGTATTACACGAACTACATGATTCCAGAGCACAAATTGCACAAAGGTTTCCAAAATTAGCTAGTATTATCGAAGGTACAGATTTCAAAAAATTGGGACAGTAATCAAGTCACTGCGGCCACTATCTGAATTACATAACGCAGATGGCGCAGATAACGCAAATCCCCCCCCAGACAAAGCAGTAGGTTGATATTACAAATCCACGTAATCCGTGCCTGTCGACCGTAGCCAAGCCTGCCGGCCATCCGTCGAGGCGCGGCCTCGCCGCGACTGATAGCCAAGAGGCGAAGGTTGATAATCTGTAGTTCAGACAATCACTGTATCTCCAAAGTAGCCGCCGTAGGACTGATTAGCACAGCACCTCCGGTCGGGTTCAAAAGTTTAAGATTAACCTTTTCCCCGGAATCATTTAAGTCATCATTCACCAAAGGAATTACAAATGATTTTTTAGACTCACCGGTTCTAAATGTAAGAGTACCGGAAGTAACAGTGTAATCCTGAGTCGCAACAGCCGTACCTCCGTCAGTGGAATATCCAACTGTTACAATCCCATCGGTTCCACCAACCCGACTTACTTCTATCACAGCTTCTTCTTTGGACTCCAATGCTTCGTAATTTAATCTTGAGAATTTGATGGAACCTGATCCAAAGGATGTGACTTCGTCATCCATGATTGTAAGAACCACAGATTTATTGCTTCCCAAAACGCCACCACCGGGTTCACTCAAGCTCAGATTGACTGTCTTGTTACCATTGATATTTTGATTATCTTTTAGGGTAATTGAAAAAGATGTCCGGATTTCTCCTGCATTGAATGTCAGAGATCCACTTGTCGGCTCATAATTCGAATTGCTGGCAGTACCGTTATTCGTAGAATATTTAACAGTTGCTTTGGCAGAAGAGTCACCGATTCGTTCAACCAATATATCAATGCTACCTCCTGCTTCGGAGGCCTGATATTCAAGAGCGCTGAATTCTATTAACTTATCACCCTGTTCTTCTTCTCCCTCCTCATTATCCTTAATTGTAAGTTCCGCGGCACTTGGTGTTGTAAGCTGCGCCCCTCCGGAAGGATCACCAAGAGTGATATTTACAGTTTGATCTTCCTCGGCCACTTCATCATCAATAATATTTATTATAAAAGTAGAACTGGTCTCCCTATCGGCAAATCTGATGGTACCTGAAGTAAGCTCATAATCTTCACCTGATTTTGCCGTCCCATCGGTTACCACATAATCAACTGTAATCGCACCACGATTTCCTCCCGTTCTTACAACACTTATTGTTGCAACACCTTCATTTTCATCCACACTGTATTTATTAATTGTAAACCTTACCAAGCCTGCAGTATTTGTATTGGGTGGTTCTATATCGTCATCAGAAGTATCTGAGGTGTCTGAGGTGTCTGAAGTATCTGAAACATCAGTATCATCTGTAGTTTCAGTATCATCCGTCTGGGAAGTAACCGATGCAGCCAAAGCACTGGCAGCGGCAGCTCTTGCCTGCTGTCTCTCCTGCGATGAAGTACTTTGCGAAACCTGAACTTCATTTATTTCATCTCGCAACCTCTTCATAAGAACTGCAATTTGACCTCGGGTAACATAATCATCCGGTCCAAATTTACCACTATCATACCCATTGATTATTCCCAGTGAATTAAGTTCACCGATCGCCTCATCGTAATACATTCCATAAGGCACATCAGTAAATACGCCCGAACCAAGCTGAGATGCCACAGAAGTACCTGCAATTCCAAACAATATACCTGATAAAACAAGAATAGAAGATTTAATTCGAGTGCCCATAGTAGTAAGGGGAAGGAATGCGAAAAATATAGTACTTTTCGGCTTATGATGCAATATCTACCTCCAACCCTCTAAGATGCCCTTTGGGTATAGCCACTCCTCCTAAGAAGGATGGAGCTTCAGTATTGGAGAGAACAAACTTTGAATTCTATAATAACGAGGCCCCCCTCTCCATACAGGGAGATGGCCGGGGAGAGGGGGTATAACACATCCAATAAACTCAAAAAACAAAGAGACAGGGCACACCTCAATGCCCTCCAACTAATATATCCTCATCCCCATCCCAACAATCTTAGCAATCTCCGCTCGTGTAACCGGATCTGATGGACCAAACAAACCGGTAAGATTCCCATCTTCATCAGCAAAGCCTGATACCAAACCATCACGTGCTGCTGTTTCTATTGCAACCGCAAATTCTGTGGCAGCAGTGACATCCGAAAAAACAGTCCCTGTTAATTCTTTGAAATTGGCTTCGAATGCCTGAAGAACTGTAACTATAACTTCATTTCGCAGTGCGGGACGAGTTACGTCCACGGAGCCATCACTAAATACAGCCCATCCCAAATATTCCGCACACTTAATATAATCTTCCGACCACCTTCCGATTGCCGTCTCGCTCTTCATGCTATCGCCACACTCATCATATCGTGCATCAGAAGCTTCCATTGCGATTTTCGCCAGCTGCTCAATTGTCACATTATCAGCAGGTCCAAAAAATCCGGTTGGCTTTCCGGTTGAATCACGATAGCCGGAGATTACACCTTTCTCTGCAATCTCTTGAATGTAAGGAGCAAACCATGCAGATCCCAAAACATCTGATAATTCAACTTCCTGCCCATCTATTGTTATTGAGAGATTTTCATCAGAATCTGCAGGTGCTGAACCTTTTAAAGTGTCTCCACCACTGCCATAAACAAGCTTTGGAAAAAGCTCATCCCCAAATTCATATTCCTTATCCTCAGTATCACGTTGATGCTTACTCTGGAAAAAGTTTAAATCCAGTTTTAGATATGGAAAGTCAGATTTGATCTGACTAAAAACTCCTGCATGGGTTAGGATTGGAGATAGAAGGAAGGTGCAGAATATGACAGATGATATTGAACGGTTGAGCATTGTGATGATTTTAGCAAGATAATGGTTAAAATTCCAAATTCCAAACTCCGAAATTCACAAATAAATTCCAATAATCAAAATTCTAAAATTTTTAAGATTGCTATTGCCTCCTTGGATCCTTGAAATATTGGAATTTTGGATTCTTTTTGCAAATTTGTGGATTTGCGAATTTGGAATTTTAACTCTTGAAGAAACGCTTGCAATCCACCCCCAAACCCATTAGGCTGCATCGGAAATGACATCAAAGATAACGCAGGGAACCTCCAAATCCGCCCAGGCGGAGGAAGGGGGTCTTTTTTTTAAATCCGCAAAAGATAAGACTATTTTACTTCTTGGCTCAGGAGCTCTGAAAATAGGAGAAGCGGGCGAATTCGATTATTCCGGAAGCCAAGCAATAAAAGCTTTTAAGGAAGAAGGCGCACGAGTAGTACTTGTTAACCCGAATATCGCAACCAACCAAACCAGCTGGAATGTCGCAGATACTGTGTATTTCCTTCCTGTTAACCCTCAATTCGTCAAGAGAGTGATAGAGAAGGAGAAACCGGATGTAATATCGCTGAGTTTCGGAGGACAGACCGCACTTAATTGTGGACTTGAGCTTAATGATTCGGAAATTCTGAAAAAAAATGGAATTGCAGTACTGGGAACTCCGGTAGAAAGTATCAGAAATACGGAAGATCGAGCCTTGTTTAATGCACAATTAAAAAGTATCGATGTTAATGTTCCCGCATCCCATGCCTGCGAAGATATAAGCGAAGCATTCAAAGCCGCAGAAGACATCGGATTTCCCGTAATTGTTAGAGGAGCATTCGCGCTTGGAGGAAAGGGCAGCGGAAGAGCCAATGATGAAAGTGAGTTGAAAGAAGTGTGCAAAGTTGCTTTTGTTGAATCACCTCAGATATTGGTCGAAGAAGACTTGACCGGATGGAAGGAAATTGAATATGAAGTGGTACGTGACAGAGCAGACAACTGTATTACGGTTTGTAATATGGAAAACATAGATCCGCTCGGAATACATACGGGTGAATCAATTGTCATAGCTCCAAGCCAGACCTTGGATAATACCGATTACCAAATGCTCAGATCAATTTCGCTTAAGGTGATCCGGCATCTTGGAATTATTGGGGAGTGCAACATACAGTTCGCACTCGATCCTGATTCGCGAGATTACCGTGTTATAGAAGTGAATGCTCGTCTAAGCAGAAGTTCCGCATTGGCATCCAAAGCTACCGGCTACCCACTGGCATTTATTGCAGCAAAGCTTTCCATGGACTACACCCTTCCAGAATTATCAAATGCAATAACTCATGTAACCTGTGCGGACTTTGAACCGTCACTAGATTACGTCGCCATAAAAATGCCCCGATGGGATATGCAGAAATTCAGAATGGTTTCCAATCAGGTTACAAGTGAAATGAAATCTGTCGGTGAAGTTATGGCACTTGGTAAAACATTCGAAGAAGCAATGCAAAAAGCGATTCGAATGCTTAATATTGGTGCAGAAGGTCTTTTCCCAACTCCATTTGAATTTAATAATCTGGGAGAAGAAGCAATACTGCCAACTCCCAGACGCATATTTGCAATTGCAGAAGCACTCAAGGGAAAAATTGAGATGCATGAAATTCACGAAAAAACCAAAATGGATATGTGGTTTCTGGAACGTATTCGCTCATGCGCACTGATAGCAGAACGACTCAAAAAGAATAGCTTACCTTCACCCGAACTTCTGAAAGAAGCCAAGCGTTCAGGATTTTCCGATAGATCTATCGCAATGATTTCGGAATCTGATGCCGAAATTATCCGCAAGAAACGCATTGAAAATAATATCACTCCAGTAATTAAGCAGGTTGATACGTTGGCTGGGGAGTTTCCCGCACAGACGAATTATCTTTATATGACGTATCATGGAACTGAGCACGATATAATTATTAAGAACACGGATGGGTCACTAGTCACTAGTCACTCGTCACTCGTCGAGGGTCCAGTGACCAGTGACCAGCGACTAGCGACCCCCAACTCAACCAATCAACATAGAATTATCGTCCTCGGCGGCGGACCCTACTCCATCGGCTCCTCAGTTGAATTCGACTGGTGTTGTGTACAGGCAGTTCATGAACTGCAGAAAAATGATTTCGAAGTTGCGATGATTAATAGTAATCCCGAAACCGTAAGTACGGATTACGATGAATGTGATCTGCTCTTCTTTGAAGAGCTTTCCGAAGAACGTGTTCGAGATATCGCAGATCTTATTAACCCATATGGAATTGTTGTTTCTATGGGAGGACAAATTCCAAATTCACTTGCTCCAAAAATACACAAGGCTGGACTACCAATTTTAGGAACCGCACCCGAAGATATAGATCGGGCGGAAGATCGACATAAATTCAGCACCCTTCTGGATGAACTTAAGATTGATCAACCGGAATGGAAAGAATTTTCGGACATCAAATCTGCAAAAGATTTTGCACAAAAAGTGGCATATCCCGTAATTGTCAGACCAAGTTATGTGCTTTCGGGTGCTTCTATGGCTGTGGTTCACTCCGATGATGATTTGGAAGATTACGTTGGCGGATCAGCTTTTGTAAATAAAGAAGCTCCTATTGTGGTTTCCAAATTCGAGATTGGTGCAAAAGAAATTGAATTTGATGGAGTTGCTCAAGACGGAAAATTACTTTTATATGCGATTTCGGAACATATCGAGAATGCCGGAGTACATTCCGGTGACGCCACCATTGTTCTTCCTCCTCAAAGAGTTAATCTGGAAACATTGCGTCGCGTTAAAAGCATAGCCAAACATATTGCAAAGGGATTGAATATTTCCGGACCATTTAACATTCAACTTCTTGCAAGAAGTAACAAATTGAAGGTAATTGAATGTAATCTGCGTGCAAGCAGAAGCTTCCCATTTGCAAGTAAAGTTACGGGAGAAAACTTTATTACACTCGCAACTCAGGCTTTACTGCACAAAGCTCCACCAGACAAAAGATATCAAACCGTAGATCTGGATCATGTGGGAGTTAAGGCTGCACAATTCAGTTTTAATAGACTAAAGGGTGCAGACCCACGTCTTGGAGTAGAAATGGCAAGTACGGGTGAAGTGGCTTGTTTTGGTAACAACGCGGAAGAAGCATTGCTTACGGCATTGATAGCAATTGGATTTAAAATTCCAAAGAAAAACATTTTGGTAACTGTAGGACGACTGGAAGAGAAGATTGACCTCTTTCCGGAAATTAAAAATATGCATAAGAGAGGCTACGCATTTTATGCAACCAAAAATACTCACTCATTCCTTGAATCACGCGGTGTACCATCGGTTTTGTTGCATAAAGTATCCGAACCACGAAGCCCGAATATAAAAGAATATCTGGAAAAAAAGCGCATCGATCTGGTAATAAACATCCCGACTCATTCAAGCAGTGATGAGCAGACAGACGGATATTATATTCGCCGTATATCCATTGATCACGGGATTCCTCTTATAACCAATGTTCAACTGGCAAAAAGAATCATCGAATCAATAATACAAATTGAAGATATAGATAATATGCCATTGATTGGATGGCCGGAAGTGGTGGGACGTCGATGATATAGCTATAAAGGGTTAAATAATCTTCGTAATAAAAGTCTGATACGTCACTAGTCGCTGGTCACTAGTCGCTGGTCAGAACACACATGGGACTAGTGACTAGTGACCAGTGACAAGCGACTATAAACTTCTTCAAATAATATCCCTCATCTTATTGCTTTGCTGACAAAAACAACTTAGAATCCCCCCACATTCCCCTTTTACTATGCCCAAATCCTCCAAAATTACAGATGACGATCTGGTAACCGGCGATGAGATTCTGGTAACCAAAGAAGGCCTAAAAAGGCTGAAAGATGAACTGGATCACCTTAAAACCACAAGACGACAGGAGGTCGCTCAAAGGCTAAAAGAAGCCATTTCTTATGGAGACCTTTCGGAAAATGCGGAATATGAGGAAGCCAAAAATGAGCAGGCGTTCATAGAAGGACGAATCATAGAATTGGAGCAAAAAATTAAGAATGCAAAAATAATTGCAGACAAAAAAATGATAATGTCCGGCAAGGCTGCAGATATCGGATCTACCGTAACAGTCAGAAATAAAACTGATCGTGATGAACCGCAGGAATTTACAATAGTCGGATCAACGGAGGCAGATCCTGTTGAGCATAAAATTAGCAACGAATCACCAATTGGCAAAGCTCTTCTTGGCGCACAAAAAGGTGATAATCTGGATGTGGATACGCCATCGGGGATTATTAAGTATGAGGTGTTGAAAGTTGCATAATTCAAAGTTATACTGCTTTTAGTTAATAATTCCGAAAAATTCACTGTGCTTTTGTTATGCAATCTCGTACTCCATAGCCATTAGAAATAGATTTGTTAATAATTTAATGAATCCTCAAGAATCGGAATT
>Ga0180007_10001387_pt1 | contig 33551 bp, 34 predicted proteins | sample MM_PC_MetaG_FD_121122 | JGI IMG/M metagenome (GOLD analysis project Ga0180007, IMG submission 121122) | Groundwater microbial communities from the Aspo Hard Rock Laboratory (HRL) deep subsurface site, Sweden - MM_PC_MetaG | ecosystem: Environmental > Aquatic > Deep subsurface > Groundwater... | reverse complement strand
TTGTGATTCACCCACCAATCTTTGCGAACAACATGGTGATTGGATTTGTACGACTCCTGATGGTAATTATTGGGGTTGGTATAACCAACAAAACATAAATGAGATTTGTGATGGTTTTGATAATAATTGTGATGGTGTTATTGATGAGGGTTGTGATATAACTTTTGATGTTATGAATAATTATGCTAAGTGGTATGTTTGTAATGCGACAGGTAATGCTCCTAAGTTTGGTGAGCTTGAATCTTCTAATTATTTGGGGAACTTTGAAAATCTTCCTGACGATAAACTTCTTGAAGGTTTTAATTGGTGTCCTAAATCACCTGTTGATTATGATAAATACTTTTTTTCACCCAACATAAATACTTGTAAACTTGGTGCTGATAAAGTTAACACTTATTCTTCTGAAAATTTTACTGGTTGTTGTAAGACAGATAAACCGATTCCATCATCTCAGGATGAACCTGATCCTAACTTTAATTATGATTCTTTATTTCAATATCGTGATGATCTTGGTGAAAGTCCAACTAATGTTTGTCCTGTTTGTTATGATACATCTGGTGTTATTATAAATCAAATTAATCCCGACTCAAATTTTAGAACTGGTTACAATGATCATCCTGTTGATGGTTTTTCGTTTGAAGGTGATTATTCAGGAAATCCTTTTAAGAAGTGTACTCAAAATAATGGTTTTTTATGTATTGCATCCGGAAGCTTTTGTATTAATGATTATAAATTGATATCATCCAATGATACTTCGGGAGTTTGTTGTTATAATGAATCAGAATTATATGATGATATAAATAAAATCTGCGGTGTTTCTTCAGGTGATACTGATTTGACTTGTTCTCAACAACATGGTCAAAGAGTACACAATCCTGCTAATAATTGGGGTATTGATTGTGATTCAATAATATTTTCTTCTGATTCTAATAATGATTTTATTTGTTGCAGAGAAGGTTATAGAGAGTGGAATCCTTTAGAGTTACAGTCTTTTAAACCTGGAACTAGTTTTATTTGTTATAAGGAATTTGGAAATAGTGTGTTTGGAGAGTGTTGTTGGGGTTCTGGTTGTAGTAATTTTCAATCTGTTCTTTCAACTAATACTGTTGATGAGTCTAAAATTTTCACGACAGGTTCTCAAATTCATAGGATTTTTACATTTGATTCAGATTATACAGGTGATGATCTTAACACAAATTTCATAACCAATATGCTTAGGGAATATAATTCTGCAAAACTAGTCATACTTTATTTAGCAAAGACTCAATGGTCAGAATTTGATACTTTAGAATTTGATATTGGTTATAAAGGACTTGGTGTTCCTGGAAATTTATCTTTATTAGATTCTAGCGATGTAGAACTTTGTTCTTTTGTTATTTCTAAAAACATTAACCACAACCCAGTTTTTGATATTCAATTGACAGCAAATACTTGGTTTCACATAGTTTTGGATTTATCTGGTTGCTCTGATTTATCAGATGTAAGTTCGATTGAAATAAAAAGTTCTGTTCAGTCAAACTTTTTTGTTGATAATTTTGTTTTAAGAAAGGATTCAAATCCTGAACTCGCGACAAGATATTGTGCTGGGCCTTTTGAAGAGTGGATTGATTCTTTAAATCCACCTCTTAATACTGATTTTTCAGATTTTAGTAATTATGCTCCTTACATGTTTACTTGTGATGCTCAGCTTAGCTTTTCATGGACTGGAACCAAGTGTTGTGGCAGTAACACCAAAAAAGATAATTATGGTGAATTTTATTCAGATGTTGATGCTGGATGTTTTAATGGATTGAAGGTTCAGCATAACGAAACGGTAAGCGAAATTTTGACTCAACCACAGTCTGATTACAATGCAATTTTATATTTTAATGATAAATTCCTTTCTTGCGATAAAGACTTTTTTAGTTTAAACCTTTCTTTTGATGGTAATACAAAAGAAAGTGCTTTAATTCCTGATGAACAAATTGTTAATAAGTTTAATGTTTCAGGTTCTTGGTTTTGTTCTGTCAATGGCGCTTGGAGTCCAATTTTTAGTGATGATAACACTATTGCTTCAGGCACAGGAGTTCATACTTCTGATAACAAGGCAGTTCTTTTCAATGATTCTGTCTTTTGGTCTTGTGATAAATATTTTGGAAATAATAGTTACAGATTAAATCTGCCTCTTTTTGATGGTAATCACATTTCTGATATTTTTGGATTTAGAGGTTCTTGGTTTTGTAATTTAAATCAAGAATGGTTCCATGTTTTTGAAGATGGAAAAACACTTGCTAATGGTACTGGTGTTTTTGATGAGAATACTACTGCTGTTCTTTTTAAAGATAAAAAGTTTTGGTCTTGTGATAAAAATTTAAGTACAAACTCTGTAAGTGGCAATAATGTTTTACCTTTAGGACAATACTTGGATTTGTTATCAATCAATAGCTCTATGTTTTGTCATTTGAATCACTCTTGGGTTCCGCTTTTTGCTGATGATGTTACATTGTATAATGGAACTAATTCAACTGATGAATCTTATAAATCAATCTTATTTTACGATGACACTTTTTGGTCTTGTAATTCTGATTTTGGAAATAATACTGTAAGTAAAAATATCATATTTTCTGAGGATAAAACTTCGTCTCATTTTTCTGTTAAGGGTTCTTGGTATTGTGACCCAGATAATACTTGGCATAAGGTGTCAGAGTTTTCACCAATAAAAATTGCGGCAGCAAAATTATTAGATGTTGCTTCTAATTATGATAATTATACGCTTCATTGTGGTTTAAATGACTTTGTTTTAAACGAACCAATTGATGGTGTTAATGCTCCTGAAATGTTTTGTGTGCTAAGTGCAAATAATAAAACATGGATTTCAACTGTGCTTAAAGATAATGACATAAACTTATTTCTCAATAGTTTAAAAGCATTCCCTCCTTTAAAAGATGGTGATGTTCTTTCTTGTAATGATGCAACCAGTAACGCTCCATCTGCAAATGAGTTTTTTATTCAGTGTGAAAATACAGGGAAGTATCTAAACGCTTCATTTAACGATGGTTTTAACATAGTTTTGTTTTCTTTTAACAGATACGATTTAGGTTTTTTGGCTTCGATGTGGGAATCTATCAAAGATTTCTTTAGAAATATATTTGAAGGGAATACTTTTGTTTCAAGCCCTATACCTTCAAGTGTTGAGGTTGCTAATTTTGATAAACTCTATTTAACAAAGAAAGGTGACTTAGAGATTAAGGCTGTTGCAGAAGATAACACTTTGGTTGTTGATTATTATAACTTCACATCTTCTGTTGAATTTTTAGAGAGTTTCACTAACAAATTACTCGTTTTACAACCAGATTTATTTTTGGAAAATATTACTTATGAAGTTGGTTATTATCAGCAAAGAATTTCAATGCAAGGAGATATAGATTCTTTTAACTGGAATTATTTAACTTCAAATATTCGACTTGAAGACGTTTCTGGTCTTATGATTTGTGAAGGTAACAATTGTAATTGCGAATCGGTTGGAAATGCTGGTTTTATGCAAGATGATATTTGTTGTATTGGTGCTGGAACTCAAAATACTTACCCATCAGGTCCTTGTCAAAGAGATTCTCAATGTCCACCAGGATTTTCTTGTTCTTCTGAGTGTAAATGTGCTTCTTCAGTATCATAATATTTATATATCTCTTTTTCTAAAAAATATTTATGAGACAATCAAAATTTGCCGGATCTTTTTATTCTGCAGCACCAACAGTTCTCGAAGAGCAAATAAAGGAATGCTTCTTGGATGAGAATGGTCCGGGAGATTTACCCGCTTCAAGTTTTAAACAACCTTTAAAAGCAGTGATTGTTCCTCATGCAAGTTTTCAATTTTCCGGTCCTTGCGCTGCTTGGTCTTATAAAGCAGTTGCTGAAGCAGAGTTTCCAGATCTATTTATACTTATTGGTCCAAGTCATGCTTATCCCATTTCAGGATTCACTATAGAACCTTTTGAAACTCCTTTTGGAATTGTAAGGGTTGATCAAAACTTTGCGAGAATTCTTGGTGAAAAGGGAAATCTTAAACAAAACTCAATAATTCATCAAGATGAACATTGCTTAGAGGTTCAACTTCCTTTCTTGCAGTTTTTATTTAAAAAGAATCTTGAAAAAATAAAGATTCTTCCAATTCTTTTAAGTCAAGATGCAGACCTTCAAAAAATAGTTTTAGATATAAAAGAAACTTTGGTTGAAACAGGAAAAAAAGCAATGTTCATTATTAGTTCTGACTTTACACATTATGGTAGAAGATTTCATTACGTTCCTTTTTGTACAGAAATAAAAAAAAATATTTACAAACTTGATGAAGAAGCAATAAACTTTATCAAGAAAATGGATTTTTTAGGTTTTGAAAAGTTTATACATAAAAATATTGCGACGATTTGTGGTGCAACACCAATTTCTTTTATATTAAGATTTTTAGGTTTTGCAAAAGTAGATCTCGAACAATATTATACTTCAGGGGATTTGACAAATGATTATAAGAATTCAGTGAGTTATGCAAGTATCTTATTTAGATAGATTTTTTTATTTTCTTTTACTTTTTTTTTCTGTTTTATTCTTTTCTTTTTTCAAATGAGTATCAATTATTTTAATCATATCTTCACGATTCTTAGTTTTAATTTTTCGAGCAAGAGTTTTTTCTTTTAAAATATTTTTTAACCAAATAAATATTTCATTTTGGTTATTGCTTACGTATTCTGAAAATTCTTCATCATCAATCTTTTTTAGTAGAGTGAGTACTTCTTCTTTGTTTTTTATAATATGTTTTCCGAGTTTTAAATAATTGTCTTCAGGAATATAAATTAAACCTTGTCTTTTTATGTGGGGCATTTTATTAAGATAGCTTATTTTAGATATTTTTTGAAATAAAAAGATTAAGATAAATAATATAAATATTCCTAGTGTTAAGAAAAGAAGTGGTTTTATCACAAATTTTATCCCTATGTTAAAGACTAAAACTTTTTTTAGAATTTCAGAAGAAATAACATATGGGTTGAATTTTGTTAAATTTCTAATGAAATCAGACATTGTTTCTAAGGGTAAAATAAGATTTGATAAAAGCAAGAAAACACTACCAACCGCAATTGAAAGCATGGTTGTTGCTTCTTGAGTTGAAGACAAGTATCCTATAACCATACCAATTAAAATAAACAAACTCATTGAGATGAAAAGTATTAGACTTGTAAGGCCGAAGTTCGCTAACAAGTCTGACTTAATAAAGAAATATGCCAATATTAAAATTATAATTATTTGTACAATTAATAATATTAGACTGGTAATATATGTTGAAATTACAAACAATGAATCTTTTGTGGGTGTTGTGAATGTTCTAAATGAAGATTTTGATTTTTTCTCCATGATAACAAGGGTGCTTGAAAGCATTATTCCAATAAACATGATAACTAATATTAGCAATGCCGGGAACATAAAATTTAGTTGTGTGGACTCTGCAATAACTGGTTCAATCGATGTTGTTATAGGGCTTACAATACTTTCTGCTGATTTAACTTCAATACTTTCAATGCCTGAGTTTATACTTTCAAGCGATGCTTTAACTTTATTTGTATCTTCTTTTAATATATCTAAAGAATCTTTAGTATTTTCAAGACTTGACTTAATATTTTTATTGGCTTTTTGAGCTTTTTCTAATTTTGTTTTTATATCATTAATTTTATTACTAGCATTACTAATTAAAATTTCTATATCTTTTATCGTTTCAGAGGTTTCATTAAATGTAGTGTTTATTGCTTGTTCAATATCATCCAAATCTCCAAGAAAACCAGCATTGGATGAGTTTCCTTGATCTTCAGAAAACTCTCTCCCTTCACTTATAGCATCCTCACCACTATCTTTTAAATCTTCAACTAAGGGCTCTATATTTGAAAACTTACTTTTTATACTTTTAATATTTGTTTCTTCCATTTTTAAATCAATAGAATCCATGTTTTCTTGAATTGAAATAATTTCGGAAACAATATTGTTTGTTGCAGATTTTAAGTTTATTAAAGCCAAAATATCTGCATCGACTTCTTCATTCGTATTTGTAAGTATGTTTAATAACTTATTCGTCATTTCAAAACTCAGTTCAGAAGATCGGATGTCAATCTGTGATGAAACAGTTTCAATAATTTGATAAACCAAGTTTGTTCTCGAATAATCAACATAAAACTTTAACTCATTTGTTTTACTTTCTGCTATTTCAAAATCTTCAGGAAAAACAATACATGTATGAATAATTGATTTTTTTATGGCATCAATGCAACCCTCTTTTGAATCGAATTGCTGTATTAAATAGTTATTATTTTTTAGTTCGCCGATAAATGAATTTGCAAGTTCATTATAGTTTGTTGCATAAACACCAATTGATAATTCGTACGTGCTTGGTTTGTTCAACGCAAAACCAACTAAAAGAATTATTATTAAAGGTCCAAATAGAACTATTGCGCCAGAGCCTTTTGCTCTAAAAAGCATTTTGAAATTTTTACTTATTATTTTAAGGAGTTTCATGTTCTTTTTTTTCTTTTTTCTCTTCTTTTTCTTCCGATATACTAATAAAAACTTCATCCAATGAAGGTTTTCCAACTTTTAAGTCAGTTATTTCTTCTTTTAATTTTGCGAGAATAGGAAATAACTCCTGAAAAGTTTTTTGAGGCTTATTTGATCTTATAATTAGTTCAGAACCTTTTCTTTCACAATCTATTAATTTCTTTTTCTTTAATTGATTAATTATTTTTTCATAATTTCCAGGATAACTTTCAAGATGTATTTCTTGGATTTTTGCATACTTGTTTTTTATTGCTTCAGGACTTGCAACATCAATTATTTTTCCTTTTTTAAGAATAGCAATTCTTGAGCACAAATTTTCAAGTTCGTTCAAATGATGACTCGCAATAATGATTGTTGTTCCTTTCTTGTTGATTTTTTTAACAAGATTCCAAATATGCTCTCGTAAAACAGGATCCAAATCCGCTGTAGGTTCATCAAGTAAAAGTACTTTTGGGTCGTGTATTAATGCACAAGCAATATCTAACCGACGTTCCATTCCCCCAGACAAGTTTTTGGCAAGCAAATCTTCTGAATTCTTTAAATCCATAAGATTCAGAAGTGTTTCAACATTTGTTTTAAGCGCATCTTTTGAAAGGTTATAAAGTGATCCAAAAAACTCAAGGTTTTCTCTTACTTTGAGATTTTCATAAAAAGAAGGTACTTGGGCTGCAAAGCCGTACATTTTTTTGACAATTTCTTGTTTCTTGAAAACAGATCTAAAAGTCATAGCTTTTTCAAAATCTAACAAGTGTTCAAATCGAAACAATACATCTCCTTGTTCAGGTCTGACAAAACCAATCATTATGCTTAGAAGAGTTGTTTTTCCTGAACCGCTTGCTCCAATTAGTCCAAAAATCTCTCCTTTTCTTATGTCAAAATTTAAACCTTTAAGAATTGTTTTTTCACCGAATTTTTTCACAACATTTTGAATTTTTAATATGGGATCAGTCACTGCGAAAACCTCTTTTTAGCCTCATTTCTATTTTAAACACTTGAAGTTTTTAAATTTATCCATAAAAGTTATTTTTTTTTTAAAAATCATAAATTGGTTTAATTCATTAAAACATGTTTGATAAGAAATAATCCTTTTTCTCAGTTAACTTTAAAAACACATCTTTTCTTCCCTTATGGTAGGACGGTGCTTAACTGTAGGTACATTTTTGTGCTTAGGAAAGTCCACCCACTATTAATGGTTACTTTTGAAAGAAAGGCTCTGAAAAGAGCGGCAACCACTCAGAAACGAGACCACCTGTTGAATGGAATGATGCTTGGAGAATTAAGCGGCGACGCTTGAGAGATAACCCGCTGACGTCTCTTCAGGAACGGATGAAACGGTGAGCCCTAACTTGTGCAAGCCAAAATGGCGCTAAGTAGAATGTTAAGACGGGCTGTTCATGAATGATTCGTGAAGCTTGACAGAAGGTGGCTTATAGCCGCCCTACAAAACTTTTATAAAACAATAAATAATCACTTAATAAAATGGGACGAAAAGATAAAATTAATATGCCTGCATCAACAGCAGGAATTACAAGATATTTTGATGACTACAAATCAAGATTTGAATTCAAACCTCAACACATAATAATTCTTGTAATAGTGGTTATTTTAATTGAAGTTTTCTTACACGTTAAAGGGGGGTTTTTTTAAGTATGATTCCTGGAATGAATATGAATTCTCGCCAGATGAGAATGGCTATGAAAAAAATGGGTCTGCAACAACAAGAAATAGATGCAAAAGAAGTTATAATCAGACTTGAAGACAGGGAAATAGTGCTTGTGAATCCTCAAGTAACAAAAGTTAATATGATGGGTCAGGAGACTTATCAAATAACTGGTGAAGAGTACGAAAGAAGTATTGATTCAACACCAGAAATTTCAGATGAAGATATTCAAACAGTTGTAAATCAAACTAATTGTTCAGAAGAAGAAGCAAAAAAAGCGATTATTGAAGTGAAAGGCGATCTTGCAGAAGCGATTATGAATTTACAAAAATAAATTCTTGTCGATAAGTTTAAATAGTTTCCTTGACTATTAGTGCTTATATGGAAGAGTTTCAAGAGGCACGAGAAAAAGCCAAGAAAAACATAATGATTGCAGATCACATGCTTATAATGACTTATCCTCTTATTAAAGATCCAAAACTTCTCTTGGCAGTCATTGAGAATATTAGCTCAGCCTTAAACAATGCAATGACTTCAGTGCTACTCTATGAGCGTTTGTTTAAAAGAGTGCCTGTTTTTCAAGATACCTTTGATTCGAAATTTAATGTTTTTAGACAACGAATAGTTGATCGTTATCAAATAAATAAAGAATATTTAAAATTAATTCAGGAAGTAAGAGAAATTATTAGTCAGCACAAAAAAAGTCCTGTGGAATTTGCAAGAAAAGATAAATTTGTTATTTGTTCTGAAAATTATAGGATAAAAACACTTGGTGTTCCTGAAATGAAAACATACATAGCAAAAACAAAGATGTTTATAGAAGATATAGTGAGGATTGTGAGCAAAAATGATGGAATCTTTAAATGATGCAAAAGAAGAACTAAAAAGAGTTGACCATTTAATTTATGTGAGTTTAAAATATACTAGAACAGTTGATGTTTTACTAAACATAATAAACCGAATGATTGACTTTTATGATTTTGTGATGGAAGCAATACTTAGATATGCTGTGGAAAAAGAAAAAGTGGAAAACATACCTTCTGCGCCAAGAGAAAGAGGGGATTTAATCAAAGAAATATTTGAAGATGAAGTGATACGTGATAATATTAACCTATATTTTTTACTTAGAAAACTTCACAAGTCCAATCCTGAAAAAGAACAAGAATATCGAAGACATGTTACTATGACAAGTTACATTGAAAATAAAAAAGTAATTGTGAATATAGATATTATTTCAGAATATTATGCGATTCAAAAAGAATTTTTAGTTTATATTTCAAGCATGATTATATCGGATATTGAGTCAACTTAAAAAATGGCAAGATTTATTTGTGTAAGCTCTGGAAAAGGAGGTGTTGGAAAAACTACAACAGCCATAAATCTAGCTTTATCAATGCATAATTTAGGAAAAGATATCTTGCTCGTTGATGGAAATTTAACAACACCAAACATACACCTTCATCTTGGTAAAAAAAATCTTGAAAAATCTTTCTATGATGTTATAAAAGGAAAAATTCATTTTTCTGAAGCAATACATCAACATGAATCAGGACTAAAAATCTTGCCGACAACAGTAACTATTGATGATTTAAAAAACTTGAACTTTGATGCATTTCGAGAATCTATTATTAACCTTCAAAACTATTCAGATATAGTTATGCTAGACTCGGCTGCAAGTCTTGGAGAAGAAGCTATTTCTGCAATAGAAGCAGCTCATGAAATACTAATTGTTACAAACCCTGAAATTTCTGCAGTTGAAGAGGCAAGAAAAACAATTAAAATAGCAGAAGAACTAAATAAAACAATTTTAGGGGTCGTCATAAATAAGAAACAATATAAAAATCATGAACTAAGTGAAAAAGAAATTGCATTTATACTTAACAGACCAATAATTGCAACAATACCTTTTGATAAAATGATTGCTGTAGCGCAGAAAAAAAATCATCCAGTTGTTCATTCATATCCTAAATCATCTGCGTCTATACAATTTAGAAAACTTGCAGAGAAAATATCCTGAAATTAAACACAAACTATTGTTTTGGTGATAAAATGAAAATAAATATACAAGAAAAAACTGTTGAGAATATTCCTTGTGATATTTTAAGTATTTTTGTTTTTGAAGAGGACTTTGAGTTAAATTTAGTAACAAACACAAAAATTCAAGGCGAAATTAACAATTTTATTTCTTCTAAAAATTTAAAGCCTTTTGATGTAAAAGTAATAAACACTCTTGGTTTTTTACCTTCAAAAAACATTTTATTGGTTAATCTTGGAAAAAGATGTGTTTGCAATAATGATTCTTTTCGAAAGGCATCGTCTGTTTGTGCTAAAACAGCCAGAAGCTTATATTGTGAAAAACTAGCATTTTTAATTCATAAAAAATTTTTCGAAAAGAATGTTTTTGTTGAAGTCACAAAAGCAATTGTTGAAGGTGTAATATTAGGCTTGTATGCATTTGATAATTACAAATCTGCCGATAAAAAATTAAAAGTTAAAGAATTAATACTTGTCGTTAAATCAAAGCAAGAGCTATTAGAAATTAGTCAGTCCGTGAAGAAAGCAGAAAAAATATCTTTGGTTGTTAATTATGTTCGTGAATTAGTTAATTTTCCTTCACAAAAAGTAACTCCGACTTATCTTTCAAATGAAGCAAAAAGACTTTTAATAAATAAGAAAATAAAAATTACAGTTCTTGAAAAAAAAGAGTTAATAAAACAAGGATTGAACTGTTTAATCGGTGTGAGCCAAGGAGGTTTTGAAGAGCCAAAATTAGTAATTATTGAATATAATAATTCTTCAAAAAAACCCATTGCTTTTGTTGGTAAAGGAATAACCTTTGACAGCGGTGGATTAAACATCAAACCATATCTAGACATGATGGACATGAAATCAGATATGGCTGGAGCAGCAACAGTTTTAGGCATATTAAAGTTAGCTTCTGAATTAAATATGAAAACAAAAATTATTGGAGTTTTAGCTTTAGCAGAGAACATGCCTGGTTCTAATGCTCAAAAACAAGGAGATATAGTAACTGCATATAATAAAAAAACAGTAGAAATAATACATACAGATGCAGAAGGAAGACTTGTTCTTGCAGATGCGTTATCTTATGTTGAGAAAAATTTTAAACCAAAAGAAATTATTGATCTTGCAACATTAACAAGCGGGTGTATTGTAACATTTGGATATTCAGCTGCGGGATTATTGGGAAATAATAATAATCTTCTTGAAAAGATAAAGATATCCGCAAGTAATACTTTTGAGCGTGTTTGGGAGTTACCTTTATGGGATGATTATAAAGATAGAATAAAAAGTGATGTTGCAGATGTTAGAAATCTTGGAAAAGGTAAAGGTTCGGAAGCAAGCACAATTATTGCAGGTGCATTTTTAGAAGAGTTTGTAGAAAAAACCCCTTGGGCACATTTAGATATTGCAGGAACAGCTTGGTTTGTAGAAGAAGAGTTTTTCAATCCAAAGGGAGCGACTGGATTCGGAGTAAGACTTTTTTTAGATTTTCTTGAAAAAAACTAGTCTTTCTTAACCTTTATAAATAAAAGAAGTTTTTTTATAATTATGAGATATAAACTTTTAGAAGATATCGCAACAGCAGACATAGCTTTTGAAACTAAGGGTAAAACTTATGAACAATTATTCGAGAATGCTTGTTTTGCAACAGCCGATTCTATTGCTGATACAAAAACTATTAAACTAGTTATAAAAAAAAATATTGTTTTAGAATCAGATGATTTAGAGTATTTGCTTTATGATTTACTATCTGAAATAGTTTTTCTTAAGGATGTTGATGGACTTGTTTTCTTTGATTTCAAAATAAAAATTGAAAAAAAGAAAAATAAATATTTTTTAAAGGCCAAATTTTTAGGACAAAAAATTGTTGATAGTATCAAATTAAGAGCAGATATAAAAGCAGTTACGATGCATTTATTTAAAATAAAAAAAACAAAGAATGGCTATAAAGTTACAGTCATACTTGATGTTTGAGGTGTGAAATATGAATTTTAATGAATTAAAAAAAATATCTGATGCAGTTTGGGAACTTCCAACATCTTTTAAGAAAGGCATGAGGGTTCCTGCAAGAATTTATGCTACTGAGAAACTAATAAAATCAATGGATGAAGGTGTTTTTTCTCAGATTTCAAATGTTGCTTGTCTTCCCGGAATACAAAATCATGCTTTTTGTATGCCTGATGGTCATTGGGGATATGGTTTTCCTATTGGTGGTGTTGCAGCATTTGATCTTGACTCAGGAGTCATAAGCCCCGGAGGAATCGGATTTGATATAAATTGTGGTATGAGACTTATGACAACAAATCTCTCTGTTGATGAAGTAAGACCTAAATTAAAAGAACTAATAAATCTTTTATTTGGAAATGTTCCAACAGGTGTTGGTTGTAAAAGCTCTTTGAGAATAAATCTTTCTCAATTTAAAGATATAATGACTAATGGCGCTAAGTGGTGTTTGGAAAATGGTTACGCAACAAAAGATGATATAAAAAATATTGAAGATGAGGGATGTATAAAAGGAGCAGATCCTTCGACTGTAAGTGAAAAAGCCACTTCTAGAGGCATAAGGCAAATGGGAACTCTTGGGAGTGGAAATCATTATTTGGAAATTCAAACAGTTTCCAACGAAGATATTTTTGATTTAAAAATCGCGAAAAAATTTGGAATAGTTGGAAATAATCAAATAGCAATAATGGTTCATTGTGGAAGCAGGGGTTTTGGTCATCAAATAGGAACCGATTATCTTATGAGATTTAATAAAAAAATGAAAGACTATGGTATGAGTGTTCCTGATAGGGAACTTGCTTGTGCACCCATTAAAAGTAGAGAAGGAAGTGACTATTACAAAGCTATGGCTTGTGCTGCAAATACTGCTTTTGTGAATAGACAAATGATTTTACATAGCATTAGAGAAACATTTTCAAAAGTATTCAACAAAGATCCAGAAGATATGGAATTAAAACTAGTATATGATGTTGCACACAACATTGCAAAATTTGAAAAACACATTGTTTCAGGTGTTAAAAAAGAGGTTCTTGTACATAGAAAAGGCTCAACAAGGGCATTTGGTCCTGGTCAGAAAGAATTACCCTTTAAATATCAAGAAACAGGTCAACCAGTAATTTTAGGTGGGAGTATGGAAACAGGTTCACATTTATTGGTTGGAACAGAAACTGCAATGAAAGAGACTTTTGGAAGTACAGCTCATGGTTCTGGAAGGACAATGTCTCGATCTAAGGCAAAACATCTAATTCGAGGTGAAGATCTTCAAAAAGAGATGGAAAAGAAAGGAATTTATGTGAAGTCTGCGTCAATGTCAAGTCTTGCTGAAGAGGCAGGAATAGCTTATAAAAATATTTCTGATGTTGTGGAAGCATTAGTTGTTTCAAGGATATCAAAAAGCATTGCTGCATTCAAGCCAATTGGAAACATAAAAGGATGATTTATTTATTTTATTCTTTTGTTTTAGATAATTTATTTAAACAAAATAAAATTACGGAATTTTAAAATGACAGAAATTTGGAATTTAGAGGATATTCTTGGTGGCAAAAAGCCTGATGAAATAATAGAAGACATTAAAGAAAAAGTTGAGATTTTCAAGTCATATAGAAAAAAACTAACTCCTTATCTTTCTCCAAATATTTTGAAAGAAATAGTTGTTTTAGGAGAATATATTGATAGATGGTCTGACAGAGTTGATGCATATTACTATATGAAATTTTGTGAAAATACAAAAGATTCTAATGCTCTTGCTAAAATGACTTATCTAAGCCAGCTTTTTTCAGAATTAGAAAATGAAACTATGTTTTTTTCTTTGTGGTTTATGAAGCTAAGTAAAAAAGATGCAAAAAAATATTTTAATTCAGAAACACTTTCTGAATATAAATACTATCTACAAGAAATAAGAAAGTTGAAAAAACACACGATGTCAGAAAAAATAGAAAAAATTCTTTCAATAAAATCAGTAACTGGTGGTGGTGCTTTTTCATCTATTTATGATTCCATAGTTAGCTCTTTTGAATTTAGTATAAACGGTGAAAAAGACATAACTCAAGATGATCTTTTAAAATATGTTCATTCAGAAAAATCAGCTTTAAGAAAAAAGGCATATGAACTGTTGCTTTCTAAATTCAAAGAGAACAGCACTGTTTTAAATGAGATTTATAAGAACATTGTTCTTAATTGGGATAATGAATCTTTAAAAATTAGAGGTTACAAAAAACCTATTTCTGTTCGAAATGTGGGTAATGATATTCCTGATACAGTTGTAGAAACACTTTTAAAAGTTGTAAGAAAAAACTCAGAAATATTTTCTGAATATTTCAAATTTAAACACGATTTAAATAAAAAATTAGGCGCGAAATATGATTTTTCAAGATATCATTTATACGCGCCTTTAAATATTAAATCAAAGAAAAAATATGATTTTAATTCTAGTTTAAAATTAGTTTTGGACACTTATAAAAAGTTTGACAGTCGGTTTTATGAAGCAGCAAAGAAGATTGTTGATGAAAAGCACATTCATTCTCATCCTAAAACCTGCAAAAAAGGCGGGGCTTTTTGTTTTGGTGTTGATAACAAATTAACTCCTTATATTTTTTTAAATCATACAGATCAAGTAAGAGGCCTTTTTACTATGATGCATGAATTTGGTCATGGTATACATGATGTTTTTGCACAAAAACAAGTTAATCTATTATGTAATATACCTCTTCCTATTGCAGAAACAGCGTCTATTTTTGGTGAGATGATTCTTTCTTCAAGACTTCTTTTGGATTCTAAAGATAATGACGAGAAATCCGAGATATTAGTTGATCTTTTAGATAACCAATTCGCTTCAATTACTAGGCAAAGTTATTTTGTTTTGTTCGAAAAATTTGCTCATGAAAAAATCGCTGGCGGGGCAACAAAAGAAAAATTGGATGAAGAATATAAACTACTTTTAAAAGAACAATTTGGTAATATGAAAATGCCTGATATTTTTAAACATGAATGGAATTATGTTCCTCACATTCATAATTCACCTTTTTATTGTTATGCCTATTCTTGGGGTAATCTTTCAGTTCTTTCACTTTATGCAATTTATAAAAAAGAAGGAAAACCTTTTCTTGATAAATATATAAATATTCTTTCTGCTGGTGGCAGTAAATCTCCTGCTGATCTTCTTGCAACGGTTGGAATTAATCCTTCCAAAGAAGAGTTTTGGCAGGGAGGATTTGATATAATAAAAGAAGAAATAGAAGAGCTAAAAAAATTGAATTCTTAATCATATTCAACCCTATAGTCGTTAGAAACGACTAATGTATAAAAATATATCGAAATGGGAAGTAAATATGACTAATTAGGCGAACTAACTATTTATCCAATCTAATTCTACCAATTACTGTAATAGGTAGGATAAATGGCAGATAAAAACATAATGTTTAACACTGGATCTTTCACATATAAGATCTATAAATATATAGTTCGAAAGAGAGCAGTGATTTCTTCAGAGATTGCAGAGGGATTTAAGAATACTTCACTTCAAAAACATCATGTTTCTAGCTATTTAAAACAGCTTCTCTTAAAAGAACTTATTGTTAAAAGTACAGAAAAGGTTCAATCAAAGAAACGGATGTGTTCTAGATCTTTTGTTTATGGTCTTAATGAAGAAGAAATTAGAAGAAAGATTGAATCTTTCAACAAGGGTGTTGATACTGATGATTTTTTTGTTGGAATTAAAAGTAATATTTTTGAGATATTTCAAAACAATAAGGCAGGTCTTACTCTTGCAGAAGTATTCTATCAGCTCAAGGATTATCCTTCTTTGGAAGATTATGGTAATTGGGATTATACATATCAATGTATTAGAGAGCTTTTTACAACTGGTAAGATCAATAGAAGTGAGTTTACTATTCCTGCTAAGCAGATGATTCATGGTAGAAAGCCAGGTTATGTGTATGGGTGAGATCAAGATGCAGTTAGGTTAAAAGTCATTAATCTTATGCCTAAAGAGATAAGAACTGCGTATCTTGATATTATTCAGTCTAATGAGATTTATCCTGTTGATGTTTTAAAGATTAGATATCAGATTGAAGATGAAGTTATCAAGTCTTGTCAATTACTTCCTGATCAATTTGTTTTTTTAGTATAAGTGAGTTTAATCTTGGATAGGAGATCATACTGATTTCATCATATAATCCTTTATCTTTTATGAGTTTTATAAAGTCTACTTTATCTTCAGGATAAACAACTTTGTCGTATGGCTTTACTGAAGCTTTCTTATTAGAACCATATACTACATCGATTTCTTTTTGTTTAGCAAATTCAATTAATTTAGATTTTATTTCTTCTTTTCTCTTCTTGCTTTCTTTTTCTAAATTATCCAGTTCAGAATATTCATTCACTAATTTGACTCCAAAGTCCTCAGTAAATTCTTCTGCACTTTTGAATTCAATCTCTGCTTCATGCTTAAACGATGGACATATTGATTTGAATACACAATAATTGCAAAGTGCAGTTACGTTAGTTGGATAATCATTGCAGGATTCAATTTCTTTAATTTGGGTAACAACTTCATCGTGCAATTTAGATAACTCTTCCTCACTTCTTGAAGAAGTCGCTTCTTTATCGAAAGCCAACATATGCCATAATAACACAACTTTTTTAGCATCTTTGAATTTATCTTTTACCCAAATAGAATACATTGCAAGTTGTCTATCAGAATCAGCTTCTTCTTGATCTTTCATTCGAGAATTAGTTTTATAATCACAAACATAATAAGTATCTCCAACACAAGCCAACTTATCAATTCTAACATGATACTGGTTACCATCAGATAAAGTCATTCTGTCTTGTGTCTCTAAACCTAGGACAGTCATTTGATTAAAAGGTTGATAATGATCATAATACATAGAGATATACTTCTCACCCATTAGTCTATAATTCTCAGAAGTAAGTTCTTCTTTAACAATCAGGATTTCATCTGTCCACTCTTTAGACCAAAGATCATTAAAAAAAGAGATTACATCTTTTTTACTATTCTGTTTCTCAAACTTTAAGTCATTATACAACTTCTCCAAACTACGATGAACAAGATCTCCCATAAAGCATTCAACAGTTGTAGGAACATCTACTTTGACCTTATCAATATATTGTAGTTTATACTTGTATCTACATTGTTCAAAAGTTGAAATCCTTGAGTGAGAATAGCAAGTCTTGAAGCTTTCACCACCACAATCGTTATCACAATACCAATTACTATTGCTACAATACCTGCTAATAATCTTGGGAAAAATCCAATTACGCCTAATGCGTGTGCGAAGCTTTGACTAAACCAAAATAATATTCCCATTAAATAAAGGATTATATCGGCAATGATTAAACCCACACTTACTTTTACGTCAAACATCTTAAAGCACCACTATCCTACCATAATCTGTAACTTTTAATCCTTCTTTTGTCTCTTCAAGAATATCCATTTCTTTTAATTCACGAATATGTTTGTATAGCATTGCCTGACTAAGTTCTATTTTAGTTGCAAATCTGGACATAGAAGTAACTTCATGATTTACTAGATAATTAACAATTTTGTGTTGTCCTGGACTAAGTGAGTAAGAAAGACGAGGTAAACTTACAATTGATTTATCTTCTTCTTTTACGTACATGATTCTCTTGATTCTGTTTATTCTTGCATATGCTCCAAATAACAATCCTAATGCTTTAGTCTTTCGACCGGCGGTTATATCTACATAAATTTCGTCTTTATCTGACAAGAGATCAATAATTTTAACAGTCTCTTTTGCTACATCAACAATATCATAAATATCAGTTGCTACTGTCTTGATTTCAAGAACTGTTCCCAAGGATTGCTTAATAATATCTAACGATTTTTGCTGTTTTTCATCTGGTTCTTTATCAATAAGTAAGATCAGCCTATCTGCTCCTACTTTGGTGGATGATGCTATAATAGGTTCAAATACATAGATTGTAGCTATTAGTACCTTTGTCATTACATCTGAAAAACATCTGAAATATATAAAGTTTACTAAATTATCGAATTTATCTCACTAAATAATGATAAACTTTCCGTTTAAAGTGCAAACATTTATATATTAGTGTTCTTTTAACGGAAATATGCAATTATCAAAGACAGATATATTACTACTAGAACAAGTAGCTAAAGGCAATAAATCCATTAAATCATTAGCTTTAGCTCTAAATGTCAAAGAAAGAAGAATATATGTCATTGTTAATAATCTAACCGAGAAAGGCTTTATTAAACGAATAAATGGCACTCTAGAGGGAAAAGAAGCATTACATATCAAATTATTTTTAGAAGTATTAACGACATACCCTAACTTAGCTCCTGCAATCTCAGAGTCAGGAATCCCCATTCTCACAGCATTATTGAAAGTATCAACAATTGAAGAAATATCTCAAGAAACAGGATTTAAAAAAACAACAATATATACTAAATTAGGAGAAGCAAGAAAACGAAGCATAGTAAGAAAGACACAAACATCTTATAGATTAAATGACAAAATATGGGCTAAATTAATTGATTTCTTAATGGAACTAAATAAATATGAATCAAGGACAGATGTAAGAATTCCAGCAAGTTCAACTATTTATTATAAAAAAAATAACGAGATAATATTTGCATCAAAAGAAGAAACAGATGCAGAAAAAACAGCATTCTCAGCTTATGAGAAATATGGCATCAAATTACTTACGGTAAAAAATTATTATTACTTACCTAAAAAATCATTAACTAAAGAAGAAGTATTAAGACATTCACTTTACATAGTTGAAAAAGATAAAGACATTCGAAATTTAATATTTATTGCATTATTTTATGCAAAATTCAAAAATGAATTCAAAATTAAACACGAAATACTTATGAACATTAGTGCAGTTCTTGCAAAAGGAACAGTCAAAGGATATCCAAGCTATCAAGAAATAAAAGATAGAGCAGAAGTTTATGGAATTGAGGTGTAAATAAATGATTACAAACTATGACCAAATTGAAGAATTCTTCAAAGAAATCAATCAAATAATTGAAAAAAAGATCAATCTTTATGTTATTGGAGGAGCAGTTCTTCTAAGACGAGATCTGAAAGGTGGAACAAAAGACATAGATTTAGTAGTTGACTCAAAAGCAGAATTTATGGAATTTCAAAAAGCCTTAGAAAAATTAGATTTTAAACCTCAAATACCTGGCAAAGAATATGAACATATGAACCTTAATCAAATTTTTCAAAAAGAGGATTTTCGGATTGATGTATTCTACAAAGAAGTTTGTGGAAAATTCTCACTAACAGAAGATATGAAACAACGAGCTGAAATAATACAAGACTTAGAAAACTTAAGAGTCTCACACTGCTCTAATGAAGATATACTCTTGTTTAAAACAATGACTGAAAGAGATGGTGATCTTGATGATTGCATAAGTATTGCTGTTCCAGGAATTGATTGGAAAATAATACTAAAAGAACTTCAAAATCAGATTAAACAAAGTAAACAAGATGTTTGGATTACATGGGTTGGAGAAAGATTAGACCTTCTTGAAGACAAAGGATTAGAAATTCCTATCATGAATGAATTTGACAGTTTAAGAAACAAATACTTTGAAGATCTTGAAAAAAAACAAAGTCAAAATTAAGTATTTTGTTTATACAATTCATCGAGTTTAGTAAGCCCAAACACTCCATCACCCATTCGCTTAAACACATTCTTATTATCTCTAATAAGCACAGCCATTACTGTTCTTTCTGGGCTTTTTCCCTTAGTTTCTTTACCATTAATCTCTTTTTCAAAAATTTCAGTAAAAGGAACAATTACAAAAAGATCTCTATCAAGCAGAGAAAGAGATATTGAAATCCAAGAATCTTCCAGTTTATTTCTATTAATATGATGTTGAATATCTCTTGCTTTTCTTAAAGTATCAAAAATAACAATTTTATTCTTTTCCCAAAAACCTTTGATGGGAACAACGACATATCTTGTTTCAAGTTCATCATCACATTCAGTTTCAGTAGTTCCGTAAATTAATGTTTTTTGCTCTTGATTTGTTCTGATGGCAGTTTTAAATCCTGTTTTTGGATCTTTCTTTAATGTAGATGTTCCTCCTTCTGCCATTTGTTTAAATGTTTCAACAATTTCAGCATTAGCACCACGTTCACGATTCTTATTAATCTCAGAAAAAGCAACAATACGTTTATCCATAACATCATCTTCAAGAGACGCTGTTGTTGCTCTAGTTACTTTAATCCATTCATCTTTAGGAATATGAGATAATACTGTATCAACACAACTATCTTTACCTGCAGAACTATTACCTTTTAATGCACAACTACAATGATTCTTAGCATCTTTTAAATAAGAAGAAACTGCAATAACAAAAACAGCCATCTTCTCTTTATGATCTAACTTATGTCTTTTGTCAAGCTCACCATGAATCTCCTTTAATAATTCAATCTGATAAAAAAGAGGATCAATCTTTGCATTAACCCTTTTGTATTCCAAAATAACATCAGGATTATCCAACTCAAAGATTACTTTCTTTAATGCTTCACTCATTGTTTTTCCTCACTAATTTCTTTAAATTTCCAGTCTTTCAATGAGGCACATCTTCAATAGCAATCAAAGTATTTTCAGAAGCTTTCTGAGTATCACAATTATATTTAGCAATAAGAAAGTGTTTAATCTTACGTCTGCTTTGAACAGAATACTTAGTTAATTCATCGTCAAATACATGAATGTGATAACCTTTTGAACCAGTAAAATAGGCTTTGTAATTAAATCCATATTTTTCAAGATCATCACAAATAGAATTTAATCTTAATTCTGAAACATCATCATCCATATCAAGAACAATTTCAGCTGGGAAGATCCGTCTATTATTAGCTTTCTCAAGAAACTTCATCCCTTCATCTGAAGTCCATAATTCCAAAACTTGTTTATGTTCGGAAAAAACAATTTTATCACCTTTCTTAAAGGCAAACGCTACTTTAAAATTCTCATATTTATTACATAATTTAATGAGAAAACTAGCTCTCGGTCCTGACACATCCATCCTCAAAAACCTCCATCCGAACAATCCTACCTCGAGGAATAATATACTTATAATCAAGCGTAATAGAGTATTGATCTTCCGAAGAGATAGAACCCTCTCTCCAGAAACCTTTTCTCCATCATCAAAATAAACCTTAACCTTCCGACCTTGCATCATAACACCTATCTTTGATATTTGTCTATTTTTTCATTAATTTCAACAAAATTTTTGATTCCAATTTCTTGCTTAATAATTGAATCATGTTTTTTTCTTTATATTATTTTATGACAACATCAGCCAGAATGTAAATTTAGCGTGAAAACTAGAGTAGAGAACAAGGTCTTTATAAAGTCTAAACGTTTTGCTATAGGTTAATGGGAGAATTAGAAAGTAAATATGTTAGTATTTATCGACTAAAACAAAGAAAAAAGCCCCAAATTCATACTGGCATTACTTTATCCAGGTGGGGTTATTAATCGTTGTCCACTCTTGGTGCTAAGATGAACGCCAATTGTACTTTGTTTAAAACTTTGTATTCAAGTTTTAAAGGGTAGTCTTGACTTACTTGAAGTAAAACTTTTTCACTTATTTTACTTCCTTGTATCATTTTTTTTAAGTATTCAATTGAAAATTTTGACTTAACTTTTTCATCAGATATTATTTTTGTATCATTGTCAGCATCAATTCTAATGGTTGCTTTACTTAAATCACCAGTTGCGCTAATAGTCAATACTTGATTGTCAATGTCAAAGGTTACGCTTTCACTGACAATATCTGCATCTTCTATTGCTTCATTTATGATTGCAGCAGTTGTTGTTATTGTTGCTTTAAATGATAAATCAGGTATTTTTTGTTCACTTTCATCAACATCAATTATTGGCAAATAGAAAGTTCTTATTGTGTTGCTCTTGAAAGTAATTTTAAACTTATTATCTTCAGTTTCTAAAGTTACTGCATCATTTGATTTTGCTCTCCTTAAGACTTGTTTAAAATCATTCATGTTTATTGCTAGGTGTATGTCTTCTTTCACATTATATTCTGCAAATGCACTGCTTAGTAGTTTAAATATAACCATTGCAACATTTGCAGGATCCATAGCAACAAGTTCAATTGCATCGGGTGTAAATCTAAACCTTGCTTCTGTAACAAGATCAGATATTATGCTTATGCTATCTTTTAAAAATTTTGGTTCTGTAAGAGTAAGTTTCATTCTTTTTCCCCCTTTAGCTTCATTTTTTGTAAATAAAGAGTGGTTTAAATAGTTTTTGTTTAAAACTTTAAAGTTTTAAGATTTCTCCATTTGAAAGAAGATGTACGTTTTTCTTGTTAAATCCTATTTCACCTGCAAGTTCTTTTACACATTGCATTTTTTCTAATTCACTGTGTGTTGGAATAATATGTTCTGGTTTTAAGAGCTCTAAAAAGTCTCTATGATCTTCTCTTGCTGCGTGTCCTGAAACATGCACGTCAGTAAATATTCTTACATGTTTTTGTCTTAGTGATGCTTCCAGTTTTTCTCTGTTTTCAAAACTTGTTGGAACAGGTATTATCTGGCATGAAAATATTACTTGATCTCCTGGTTTTAGTTTAAAATAACCTTTATTAACAATTTTTGAAAGAACAGCTTTTGGTTCTCCTTGATGTCCTGTAACTACAAACAAATATTTTTCAGAATGTTTTATAGTTTGCAAATAGTTTTTTACTTTACTACTATATTTTACAATGTTTACATCTTTTGAGAATTTAGCAATACCTGCTGCTTCTGCAGCTTCACTATATTTAGAAAGAGACCTTCCTAAAAAAACAATTTTTCTATTAAGAAGTTTTCCAAGTTCTATTATTGTTTTTATTCTTGCTATATGACTTGAAAATGTTGTTATAAAAATATTTTTCCCTTGATTATTTACACCTAATAAAACATCTTTTAACATTTCTTTTGCTATTCCTTCAGATTGAGTCTTTGCATGTTTTGAAGCGTATAATGAGTCCATTATAACCGCTTTTGCTTTTATTGATTTTAGACGTTTAAAATTAGTTTTTTCTCCAAGAACAGGATTATTATCAAGCTTGAAATCATTTGCATAAATTATAGTTCCATATTTTGTGTGTACTGCAATCATAACTGTTTGTGGTGTTGAATGTGTTGCGCTGATAAATTCTATTTCAATATTTTTTGAAACTTTAAATTTTGAGTTCGATTCGTGTTTTATAAGATTGTTTTTAAAAGAAATCTTTTCATCTCTGATTATTGCTTTTAATACTTCAATTGTAAAGGGTGTTGCGTGTATGTCGCAGTTAAACATATTTCCTAAAAAAGGTATTGCTCCAACATGGTCTAAGTGTGCGTGGCTTACACAAATAGCTTTAACTTGTTTTTTTAAGCCTTCAAGTATTGTTATGTCTGGAACCGCACCTATTTCAATGAGACTTGCGGGCGACAAGTCAACTATGTCTTCTGAATCAGTATATTTAATATATTTTTCCATATGAAGACCTAAGTCTAGAAGAACAACTTCATCATCAACTTTTATTGCAGTACAATTCTTTCCTACTTCTCGATATCCGCCTACAGGTATTATTTCAATTGTCATTTTAAAGTTTTAAGAACGCTTATATAAAAAGTTTTGGGAAAATAGTGAGGGAGCAGGGGTTCGAACCCTGGTAGGCACTAAGCCAATAGATGACCCTTACGAGTGTTTGTTATTTCATTGGTCAAAATAGACCTCATCACTCAATAACTTGAGTTTGGACTTTTAAACAGTTTATAGCTGTTTAAACCTATCCCGTTTGGCCACTCCGGCACTCCCTCATATAAGTGCTAATTATGTTTTACTTTATTCTTAGAAAAAGTCTTTATTTTTAAAATTATCCTAAAGTTCGCAATTTGTCTTCGATTTCTTTTAGTGATTCTTCGAGTTTTGCAAGTTCTGATGGTTTTGAAGCTTTTTCTTGAGGTTTTATTTTAGTTTCTACTTTCTTATCGTTTTTAGCTTTTGTTGTTGGTTTCTTTTTTTCTGTTTTTGGTTTTTCTTCGTGTATCTGTTTTAGAAGTTCAAGCGGTAATAATTCTTTTATTTTATCAAATAAGAGGTTAATTTCTTTTAGATCAGTCTTTAAATCATCAAGAAGAGCGAGTTTTTCTTCTCTTAATTTTAATATTTTATGATAACTTTTTAGATTTTGAATTATTTCTTTTGATGTTTCTAAAAAGTTTTTCCTTAACTTTCCTGGCTCTTCAATCCTTATAAAAAATTCTCCTTCCATTTTTAGTTGTTCACTTGTGAAAGTGCTTCTTCTATAACTCCTACTTTTTTTGATACTGATTCTAAATTGCTGCCCCAAGTTTCTATTTCTTCATTCTCTTGTTTTTTCAATTCGTTTATTTTATCTATTGTTTCTTTTGCTTTTGTAATTTTGTTTTTTACAATACCAACTATATTTAGTATTTCTTTATATTCATCTATTTTCACAAAAATTTGATTTTGAGTCATTTATTTTCACCTCTGGAGTGTCTTGTTTTCAAAAAGTTTGTCGTCTATTTGCATCAATTTTTCTTGAGCAACATCTAAATTATCATGAAATAATTTGAATAGTTGTTTTGTGTTTTTTGTTCTTTCACTTGTTTTTGTGAATGATTCTATTGCTTTTTTTATGCTTTCTTGATTTTCATCTATTTTTCTTAGTACTTCTTTTCCTTTTTTTCCTTCTATGAAGTGTTCGCCTTTTTCGTTTGATTCTATTGTTGGTGTTGGGCTTTCTTGAATAGATTTTATTTTAGTGAATGGTTTAAGCTCTTCTTTTGCTTCTTCAGAACTAATATCTTCATCCATACTCAGGTCTTCATCATCAAAATCTGGAAGTGAGAATTCTTCTTCTTCTGTTTGAGGTTTAAAGTTTTTTGTTTCAGAATCTTTTAAGTCTAATTTATCGGGTTCTGACAAATCTTCAAGTTCGTCTATTTTTGGAGGTTCTTCAAGATCTTTTGTTTTTTGAGTTTCATCTTCTAGTTCAGGAAATAAATCTTCTTTTGGTTCGTCTAATATTTCTTCTGGTTTAGGGGGTAAAGGTATATCTTCTATTTGAGGAAACTCATCTTTTGTTGGCATAATACTCTCTAATGTTGGTTTTTCATTCATGTCTAATGGTTCTAGTGTTGACTTGGATTCTTTCTTTTTTAGAAATTTAAACATATGCCTAATACACCCCTTTTTTTTGTATTCACTTTTAAGTTATTTTAAATATTATTTTACTTTATATAAATTTTTCTTTTTATTATCGAGTGAGAAAAAGTTTTTCCTCCCGAATATTTTTCGAGAAAAACCATTTTTTTCCGAAATTTATTCAAAAATATTTATTAACTTTTTTTTATTGAATCTTTTTTATGAAAAAAATCATTTTGTATTTTATGCTCCTATTTTTTCTTCCATCATTAACTTTTGCATTAAATGAGACATATGTTGTTGAAGTTTTTTTGAACATAAATATATCTTATGATAACCTTACAGCCAATACTATACAATCAAATGAATCAATGAATAATGCACAAAGTAATTTGAGCCATATTTGTAATATTTCTATTTCTCTTCAAACAACACAACTATTGTATCAAAACAATGAACAAGTATCTTTTCAAAACATTTTATCTAATAATTCTTTTTATTATGAAATTGATTATTGGATTGAAGATCTTTTTGGAAGGGAAATAAAAAAAATATATACGACAAAAAATCAAAATACGAAGTATTACACGCCAAAAATAGCTGTTGAAGAAAAAGTTTTAATTATAAAAAACCAAATAAAATATCTTAACTGCACCAACATAAATAATAACACTCGTTCTCAAAAAATATTAATAATTAAAAATGAACCATTACTGGATGATGAAGTGGACAATTCTAAAAGTGCGAGTTGTGAATGTGATGAAACGTCAATAGTGGTTACAGAACAATTCAATGTTCTTGGAAAAATAAATTCTTTTTACACAAGAGTAAAAAATTTTTATGAAGAAATAGTTGTTTATACAAACATTGCAGGTAAAGGTGTTTATGAAGTAGTATTTTTTGATATGTGTAAAATAAAAATTCAAAATATCACTTTAGATGGTTCAAAGACAATCTCATTTAATGCAACCGCTCATTTTGGAAATAACAAGTATTTTTTACTGTTAAGAAATTCAGATGATGTTTTGGATTTTCAAGAACTTGAAATTTTTTTTGAAGGGGAAGAAAAATTAAACAAGACAACAGGTGCGACACAACTCACCTTTACAGAGAACAAAGTTATTTTTGAAAATAAAAGTGATACTCCGACAGGAAAAATAATATATGAATCAAACTCCGAAAAGACTAAAAACAAAACAGTCTACTTTTTATTAGTTCCTTTTACTATATTGTTCTTAATACTAATATTTAAGAAAAAACTTTAGAACCTTTTCGATAACTTTATATAATCATATTTAGTAATCTTTTCAGAGGTGTTTTCGTTGAAAGAAAAAGAAATAAAACAAAAACTCGAAGAAGGCTTTATCAGAGCTAATGTTATTTTTGAGGTAATAGGAACACCAAAAGAGTATGTGGAAAATGCTCTAAAAAGTTATGTTGAAAAACTAAAAAATGACGAGGAAATAATATTTGTTCACGAAAAGTTTGAACAAGCCGAAAAACAAGATACTCATTGGAGTACATTTGCAGAAGTTGAAATGTTAATTAAAGGACTTGAAAAGGTGACTTGGATTTGCTTTAATTTCATGCCCGCATCAATTGAAATTTTAGAACCTGAAACACTCATGTTTAAGCCAAGCAAACTTACAAATTGGATAAATGATCTTTTGGCAAAACTACATGAAATAAGTATCGTTGCTCAACAAGTAGGTGAACAAAATAAACTCATGGTAAAAAATATGAATGCACTAGTGAGGAACTCAATACTTACATGTATGGATTTTGGTCTTACAAAAGCTGATGAAATCGCTAAAAAAATAGGTGTTAAAAAGGAACATATAGCGCCTGTGTTTGAAGCCATGCAAAAAGAAGGAAAAATAAAAAAAGAAAAGAACAAATATTTTAGAACAAAATGAGTGACTTAAAAAACGAAGTTGAAGCTCTGCTTTTTTCAAGTGGTAAGGCAATGAGTGAAGTAGAACTCGCAACACTCACAAATAATCAAAAAAAAAACATTATAAAAGCCATTTCGGAATTAGTAGATAATTATAAAAACAGAGATTCTGCTTTAATGGTTGTTTCTGAAGGCGAGTCGTGGAAATTGATTGTTCGTGAAAAATATATGAATCTCGTTGTAAAAATAATTTCTGATACAGAACTTTCAAAGTCAGTTCTAGAGACACTTTCAGTTATTGCGTGGAAATCACCAGTTTTGCAGTCTGAAGTGATAAAGATTAGAACGAATAAAGCTTATGATCACATAAAAGAATTGGTTGACAGAGATTTTTTAATAAAAGAAAAAGAAGGTAGAAGTTATAAACTTAGAGTTACTGAAAAATTCTTTGAATACTTTGATGTTGTCGGATCTAAAGGTATAAAAGAAGCTTTTAAAGATGTAAAAATTCCTGTAAAACAAGAAGAAACACTTGGAAACCTCGAGGTTGTTAAAGCAGATACTGATTCTGAGGAAAAAAATCTTAGAACTAAAGAAATTTTTGGACCTCATAATGAAACCTTACAAGTCATTAGTGAATCTGAAGTTGTAAAAATTGAAAAATCCCCTAAATTAGCCATAGATAATGAGTTTCTTGATGAAATTAATAGAAAAATCGAAGAAATATCAAAGAGAAACGATGAGTTTGATAACGATGATGTTTTTAAGAAGAGAAAAGAAAAAATTGAAATAGCCGTTCAGGAAGGAATAGAGGAACGGTCTGAACAAGAAAAACAGGTTTCTGAAGAACAGACAGACGATTCAGAAGAAATAGTTGATGAAACAAAAGATGAATATTTTGGTGAAGAAAAATCTAAAGAAAAAGATACTGAAGAAGAATATATTGATGAAGACAATACCGATGAAGATGTACCAAGTAAAATGCCCGAAGTGTAAGAAAAACATGCTTTGTTCTCCAAGAAAAAAAGTATACGAAGCTATTAAAAAATGTGTTTTTTGCGGTAGATCTTTTAAAGTTAATAAAAACATAGTAAAAACTTGTTGAAAATTGTTTTTCCCTCGTCTAAAAGCGTAAGGCTTATAAATGATTAAATACTCATTTTTATTGAGGGAAAATCCTCTTCTTTTAGGTGAAAACATGAGTGAAGAAAAAGAACAGAAAACAGCGCAGCGAATAATACCAAGAGTCATAGAAGATGAAATGAAGATAGCATATCTTGATTATGCTATGTCAGTTATAGTCGGAAGAGCTCTTCCAGATGTGCGGGATGGATTAAAACCAGTTCATAGAAGAATTCTTTTTGCAATGAATGACATTGGATTAAAATACTCAGGCAGTCATAAAAAATGTGCAAGAATCGTTGGAGAAGTACTTGGTAAGTATCATCCTCATGGTGATTCTGCAGTTTATGATTCCCTTGTTAGAATGGCGCAGACTTTTTCTCTTAGATATCCTTTTATTAATGGTCAGGGAAATTTTGGAAGTATTGACGGTGATAATGCAGCAGCTATGCGTTATACAGAGGCGAAACTAGCTAAAATTTCTGATGAAATGCTTCAAGATATTGATAAAGAAACAGTTGATTTTATAGATAACTTTGATGGCTCATTAAAAGAACCAGTTGTTCTTCCTTCTAAACTGCCCAGTTTACTTATTAATGGTAGTTCTGGTATTGCTGTTGGAATGGCAACAAACATACCACCCCACAATATCAGAGAAGTTGTTGAAGGATTAATTGCTTTTCTTGAAAATCCAGATATTGGTGTTTTAGAGCTTATGGAGTTTATAAAAGGACCTGATTTTCCAACAGGTGGTGTTATTGCAGGAAGAAAAAGTATAATAGATGCATACTCTACAGGAAGAGGAAAAATAATACTTAAAGGAAAAGTAGAATTAGAAGAGAAAAAGGACCGGCAAGCATTAATAATAACTGAAGTACCTTACATGATAAATAAATCATTGTTAGTTGAAGAAATTGCAAAATGTGTTCATAATAAATCAATAGAAGGCATTTCTGATTTAAGAGATGAAAGTGATAGAAATGGAATACGCGTGGTTGTTTCATTAAAAAAAAATACGAATGTTGAAGTTGTAAAAAACCAACTTTTCAAACACACCAGATTACAAGTAACTTTTGGTGCAATTATGATTGCCCTAGTCAATAATGAACCGAAAACTCTTACATTAAAAGAGCTTTTGGAAAACTATCTTTTGCATCGAAAAGAAGTTGTTACAAAAAGAACAACATATGATTTAAAAAAAGCCGAAGCAAGAGCACATATTTTAGAAGGATTAAAGATTGCCTTAAAAAATATTAATGCAATTATAAAAACTATTAAAAGCGCAGATTCTGTTGACAAAGCAAGAACAAATCTCATATTAGAATTTTCTCTTTCAAAAGAACAAACTTTGGCAATTCTTGATATGAAGCTTCAAAAACTTGCAAAACTTGAGCAAGATAAAATAATTAATGAGTACAATGATCTTTTGAAAAAGATTAAAGAGTTAAAAGAAATTTTGGCAGATAAACAAAAAATTCTTGAGATTATAAAATCCGAACTTAAAGAAGTTTCTGAAACTTTTGGTGATAAACGTAGAACTGAAATATCTGATATTGAAGAAGATATGGATATAGAAGATTTAATTGTAAAGGAAGATGTGGTTGTAAGCATAACACACGCAGGTTACATTAAAAGAATGCCTATTGAAACATATAAGCTTCAAAGAAGAGGTGGAAAAGGAGTAATTGGAGCCACGATGAAGGAAGAAGATTTCATAGAACATTTATTTGTTGCAAACACTCACTCATATTTATTGATATTTACAACTAAGGGAAAACTTTACTGGCTAAAAGTTTATAGAATACCTGAGTCTGATAGATATTCAAAAGGAAAACCGCTTGTTAATTTTTTAGAGGTTGAAAGTGATGAAAAAGTAACTGCAGTTATACCAGTAGATGAATTTGACGAAAAGCAGTATCTTTTTATGGCAACAAAAAAAGGAATTATTAAAAAGACAAAACTGGATGCATATTCAAATGTTCGAAAAGGCGGCATACGGGCTATTAATTTAGATGATAATGATTCTTTAATAGCTGTTAAGTTAACTGACGGTTCTAAAAAAATTCTTCTCGCCACAAAAAAAGGCTATGCAGTTAAGTTTGATGAAAAAGACGCTCGTCCTTTGGGTCGCGTTTGTAGAGGTGTAAGGGGTGTTACACTAAGATCAGGCAGAGATGATGCTCTAGTTGATGTAATAATTGCTGATGAGGGTGAAAATCTTCTAACCATAACTGAAAATGGTTATGGTAAAAAAACTCCGATTTCAGAATATCGTTTGATAAAACGCGGTGGAAAAGGGGTTATAAACATTAAATGTACAGAGAGAAATGGTGATGTTGTGGCTGTAAATGCAGCATCAGACGATGATGAATTAATGTTTATTAGCAGGGACGGTATAATTATCAGGACTTCTTCTTCAGATATTTCAACAATTAGTCGTAATACCCAAGGTGTAAGATTAATGCGGTTAAGTAATGATGATGTTGTAGTTTCGGCTGCAAAAATTATTACTGATGAAGATGAACCTTCTGAAAAAATTTAAATACTAGTTTTTCAAAACTAGTATTGAATGAGAATTACAAAAGATGAACTAATCATAAAAGGTTGGTCTGATGAAGAAATTGACAGAACTATTGATTTGCTTGAAAAAACCAAACATGATAAACACCCTTTAACATTTTTTCTAGATAAAACTATTTATTGGATTGCATTAATTTTAAGTGTAATAGGAAATGTTGCGTTTTCATTAATTCTGATACCTTTAATGATAACAATCAGTCCTTTAACTTTATATTTTATTGTTTTAATTTTATCAATCTCTTTCGGTATGTTTATGAGTTTCATAATTCATGACATTGAAGGGTTGCAATTTAAACATCATTTAATACTGACACTCATAATACCTGTTGTTGGAATCGTAAATTTTATAATAGTAGTCAATGTTGCAAGAAATATTGTGAACAAAATTTTTAGTGTTTTTGCTATGCAAATATTACATGAACCTGTAAAGCCGGTTATTTTAGGTGTTGTTTACATAATTGGATTTTTAGCACCATATTTCATCATGCTCGTGAGGAAAAATGGATAAAATTAATCTTAAAGAATGGACTGTTTATTATGTTAAAAATAAGGATTTAATTAATCGAAAACTAAAGTCTTTTGATGAATCTTCAGATAGGATTAATTTTCATTTTAAAGATTTTGATCATACTTACTATATTAGAGAGACTTTAAATTCAGATGTTTTTGATATTTCTAATATTCATGGTAAAAAAAGCATTGTTTGTTTAGCTTCGAGAGAAAACTTAGATTTTTTAATTAAACACTGGAATGAGTTTAAAACATTTCAAGATTCAAGCTTGATTTTTGTTGATTTATCCTCAAATAATAAATGGCTTATTAATCCTTTTGTTCATAACAAGATTTGTGATGAAGAGTCGCTCGTTATGGGTCTGAAAACAATGTTTGAAAACACGTTTACTTTATAGAAAGATTATTAAACGTTTTTTTCTTCTTAAATTTTATGGAGAATAAAATTTCAACAGGAACTGCGATTTTAGATTGGCTTTTAGAAGGTGGTTATGAAAAAGATGTCTTAACAACAATTTATGGTCCTGCTGGCAGTGGTAAAACGAATATTTGCCTTCTTTGTCTGGCTAACATTCCTAAAGATAAAAAAGCAATTTATATTGATACTGAAGGTTCTTTTTCTGTTACTCGTTTTAAGCAAATAACTGATGATTATGAGAATATTTTAAAGAGAGTTATTTTTTTAAAACCAACAAATTTTGAAGAACAAAAAAATTGTTTTTCAGAACTAAAAAGTTTTGTTAATGAAAAAATTAGTTTAATAATTCTCGATAGTGTTGCAATGCTTTATCGTTTAGAGCTTGGAAAGTCCAAGGATGTTTATACTGTGAATCGGGAGCTTGGTTTGCAACTATCTTTATTAATTGAAATTGCTCGAAAAAAGTTAATTCCTGTTCTCATAACAAATCAGGTTTATGCTGATTTTGAAAATAAAAATAAGGTTAATCTTGTGGGTGGAGATATTCTAAAGTATCAGAGTAAATGCTTAATTGAACTTCAAAAAGTAGGTTCTTTTAGAAAGGCGATTCTTAGAAAACATAGAAGTCTTCCTGATGAAAAAAAGGTTTTTTTCAAAATTGTTAATTCTGGAATTGAAGAAGTGGAAGAAATAAAAGAAAAAAATATTTAATCCTCTGTGAATTCATCTAAAGTATATTTTAGTTCTTCATCTTTTTTAATCAGTTTTCTGTGTTCCATATATTTTTTTGCTATTACGTAAAACAGAAGTCCGATACTTTTTTTACCTTTATTATTGCATGGCACAACTAAGTCTAAGTTGTTTACTTGGTTATTTGTATCACACAGAGCAATTATAGGTATTCCCATTTTTAATGCATCGTTTACAGCATTTCTGTCAGGCCAAGGATCTATTACAACCATCACTTTTATTTCGATAAAGTTTTCTAATTGAGGATTCGTCAATACTCCTGGAGGATATCTTCCTGCAAAGCATCTCATGCCTGTAATTTCTGAAAGAAGTTTTAGTGGTTTCCAGCCATTTTCTCTTCTTGAAACTATAAGAATATCTTCTGGTTCATATTGGTTTAAGAAGTTACTCATAACTCTAATTCTTTCATCAATTTGATGGATGTTTAAGACTGAAAGTCCATCAGGTCTTGTTTTGTATATAAAATTAGCCATGTGTTTTGTTCTAAATTTTGTTCCTATATGTATTCCGGCTTTTAAATACAAGTCATTTGGAACTAATAGTTCTTGTTCACTCATTTTTTTTCACCTTTTACTTTGTAAAAGTTATTTTCAGAATAACTTCCACCTTTTTTATTACCTCAGGTAGCTATGTGTGTAAAAAACATGTACACACGTTGGTAATGTTGTTTAAGAAACTGATTTTCTTTATAAAGATTTTGTTGTAAAATAGGCGTTGCGTGGAAACTAGCTGGCGTTAGCCAGCTTGGAGAAGTATGAAGTTCGTCTTCTGTTGTGTAGTATTATTCTTGCTGTTACTTGGTTTAATTGGCATAGTGGTCTTCTTTTCATTAG
>Ga0180007_10001384_pt1 | contig 33598 bp, 57 predicted proteins | sample MM_PC_MetaG_FD_121122 | JGI IMG/M metagenome (GOLD analysis project Ga0180007, IMG submission 121122) | Groundwater microbial communities from the Aspo Hard Rock Laboratory (HRL) deep subsurface site, Sweden - MM_PC_MetaG | ecosystem: Environmental > Aquatic > Deep subsurface > Groundwater... | reverse complement strand
CATATTCTATTCTCCTTCCTTTATATAATTTTCGGCTTCCATCAATAAATATTTCAATATATTAACACCTGTCTTATTCCACCATTCCAGTTCACCATGCTTCCTAGCGAGTGCCTCGCCGTGGTCTTTGAAATATTGTGCGAGATGAATTTCGCAACCCATGCGGATAAACACACCACTTTTTGACGGTGAAATATTACAAGTATACTTTGAATGAATAGTAATTATGTAAGCGCCTTTCCCGATGTAAGCGCCTTTCCCGATGTAAGCGCCTTTCCCGATGTAAGCGCCTTTCCTGATGATAGCGCCTTTCCTGATGTAAGCGCCTTTCCTGATGATAGCGCCTTCCCCGATGTAAGCGCCTTGCTCGATGATAGCGCCTTGCTCGATGTAAGCGCCTTGCTCGATGATAGCGCCTTTCCCGATGTAAGCGCCTTTCCCGATGTAAGCGCCTTGCTCGATGTAAGCGCCTTTCCTGATGATAGCGCCTTTCCTGATGTAAGCGCCTTGCTCGATGATAGCGCCTTGCTCGATGATAGCGCCTTCCCCGATGATAGCGCCTGCATACAACTGCCTTGCTTTTTCTAAGGTGAGATACATATTCTATTCTCCTTCCTCTGTTTCGTTTGTGAAGTATAGCACTTCATCAGCCTTGAAGCTGGCAATAACCTTTCCGCTATAAAAAGTTCCGCTATTTCTTACTTCAAGCACAGTTCCCACTTCTTCTTCTGCCTTGACATCTCGCATAACCTTTTGATAGTAGGCGCTCATGCCTTTGTCAATAGTTACCTCTTGTCCGTCTTTTAGATAAACTTTTATCATATTATTCTCCTTCCAATACTTTATTCAGGTCGGTGGCTATCGTTGCTTGAGCCTCAGTGGTAATCTTAACGAAGTCTGGAGTGTCTGCTTTCACAATCTTTTCAAAGGCTGTTACGTCTAATTTGAGAGCCATCTTATGAGACTTTGCCCAATCAAAAGCTATCTTCTGATCGTAGGACAACTTGGTTACTTCACGGACACCAACGCCCGGGCATGGTGTTTTACTACCTGTCTCTTTGTAGGCTTGGAGTGTTAGCTCACGGAGTAACGACTCAGCGTCTATTATAGCCTGCTTTGCGGCTTCGTAATCAGTAAGAAGCTCTTTATTCATTTCAGCCCATTCATCATATAGATGTTCTTTCATGCCCTTTAATTCTTGAGCCCTACTCCGTGCATCCGCAACCACCTTGATTTGCTCTTTTAGTTCAGTCATTATTCTTGTTCCTCCTCAATTTCTTCTCTTTCTTCTCTTTCCTGTGCTTCCAGTTGTTTGGCAGTCATACCGTCCATCTGATATATATTACCACCGCACACAGTACAGTAGTCGACTGACGGTCTGATGATACAGGTAAACTCAGACATTAATTGCCTCCTTCAGGCACTTGGTACACAATACCTTTGCCTCGTTTGTTCCATCCTCATTTGATATCAAATGCACAGGGTCTTCACCGACCAAGACTTCCTGGCATTTACTACACTGCACACCGTAAAAACCGGCTTGTTTCCATCCTAGATATTTCATCTAACTACCCCCATACGGCTCGGAGCAGCAGGATGACTGCCTCCGCAGCTCCTCAATGGGGCTATCACCCAATATTTCATTGAGCCTATCTCTGAGCTTGGTTAGTTCCCCTATCGGGACTTCGTATATGTCAATGTTGACACTGTTGCCTGTGGCCGTCGCTTCTCGACAAGCTCCCATTTGTTGTATCGGTTTAATCCATTTTTTCATAATTACCTCCTTTTTTTGATAAATCATAGATTTTTACCGCCTCTTGCACAGCTTCTTGGTAACATTCTATTATTGCCTTCAATTCCTCAATCTCAGCCCTGAGTTTAACAACTTCTCGGTGGTAATTCTCCGGTGTTGTCAGGCTTTGCCAGTCACTACCTTGCAGTCGTTCATAATCGTTTACCACAGTTTACCCTCTTTCCTTTGCTAAATCATAGATTTTTACCGCTTCAGCAACACATTTACTTCTTGAGCAAACAGCGCACATACATCTACTGCATTGTTGTGCGGATGCATTTCGGCAGTGAATACCACCAGTACAAATAACAGTATGACATTCCAAAATATAATCCCTCGCGGCTTCCATAATGTACCTCCCTTATGGTAATCTATAGGTTAGGGCTATAAACTGTCAGATTTCGATGTCTCACGCCTAACGCATGGCTTCTGTGCATCTTCCATGCGTTTCTTTTTCAGGAGTGCTTTTAGTACTTCCTTTTCATGGTTACAGGACTCCCCTTTTTTGGACTTGCTGGAAATGTCCTCGGTGATACATTTGATTTCAAACCATAAGCCTGTCTCTTTGCCTGGTTTATAACATACCATTTTACTTAACCTCCATTCCGGCATCCTTCGCCAGCCGGTTTACCTGGCGTATTGAGCGATTTGTAGGGCGTGACCTCTGGCTTTCCCAATTACTGATTGTCAGCCTTGTTACCTTTAGCTTCTGAGCCAGTGCATCTTGGGTCTTGAAATATATCCTCAGTTTCTTTATCAGTTTATGAAATTCTATCGGTTGTTCTTCCATCTAGTAGCCCCTTTCTATATCGTTTTCTACTTCATTGACTCTAATGTCATTACGCATCATAAAACTCAAGTGGTCATGGTCAACTTTATGGTTTAGGTGAGGACAAACATGGTAGTGTATGCTTGTGTGGTGGGTAATGTCTTTTGAATATCTTACTGGAAACTTACGCTTTAACCACGCAGGCCAGAAATCACGCTTCAATTCTTCCCACATGGTTGCAGGGTAAGTATGCACAATATCATCATGTTCTTCGGAATTAACCTTATTACCCCACAGATAAATAGTGAGTCGTTTAATAATGGACCGTGTGACAATATCATCTATGCTTTCATATTGCATATCACCCATTACTGAGGAACTAACCATTTCCTGAATCCCAAATTTTATCTTCTCAAGTGTGATTCTGTCCATGGTAACCGTGTCTTGTGTAGTCAATGCCTTTCTCCCTCTATGTATAATTCTATATCAATATTATACAGGATTAATCACGATTTGTCAATAGCTAATTTACAAAATGCAAAATATATTTTTAGACAAAAAAACAGGGCGGGTTTTACCCGCCCTGTTACATTTCATATTTAATTACTGTCTACTGTGTTATTTGTGATATTATCTGTAGAATCTTGGTTGCTCCCACACCGCCACCGCCTGCCAGTACGGTTAGCATCCCTATTATAATATACCGATTAATCTTACTCCGCGCTTGTATCTCATCTATCAATGTTAGTTTCCTTTTAATCTCGGTTATATCACCTTCAAATCCATTTTCGCCGTACAGCTTTACTACAAGCAGCCGTACAGCACTCTTAGCCTCTATTACCTCTGCTAATACCCTATCGGTTTTTCCTGTTTTATCAGCCATGGCATTATCCCTTCACATTTTACCAACTGGGCGTAAAATTTACTATCGCCCATACATCATATATATAAACATCATAAGTAGAGACATCAATCACAATTAATTGTAATTCATCTACCTCTTCCCACGTCCAGGCTAAACCTGTCGCAGGGTTCAGCAGGTATTCATGCGAATAAGTGCCGAGAGGTAATGAAACAGTATCATATGCAAAATAATTCACTGAATTTAGTCTTACCCCAAGGCTCATATATCCGTTTGCTCCTGATACTCTCCAATAGACAGTTACCTTCTCCACTGTACCCTTTACGATGTTGGGTAGGCTACATATAACAGAACAGGCTGAAGTTGATGTTTCTTTTTTACCATATGTAGCATCCAACCCATCTGCCAGTTCATCATAAGTCAATGCACCCCCAGCTTGATCATGCATATTCAACTTTGTTACTATACTGTCAGGCCGTAATGTTTCCACTTGAGCCTCCGGTTCATATAAATATCTGTCTGCATCAGATATCTGCCATCTGGTCGTCCATCTGCCGTCCCGCAAGTCGTAATCCTCGTCTATGCCCTCAATAAAATAATCAGCATCAATACTCCCCTCAGCTTTCTGCACAGTGATTCGTGTTGAAATACCGAAACCTAAAACTTGAGGAAATAGCACGTTCGGATTGCTCTGAGGCTCGATAGTAATAGACTCAGCTCTCATAGCAGGGGAGCCATACCTGGCTAACAGGTAATAAACGCAGAGTTTTGTAATTAAATCTGATATTACGTATAACCCTGACCTAACAAGAGACCTCCATCCGTATTTTTCTTTACTGGTAGAATCAGTCGCTACCTGCTCCGCGCCACCCTGTCGAGTAAGCCTAATCTCGTTAAATAATAGGGTGTCATCGAGTGATAATATTATATCTGCAAAAGAATCGTTAAAAGTAGCCTGGCTGACATCATGCGGAGACACCGTCCGATGCGATTTATCTTCAAATACAGCATCACCGTCAGGAGCTATATAAAAAAGCCCTAATTCCGATTCTGCCACTTTGAATATATGCTCTTGAGCCAGAACATTCTCAAGAGTCCCGGAGGCTATCATTGTAAATTGACCGTCATCTAACTGTCTATCGGCGGAAGGAAATCCTACTGTATTAAGGACTGCTCCTATTCTCGCTCCCGATAACTGCTGTCCGTAACTCGTATTTAGCCGGGTTCTGGAGAATATTGTTACAGCATCAGCGCAGTTAATCTGCATCACTGGCACTAGTCCTCCCCGGTCACTTAACCATATTGGAGTCATGGATTCTATAAATCCAGTATACCTGTCATATACTTCGTTATACCTTACCCGGATATTGACCTTCTTACCGATATCTACATTTGGATAATATTCTCCCACGGTATTTAACGGCCAGTAGTCACCATTGTCATTTTTTAGCAGTAGAGTGGCAACTCCAGCCTCGAACCTATCTAATTCATGTTGTCTGCCTCTGGCGAAACTAAAGGAAATAACATCATCGCTAACATCATCCCATATAGGAGTATCAGCAAATGGGTCTGTTTCAAATGCTATTCTAGTAATCATTACCGGAGTCTCGGAATAGGTAATAACTACCCATATTTGGGTACACAAAGAAGAAAGAGCACTGGGAGGCTCCACTGCATTACGTAATGATATTCCAATTTGCAGAGCATCTATATCGGATTCAACCCAAGCTATACCAGTTTTGGGATTTAAAGCCCAGGTTTTTGAATAATTAGCATAGCTGCTGGTTAATGTTTCCTCTGCCCCTTCATAAACTGTACCCCCAGTTTGGATAGATATTTTCATACTAACTCTCGTAGCTCCAGCGCCATAGGTTCTGCATCGAGCATAAACTGTTATATTCTCTATCGCTCCGACTGGCCCACAAATAGGCAGATTATACAAATCCCTATAGTAGTTATCATCCCCTGTACTTTCATAGACGAAAGTAGCATCCTCATCGGCTATCACCTCATCAACCTTATCATAATGGCTGTCCGATACTGGATATTGCTCTGTAATATTAGTTTCATCTCCTGCGGCATTAGGTCTCAAAATTATTGTTGCCATATTAAAACCCCGTACTCGTATTTCTATTTTTTATATCCAAAAAAGCCTCTCTGATGCTTCTCTGTAAATCTCTCTCTGTAACCACCGAACCAGCGACATATATGTTTACTGCCTCACCATTCGCTCCATAGACTCCCGGCATAGTAAATCCTCTGCCGATAGTTTCCCCTCCGTGTACCATCGCCATGACAGGCTCACCTATACGTCCGGGAACTATCCCGCCCCTGCCGAACGATGGTATCCCTACACCGATAGTTCCCACCGCGCCGAGATTAACAAAAGGGATTTTATTAAGCACATTGATGAAATCATTTACCTTATCTATTATATAATTAATAGCATCGGCTATCGCTGTTTTAACAATATCCCAGTTCTTCGCTATTAAAAGCGGAATACCTATAATGGGAAAAATAATAGCTAAAATCTTATATCCATGTTCCTGAAATATATTTGTTATTCCACTCCAGATATCAGAAAAGAAACTTACAAGCTTTTCCCATATTTCCCTTGCCTTCGAGCTGATAGTATCCCAATTCTTAATAACCAGTACTGTAATAGCAATAAGAGCAGCTATCGCAGCTATAACAAGTCCGATAGGTCCAGTAAGTGCAGCAAAAACCGCTCCCAATATCGGTAAGGCAGCTATGATTCCAGGCAACATTAACAACAGAGGGCCTAACACAGCGAGCAGCATACCTATAACCGCGGCTATAATCGTTAAAGTCTTGGCTAATTGCGGATTAGCCTGTACCCATTGAATTATCGCATTAATTGCAGGCTGGACATAGCCCTTGATTAAATCACTTATAATCGGCAGTAAATTACTACCGATGGCTTCCATTAAATCTCCTATGGTATTTTTGATATTAGCCAGTTGACCCGCCATAGTGCTGCCATATGCTTCGGCTTGACCTGCAAATTTCGCCTGAAGTGCTCCAAGTGCCTCTGTGGCAGTAGCTCCACTTTTTAGGACAATACCATACCTTAGCAGGATTCCTGTATTACCAGCAGCCACCTTACCGACTAATTCCGCTGCTGAGCCCATGTCCATGTTTTTGGCAACAGATAAATCAGCAGCTATGGACATTAAATCTAATGATTGATTATAGTCGCCTGTAATCTCAACCAGCCTCTGAAGGGCGGCACGCTGCTGGTCGTCTGCTATAGCAGTCGATGCTTGGGTAGCAGCTATTTTACTCTCAAGTGTAGATTTGACTTCATTATAACTCACTCCTACATTAGCAAGTGCCTGGCTTAGTTTTATTATGCCTTTTTCCTCTTCAGCAGCAGCGTTCAGGGATAATGCCAGAGCACCGGTTATAGCTGCGCCGGCAGCAGTCATAGCTATGCCGGCAGCCTTGATAGTCTTAGCGTTCTTCTCGAATAACCCTTGTAGTTTCCCGAGTTCTTCTTCAGCCGTTTTTATCCCATCGAGGGTTATCTTTCCTACGAGTGTAAATACATCCATAATTACCTCTCTTCCCCTCCAAGCATCTGATTGATTCTTTTCATAGCCCTCTTCATTTTCGGATTGTCAAGCTCCTCTGATTCTTCTTTCGGCAGGAAATCATCAGGAGTGAACGGCTTGGGTCGTCTTTTTCTATCCCTATTAACCTCAGCTATCACCGAACATATCATAGCAGCCCTGAAGTCTAACCCTCTCTGCTCCTCCCTGTATCGACTGGATAAAGCACCCAACTGCGCCATTGTCAATCTCCAAAACTCCTGACTGGATAGCCTTAGATTATGGCATCCAAAGCTCCATATGTCTAACCAATCGAATTTTTGGGTAAAGGGCGTCCACTCTTCCTCTCAGCCCGGGGAACAGCTACCTCAAATGCCTTGTTTAGTTTCATCGCTACATCGGCTATATTTTCAACAGAAATCAGCGAACCGACTTGTTCCAATGTCAACTCGGAATCATCACCCAGAAGACAGGCCCAAAGCATGGCACGAATATCCGATGCTGACATATTAGTGCCGGAGAAAGAGCCGTCAGTTAGACTCTTTCCAGTCACCTTCTCAAATTCACACATTGCGTTCAGGTCAAGGCACATCGACCTCTCCCTATCAAGGTCTATCTTGATATCCGGTCTAGCTTTATTCATTTTCTCTCCTTTTATTATGCTGGTCTAGTTACCGTTAAAACATACAATCTAGGCGATTTTACAGTAGGAGTTTCATATACCATAATGAATACCTCAGTATCCTCACCGGCAGGATTAAGAGTAATAGCAACTGGAGTCTCAACCCCAGTCCCTTCTAGCACCCCTTGGATCCTGACTATATGCCCGACCGCTGTCGCCGTGAGTAAAACACCAGTCGTATCCGCATCGACTGTGCAGCCATATGCGTACGTATCAACTGCTACAGCCGGTGTTATCACAAGAGCAGCACCAGCATCTACCCCGCCATACTTCTTACCAGTTAGAACAGTCATACCTGCCGATTGCGCCACATATAGAGTCGGCTTGCCGGTAATCTGAAGCGCCGCAGATACGCCAATCTTATCATCGTGAGGAGCGGATAGGCTGAAGCTCTTCGCTATTGCCTCAAACAAAAGCGACGCTCCGACTGCCATCGGCATCACAATCCATGCAGTCCGTTTAGTCCCTGATAGCATATTAGCATAAAATGCCACCTGACCAAGCTCGTCTTCTACTATGAGGTTTCCGTCAATAGACACCTCACCTCCTGACGCAGGTCCAGCCACAAACTCACGATAATTATCTGGACTATCATGGCTAGTGACATCTATCGTATCTCTGGTCTGCGCCGGTCCCCCTATACTCATCATCTCCAGGATACGATTATAATTCCATATCAAAAGCGTACCGAAACCTGATACACCACTTGAAACCATGTTTCACCTCCTATTTTATTATGCTGCTGCCAGAACTGGCATTCCTGTAACTTTTATTGTCCCTGATAATGAGATTTTATCCTCATATGGGTAGGTCATTGAAAATGCTGTCACAAAGCCATTTCCTGATATCTGCGGGACTCCTGCAACCCAACCAGGCAGCTTGATAATCCAAGCCTTCTTCTCACCGGCTTGGAAATCAGTATGCATAGCTATCTGCCCAGTGGCATTTCCCTTGATGAAGTTGCCCTCAAATGATATATCTCCGCCGTTCCGTAGTCCAGCTACGAACTCCCGATATGTATCAGGAGAGTCATGACTGGTCACGTCAATCGTATCCATAGTCTCCGTTGGACCGCTGATGTTGGTCAACTCCGCTATATCTACCCCATCCCAGTTCAGTAGTGCTCCAAACCCTGCCAATGCTTCACTTGCCATATCTGTTTACCTCCTGTTTTTATCTCTTTAATAATACACCTATTTGCGCGTCGTTCGTATGTTTCAAATTAAGTATCATTGCATAATGCCATATACCCTCCGTGCTTTCAGGTACAAACCCATCCCCTTGCTTCCACAACCAAAATTCACTTGTCTTTGTTGTAGACGAATCCAATCCATCAAGCAACTCCATAAGCCTCTCTCTAATATCCAAAGTTTCTTTGGCAGACGGTGAATAACTCCATATGTCAATAAGATATGTGCTTTTACTCTGCGGGGAGTAGTCCGCCAGAGGTCGTATATCTATTCTATGAACCAAATATGGAAACTCGGCGTCCGGCGGAGCCCACACAGGATATAAACGAACTGTGCCGCCCATTCTACTTTTGAGAGTGGAGTCTCCGGTAAGTAAAGTATGTATAGCCGTAAGCAACGATTCTACAATATCCATCAGAACCACAACCTCGTAAATATTTCCTTTATCTTATCGGCGCTCTTCTCGAAACTAGGGCGTAGCCACGGCCTGGGAGCCATATTCCTGGTGCCGAACTCCAGCATCGGCCCTTTTGGAAGCTCGCTTCCCACGAATCCCACTACGTTCTTGCCTTCTTTTTCTATCCCGCCTTTCACTGATTTGCGAAGGTCACCAAACTGGACTGCCGGAGGCTCACCGGGAGCACTTGCCGTATATTCCCGCTGAGTACCAGGCACTTTATATATACGTCCCGTCCGAGAACCTGATAGAGTTTCAAGTGTGGTATTACGGACTGATTGAACCGCTTCTAGCATACGCTCATCGGCTTTATCAGTTGTCTTCTTCATGACCTCACGTATTTTATTCTCAAAGACAATCTCGATGCCCATCTATATCTCCAATACGACTACTTCCGTCACTCCGTCATAATGTTTAGCTGAATGCTGCGGCTGGTATATCCTATCCCTATGCAAGAGTCTATGCGATCCTAGGTTTATCGAAACAGTCCCGCGAAGCAGGACTTTATGCGTTACATGAGTGTTTAATTGCATATATTGAGCTATTGCCCTCACATCCAAAGGTATCACTCTGGCATACAATTCCTGAATGGGTTTCCATACCACGGTCTCACCCAAAGCTCCCCGTACAACCGTTTTCTCCTGTAGCTTTACTCTCTGCCGTATCAAGCCTGCTAACATAGTTCAGTCCTTAATGAATTCAGTAATTCTTTACTGGCATCCGGCAATCCCAGACCTGCGTACGATGCTGACCCTATCCCTGATATGTTCTGAGTCGATAGACCAAGCCTATTCTCCCACCAGTTCGCTATCGCTATCAGAACCGCCGTCAAAGCATCAGGGACTGCTGCCTGGGCAAGTGCTCTAGTCGACCCATAGCCAGCCGTATAGACTATTACGTATTCATAATTTAATAGCCATGAACCTGTTAACCTCCCGATGTATAGCTGCTCGAAAAAGCTGCTATTTAATACAAGGCTAACATTAAACCTGAATATTAACTCGGCATCATCAGCCGGAGCACTAACAAATGTCACAACCTGCCCACTCAGAGCATAATCAGTCGTTACGGTCTGAAGCACGCCGTCTACGTAAACTGTCAAGCTGCCTGATTTTGGAGTATACCCTAGAGAGAAAATGACTGTAGAACCATCGCCTGTACTACGGACTATCCGCTTATAGGATACGGATGATACGGATACAATCGGTCTCCTATAAAGTCTGAGCACCTTCGAACCATCGCCGTTATGTGACTCGGTTATCTGTCTTTGTACGAATGCCCTGCCGGTATATTCCTCAGCTTTTTTAGTAGCTGCATTAATCAGATTTTCCAGCAACTCATCGTCAAATGCCTCTTGAGAATTAAGACCACACGATACATCATAACTCGCAAGAATGACATCTTTATTAGGAGGAGCTACCACAAAGGTAATAGTCAAGCCCTCAAGCGTATAATCTTCATCCTCAACTTGCAGCACATCATCTACGTAAAGCACCAGGCTGCCATTCACCGGTATATTGTTGAGGTAAAATATCGTAGTACCTATAGGGTCACCTTGCCCAACATATTCATCACTGATAGTAACTAAAGTTAGAGTGATAGAATAGTCGTACGATGCTGTTATAGGAGCCAGAGCAGCAGGTATTGAACCTGCTAAAAAGGTTATGGTTGCTGCACTTATTGTAAAATTCGTACCCTCGACTTGAAGGATACTATTAACATACAATTTCAAACTGCCTTCGACCGGAGTATGGGCAAGGTCAAACTCTGCCTCCTCACCATCACCCATACCGACATATTCAGCATCAATACGGAGAGATGTGGCGGTATCTATCTGTAAGAAGTTCTTCGCTTGCGTTAAATTGACCAAGGCTAAATCTGATAGAGCCATTATTACACTCCTAAGCCAGTACCTTATTTGGACTATATCCGTTATCGTCTATCTTAAACCATTTACCAGCGCAAGAGAAGCCGGCATTAGGCTCAAATAACCAAGTAGTGCCCTCTTTAGATAGCGTAATAGGAAACCCGTGATATCCAAGAGGCATCCATCCAAGTCCCATCCTTATTCCGCTTACATGAAATTTACGAGAGGCATCACCCTGGGCCTGAATAGCATAATCTTCACAGTCCCAGATTTCCTCTATATACCAACCCGCCGGGTAAACAAGATGCGGAGCTATTCTCTCTAGCTCACTTTCAGTGGTTATTGTCATGACACTATCGAGAGGTGTCCCCATGTCAATAGGAACTATACCGACCTTTACCATCTCAGCTAAGAATTCAGAACGGCTAATCCTGAGTAAATTAATCACGGGAGCTACATCAGTATGTAAAAAGCATTCAGCTCCAAACGACCTACCGATGCCGCAGGCTATCTCTCTAATTAACTTTCGCATGTCTTTTTCCTATTTTGGATTTTCGTTCATGACTTCGTCCGCACTTCTGGCACCAGTATAAACCGTTATTTCCTTTTGTCTCTTTATGTTTAATACTTTTATTACCCTTTATCTCTTTCGGCTCAATGCTCTTATCGAGCATCGCTATTCCAGCCCGGCACCAGTCACGAGCTGTATCATCAGGCATATCTGCTATATCACCAGCCTGGAATGACCCGCGAATGGTAGCCACTGACTTCAAAATTCGTATCCTCATATATATTATTCTCCTTTTAATGGAGAGGTTAACCTATGCGAAAGGAGAAACGCTTTCGGCTAACCCCTCCGTTCACTGACCTGCCCCGGAGGGCAGTCTATACCTTTATGGTAGTACCTGAAGCATGAAGAACGGAGCTCCTTGAGTATGTGCGATAGCCTCTGCTAGTACGAACCCAGCATATTGCGTTGACACATACGCACCTATCGATGCATAGACATCGATAGAGCCATCGTGCCTCCAGTAACACCCGATGCCAGCTCCACCAACACCCACATTGGCTTGAGGTGATACGAAGACAGGCCCCCAAGTCTGCACCCAGATGTACTGGCCAGCCGTGCCTACTACTGTAGCCACACCAACGACAGGATGAGAAATCTCTGAATCCTGAACCAAATATGACCACGGATTCTGCATAGCCTCACCTACATCCGTGACGGCAAGGTCAAGATTCAACGGGGAGTCCAATTTGAACGTGACATTCACTGCGCCAGTCGCAGCTCGTGCGGTATTACCAGTGATACCCCGTATTTGTGGTTTATCCACACCAGCTTTGAATAGAACGATAGTACCACCCTTGTAGTCATCTACCTCAGTCAAACCTGTCCCTGCTTTACCTGATGTCGCAGATGTGGTTAGTGTGACCTCCATATCTCCTGCAAGGGCAATAGCTCCGAGGACTACTTGGTCAACACCTTGTGCCAGTCCATTCTTAAGCCCTAAGCCGCATCCGGTAATAGTGGCTCCCAACTTACCAAGGACATATGTATACATCCCTAATCTGAGGATATCTCCGATATCAAAGCCACGAGGCTTCACTGTAAAAGCCTCAAACGGATGACCCGACCCTTTAGGCACAGATGCTTCACCCATGTTTGGTATATGTACTCTATGTATTTTTGCTACCATTTTATTGCCTTTCCTTTGGGGAGGATTCATTTTCACCTCCCCGTTTTATTTTTTAACTCTATTCGCTTTAGCCCTTAGGCTATGCTTCTGTTAACAGTACGATAGGTTTCTGGCTTGCCTTCATGACACCACCAGTGACCCTTTTGTGAATCTTGAACCCGATGAGACCGGATTCTGCGTACAGTTCGGTTAGTCTCTGAAGAGTCATACCGACCCTGTCTATGATGCGATAGCCAGCCTTGATGTCACCGAATATCGCAATTACCTGAGCCGTATCAGCCAGTGTCTTCATGTCGTCCTGGGTATAAATCGCCTTACCCAGGAAGGTATTAGGCACGCCCGCCTGAACGCTTGGCTGCCATAGGAACTCGCCAAGTACCTCTCCCGCTGCGCCACCTGACCCTGCTCTTAATTTCCTGATAGCTAGTTCTGTGGCGGAATTTACAATAAACACGCCATTCCTGCGGTACTGAGCCGGACATGCATAAAGGATTTTTAGCATATCCTCTACAGTTATTGCAGCGGAAGCCGCTGTAGACTCGGCAGCAGCTACTAATGTGGCATTGATTGTAATGCCCTCCGGCTGATTGCTGTCATGCCCGGATCCAAGTACAAATTTCTCTTCCTCTGCCTCTCCAAGCGCCCGGGCAAACTCTTCACCCAGTATCGCCTCAAGATTGACATCACTATCCATGAGCTCATCTTCACCGATTTTAGCCAGCCCGTAGAGGTCTTCTACGTACTGATGAGTCGGTACTCCCGGCGTGAGGTCAGATTCAGTTATATCAGTACCTGTCTCTAGCTTACCCCACCCAACCGATACGGCACCCATGCTGCGCATCTTGATGCGGTCCTTGCCGATTGTCCTCACGGTAGCCAGCCCTCTGATTATCGTTATCTTCGGCAAGATGCGTTCAATCTCGGCATCGAGTTCAGGCTCTATGATATATTGACCGGTAGCATCTTCTACCAGCGCCTTCCGTTCCTCTGGAGATAGAGCCTTTTCACCGGAGCGTACGTATTTGTAAAACGCTGCCTTTCGAGACTTCTGCTCATCAGTGTTATCGCCGCTTTCGGGCTTGACCAGTTTTTCTCTACCGATCTTAAGCTCAAGGTCATCAAGCCGTTTGTCTAGATTTGCCTTCTGCTCCATGAGAGCAGTTACTGCCTTATCTATACGCTCGATTGAGCTTTTAGTCTCAGATAAAGGCTCGCCGTACTTTTTAATCTCGGCATCTTGGCGCTCTACCGCCTTGTGGAGTTCTCCAACCGCCTCTTCTATTTTCTTTGCTAACTCTTTTGGGTCCATTCCCTTTTCCTCCTATTTCGTTAATTGTGCCAGGATAGCATCTATCCTGGATTCGGCTTCTTTAGTGTCAAAGCCTTCATTACTTGCCTTGAGTCCTGATATTAAAGCATCCAGTTCAGCGGCTTCAGGAGTCTCTTCTGAAGAGTGAAGTGATTTCTCGGCTTCATCCTCTACATTAGCAACCTCAAGAAGTGCTCTAAGTGCCTCAAGAGCAGCTTCGACTTTACTCATACTAGCTGCGCTTAGGACTCGACCCGACTTGATATCTAAATTGTTTGAATATTCAGCACCTGTCTCATCAGACTCTCCCCTGGACTTTTCCCAGGGAGCAACTATGGCTTCATCGTCAAATTCCTTGCGCATCTTGGTATAATATTTCTCACAATGCGCTTGCACCTTCGCCTTGTCCTCCACTGGTATCTGAACACCTCCACGCGCACCCATTAGCACACCGGCTATGGCAAATATGCCTCGTGGTATAGCTATCAGCCGTCCGCCCGATATATCAGCAAAGCCTAACTTATATGACCCAAGCATCTCTGTATCTTCTGAATTATACCACATGAATGCCCGGCGATATTTATCCCAGTTTATATCATCTCCACCCGCCCAGGCCCTGACTCGCCTCTCTGCTGCTCCGGCATCCCACTCCTTTTCTCTATCCGCCAATGCCAAGTCGTCGAATGTAGTAGCTGCCTTCACAGATAGGATCCTGGCCTCCTGGTTAGCTGCAAATATCACAGGAGAGACATCGTAGAGCCGAACCTCTTTGAGATGCCGAACACCGTCGATAAAATCAGATTTAACGGTATCATACCCGATTGACATCCTTTTGATAACTCCCGCCCTGGCAAGAGCGAGCGTATCCCGTGCCTTCTGAATATCCATCACAAGACGGATTTTCGCATGAAGACCGTTGGCATCCTGTTTTAGTTCAGGTAATCCTATCGGCTCCATCACGTTATGGTTAAATAGTGATACAATGGAATCCTTATTCTCCTTCAGTGTCTTGGAAAAAGCACCGGGGTCGATAATATCACCATAGGAATCGGGCTTGCTGCTAAAAGTCGCACCATAACCCTCAATGATACCGCTTTCCTCGTCGACTGCCTTAACTTCAAATTTTACTGTTTTACGCTCCACTACTCACCTCCTGATTATAATTTATACCTTTGGTTCCCTGCTAAAATATTGCTCAGCACATCTACACTGGATAGACTCGGCAGGGTCGCCAGACGGGTCGCCAGGAAACATCAGTCCATTTGAGTATGCCTCGTCCAACTGCCGCTCCTCTCCGTCTAGTGCCTGGTGGCTATCCCTTACCCTATCGTCCCTCGATGATATCCACCGCTTCGCCTGAACTATCCCCGATTGCTCGGCTGCCTCTCTTTGCCCAAATCCGGCAGCAGCAGATACTTCCGTTCTGGCTACCCTCATTGCCTTATATTCGCTCCTGTCATCATAAAAGGCTTTCAGCCTTTCAGCTATCTGAGGTATTAGTAAATTTTCTTCCTTACCCATCAGGATTACCGCCCTTACATCCGCCAGGTTGGTATCTATGATACTTTTAACCGTTTCTGCTCCATGCCTTTCTATCCATAGACGAGAGGCTGCGCTAAACGGGTCAAATCGCCACTTAACCTCAGATGGAGTCATGCTTTTAGGCTGCGCACCGAGGTCATCCGCTATACGGTCTCCAAAATCCCTTACGAGTGTAACAAGGATAGCAGTTATCATCTTCTCCCACTCCGGAGTAAGTTTCTTAATAGCCCGGGAACTGGCAGTATCTACCTCATCCGCCGTACCTTTTCCTTTGATAGCCTTAACTATTTCGTTGGATTCTTTTCTATATAGCGTCTCTATCCTCTTAGACGTCACTCCCCACCAACCTAATTTTCTCCTGTCTATTGCCTTCCAATAAACTGTCTTTGCCTCTTCAGATTCCAGATTGAGAGATTTATAACTCTTTTCTAATTCCTCATCACCAATCTCTTCAAGTTCAGCTCTCGGAGAACCAGTCGGCAATAAATTCATCGGCAGGTAGCCTGAACTCCATCCTCTGAACTCATCGAATCCCATTTCAAGACGTGTGTTTATCTGCTCAAACGGGACTCCCATATTCCAAAGAGTTTGAGCCTGCGTGACCTTCTTACCGTAATCTTCCCGCATGGCAGGTATACCGGAGAGGTCGTATGTAACCTCAATATCACCATACATCGGGGATATTTTAAGATTAATGGTTGACCTTACATCATCCAGCAGTGGAATAACCACATCCTCATATAAGGCCTTACGAGCTTCCATTACATTATTATATGTTGATGTAGTTCTGTCTCCTAACCACCAAGGGTCAAGCCCGAAAGCTGCAGCTATAGCTCGAAGATTAGCCAGACGAGACGCTATAAAATCCATCTCCACAGGAGTAAGAGACATTTGATTCCACTTAGCTCCCGCGCCAAGCACCCACGGCTCACGTCGCCGAGACTTATCCAGGAATTTCTCCCGTACCTGACGCCTCGCTTCCTCAAACTGCTCCTGTGTTAGGACTGACTCATGAGTGAATACTCCATCGACGACTCCTCTATTCTGCATAGATATCTTCTGAGTATCCTGGGCCTCATTATCGGTATCTACTGTCCTCGCAGCAGCCTTAAGCGGTGATATTCCCCAGTACGGATTACCCGGGTCTACTTGCTGAAAATGGATAAACTGATTCGCAGGCAGTATCTCATGTCGTCCGTCTACTGTGATGTCCCATCCCTTAAGCCACTCACCCCTGACATCGGATGGTATAGGTCTTACCAGGTCTGGCATGACCGGCCATATTTCTTTTATCTGATTTCTCACGATAACAGGTTGCCACAGGGCATTTCCAGTAAGCTCAAGATGTGCTATCAGAATTTCAATCATATCTTGACCTGAAAATTCGGGATTGGGATTTTTCAGCACTACCTCCAGCGGATGTCTATCTATAGGCTCGCCATCCTTATCGACCACGATCCACGGCACAGCACTTGCCACTTGAATGATAGTTCGCACAGCGCGATAAACAAAGACGGAAATCTTATATCCCTCTTTTGTAGCCTTATGAACGCTCATATCGGTATAGATAGGTAAATTCGGAGTCTGATAGCTCTCTATTCGTATCCGGTCCTTATCTAAGGTAGCCACCTTAGGAGATATCGCTGTAGCAAGTTTTGTTCTTATCGTCTTTAACATTATTCAGTCCTTAACAAAAACCTCTTCAAACTCACACTGTGAACCATTATTTTCATCGTGCGGACAAGGATGTTTAGATAATCTGCCTTTCAAAACTGGAACTTTAAGCATCTTATTTTTAATCAAAGCAAATAACTCATTCATGTCTGCTTCCGTGTCAAAACGTATCTCCAGATTATTGCTTGGCTTTCCATCTTCAGTAACGCTTTTAGAGTGTTGGACTGCACCCCATATTAATTTACCCGCTATCTGATCTTTTATGGCAAGAGACATTGTATCATTTTTTGCAGGAGTATCGAAAGCCAGATTAGCCATTACACAGTATTTCATCCCTCACACTCCTAAAAGATGTTTTTCTTGATTGACTATATTTTGTACTTGTGCTGATGCTGTCAAAGGTCACAGTCACAGTTTGCTCTTCCAGCCGTATTGTTTCAATTATCCGTATCGATAAATTGGCTTTCCGGCATTTGATGTGTAATCATTCACTCTTTAGCTCCTTTTCTAAATTAGGGAGAGTGTGGAAAAGACTTCATAAATGCTCTCATTGCCGCTGGTCTCGACCACGTGCGCTGAAAGTGCCTCCATTCGATAGGGTAATCTATCCAGTGATCCGGCGGCTGGTAAAGCTGGGCGAAGGGCGTAGCGCCAGCCTGCCAAATATCAATCATGCGTTCAGTGGCTTCGCTTATAGTCTCATTAGGGTTGAACTTCAAAAGGACGTAGCAGTAGGTCTTATGCTGTCCAAGCCCTAATAGGTTAATGGCTTTGCGGAGCGGCTTGATAGCCTCTTTGGTATCGCACGCCATGAATACCTGTTTGATTCTAAGGGAACGGACTCTATCCGCAAACCATTGACTAACCAGAGAAGATTCCAAACCGCCCGCTAAACAGACCTGGTGTTGAGTAGTAAGCATATCAAGGACGCTATCGATGTGAGAACGTGGGCATTGTAGTAGGCTATTTGACTGCTCAATGTTCCCCTCTGTGATTGTAAGCAACCGCAATGCCCCCTCTCTGCGCCACACCAGACACCACGGGCATTTATGGTTACAACCACGGCTTGTGATGACTACACCCTGCTTAAGATATAGCCCAGGTGTAAAACCATCGCAGGGGTCATCATAAGCGGGACCGCCAATTTTTACAGGGAAATATTGCCGCCATGCCTTAGCCAAATATTCCGCTTTCGGTTTGTCCCAAGTAAAGGTGCAGGATACGTGAACCTCGATGTCTGATACAGCAGTTGGGGCAGGCATAAATAGGGGGGGAGAGCCAACAACAGCCATATCATCTTTTGGGGTGAATGAAGTACGGCGGGGAAAGACTCGTATAATCTTCATTCCAGCAAATACGCTCCGTTTTCATTCAGTAAATACGCACCTAGCAAATACGTTGTCATGGGTTCACAGCCTCACTGGGCGGGGGTGTCTCCGGTGACCCCTCAGCACACTTAGGGTTATCGCAGTGCTCACCTACGTAAAGTTGTCCGCAGGCGTCACACATGTCCCAGTATTCCATAGGCGGGCCGAAACAGCAGTCAATACAGCGGTCTTTGAACTGGTCTTGGAATTTGTCATTGACCATACCCAGGTCACGCTCTCGCCCACACTGAGGGCATTTCCCGTGACTATTCTTGTGCCAGAATATCTCGCTTACTGTTGCCATTCTTTCTACGCCCCTTGCCGAATTATCATTTTGTATGACCATTTACTCTTTCCTCACTGTTTGCCGAATAGCCGATAAATTAAGCATTATAACCACCATCCGAGTTCGCTTGCTACTATCGCTTGAATTCGCTCTTGAGTGAGGTCATAATTGGCTATTCTGGTGAAACCAGTGTTGCCGTTGGTGATAAACGCTATATTACCACCCGCATTATAATTAAAACAACCAATTCGTCCATTATCAATTCCAGCACAATCTGCAAACCATGCCGTTGTATTAGTAGCCAGTAAAAATGCTTGGGCAACTGCTTCTCCATTGACTAATAAAACAGGTGCAACTCCATCCTGTATTAGTGCTAAATGCACCCAAGTGTAGTCAGATATTACTGATGCATCAGTATCTAATCTCCACTGCCCAACTCCAGCAATATTTAATGCACAATATAACAATCCAGTTGTTGTTATCTGCATCAGGATATACTCGCTAGCACTAGTATCACCAAATGTTATGATGTTGGCAGAAGTTGCTGGAGTAGCATCATCCAGCTTCACCCAAGTCATCCATGTACCTTTCTTAGTATTAGCAAGTTCGGGAAGGACAACATCAATATTAACATAGTCGTCACCATCGTATCTCAAAGTCATAAGTCCATTGGCAGACCTCCACGTTGCACCTACGATTGTGCCGTGATTCGGAGGCTGTATACCAGAACGGTCAAATAGAATAGTATCCCCAATTCTCTGGTCTATTCCAGGCATATCAAGTACAAGTCTATAATCCCTCTGCCTTAAATCAGGATTAACAGGCATTACATCAGTTCTCACCAATCCCGAAGGCAACCTCGTGAGATATTTTTCTTTGAGTAATGTTAAATTAGCCATTCGGACTCCTTAGAATCTACTGCCGTAAACTGTGAGCGAAAACGAGGGTGTCGTGCCAGTCAGGCTTCTCACCTGTAGAAATGCTATCGCACCTTTGGCATAACAGCGTACTCTGAGTTTCCCTCGTATCACGCCACCACCGCCTGCTGAACCAGTGAAGAATAAACTTTCGCCGGCATACCACTGAGCGTCAACAGAATCGTAATAAATCGGCGTCAACTCAATTACTGGTGAAGTCCCACCCAGAGTTATTTTGCAGTCAAAGTCCACGCCTTCAAAGCCTGCACAATCTATGCCACCACCAACTGCCGGCTCATTCCATGCAAAGCCCTCCGTCACGCTTACTGCTCCTGCACCAGTCGTGTCTACGTCATAATCAGTTGTTGCGCCACCACCATCGGCAACCTGTCCCTGATATTTCGGGCTAGCATCTACCGAGCAGAAGATGTTGTATTTCAAAGCCCCTGTCACTTTGGTAATGGTAAGCCTGATTCTGTGGGTATTCAAACCATCGGCAGACGTGGTAATATTGCCCACTGTTGAGGCTACTGTCACGCCGTTATCGTTTACCGCCGAGACACGATATTTGTAATTGGTATTAGCCAGTAAAGAGCCTTCTGTCGGTCTGTCGCCTGCTCCCGGTGCCGCCGGAGTGGCTAATATATCCTGCGCTGAGATATTGTCCCTGTGAAGTGCTGGCGCTTGTCTCTTATGCGTCACAACCCTATTGGTTGTCTCCGGCGTAGTCTGGTCAATACCTACATTACCAACTACAGCAGTGCCAGCAGCCAGCACAATTAGTGTCTTTAACTCCGCAACGGAGGTCTTTATATCTTTGAGCCTCGCCAATACTGTATTGCTCGTAGGCGTCGCTTGCACTTCGCCCGTTTGCTCTTTCAGCACCCAATTCGTGCCATCATAGGTTATCCATGTTGACTGTGTGTTCTGCTCCCGGAACGTGGAGTTAATCACAACTCCAGTAGGTTTACTATCCGTCGAGAGTCCCTCATAAGAATCCCCTACACTCGGTGGTAATATTCTGACTGCCATTTTTATCCTCCTTGGTTAATAATAATGTCCAGCTATTGTGTCCAGTTTTTATCTTGTGCTCCAGAGCATCCTCTGAAGTCATTACCTCACCACATATTTCACATCGAACCTTTTCCATCATCCTATCATAAAAGGTCTATCTCCAACTCCAACCAAGGCATCCAAAGCTCCTGATAAAGCATCACAAATGTCATCATGTGAGCCTTGGGGAAAAAGCTCTATCTCATCAAGGAATGCAGTATTCCACGATCCCCTTACAATTTTAATATTGCCTGCTTCAGCCTGACTCGCTACAGGATTAGCCCGAACCTCTTTTGAACCTGTAGACGGGACGCCCTTGAAATCATAACCCATAAGCACTCTACGCTTATAATCGTCTATCGCCTTAATTCCACTCGATCCCGGCTCCTGCTCCATCCGTATCTTGACTGCCCTGCCATCAAGCTCCGCGGTCTGCTTAATTAACTGCTCCGTAGTGTTCGGCGTGCCCCTCATCCGCCTTATGTCCATAATGTACAGGATATTATTTGCAGTCCTGCCCATGCGTAACCCCACAGTCCAATCAGGGTCTTTTCCTGCCTTAGCTTCTGTAGCTGCCATATCCCAACATCTTACAGATGTAACCTCAGCAGGCGCAACATCGACAATCTCAAACCACTCCCGCCGGAACTTAGAACCTCCATGCCTGGCTGTCCAATCCCCATCCTCTATCTGCCGTTGTGTAATAGGGTCAAGCTCCGCAAGGGATTTGTGGTACTCAGCAGCATCAATATGAGGGTTATCAGCGAGCTTAGCCGGGAGGAAAACTCTAGCCGTACTTCGCTCGTCCATGAACCGCCTCTTTACCCAGTCGTGCCCAATATTACCCGGGTTTGATGCTGACCTCATACGAATGGGGACACTAGAGCCCATTAATCTTCTCGTCCTGGAGAACATATAAGTATAGTATCGTTCAGGAAATTGAGTAAGTTCATCGAAGCCGATAAATTGAAAAGCTGCTGACTGATACCTGTCCAAGTCTCGGATATTATCCAGATACCCAAAAGTAAGCGAAGCACCAGCGGGAAAATGCCAGGACTTCTCCATATCACTCCACCTAGCATCTGTATTAGTAAGCCAAGAGCGCGATACTTCCATTAGAGCACCTGGCAGGGATAAATCCGCATATGTCCGCCTGATAATTAAGGCGGCATAATCTTTTGTATCAACGTATTGGAGAGCTGCCATAAGCAGACCCACACTCTTACCAGGGCCTCCTGCTCCACCAAATAAAGCCTCGAGACAGGGTAGAAGTAAAAAGGCCAGCTGCTTAGGAGTCGGCTTAAGAGGAATGTATTTCGTCCACGCCAAAGAAAGGTCATGTATTTCCGAACCCGTCTCCGGTCCTACTGACCATAATAGTTTTGGACGCTCGGCTACTACCAATATAGTCTCCTATTTAGTTCTGGTTTATAGCTACAACACCGGCTTTGACTAAAGCCTCTATAGCAGGGTGAAGCTCTTCTTGTGTGATATGCCGAATTGTTTGCTCAATCTTAATTGCCTCTCCGTCTCTGCCAGATACTTCTTGCCGTTCTATAAAGCCTCGTGCTTTACCTTGGGTCTTCAGGTAGAAAATAATACAGGCATTATCGCCGTCTTTAATTTTACTATATAGTTTACCCTCGGCAAAGTCAAGCATTGACTCTTTGGCTTCCTGTACTGCTTCCCTTACAGACTGAAACTCAGTCGCATATCTCTTGACAGTGGTATACGATACGCCGGCCTTACGGGCTGCCATAGTAAGCAAGCCCTGAGTCTCGCCCAAGGCTTTAATTATCCTCTCGGCTGTCTGCTCTCTTTTTTTACTAAGTCCATTTGTACTATTGCCGTTATTGCCGTTGCTTACCATTTACGATTCTCTCCGCTTCTGCCAATATCTCACCTGTCCCAGTATCGACAACTGCTCCCTTTGCCGTCTCTAACGCTATAAAGGTTTTGAGATGTCGTTGTATTTTGTCTCGTTGCTCTATCGCCATCCGATACCCTAGCTCTAACCGTTCCCTGTAATCATCAGGGGTGATAAATATTTCTCTCAATTCATCTAATGAACCAAACCGGAGTAGTACCTTGTTCTTGCCGCTTGCGATACTCAACAATACCGCTGCACATGGATATTGATAACTCGGCTGTGGTATGCTTACCGTAAACACGTTGTAATACTTATCGTTGTAAGGGTCAATTACCCGCCATCTGGCCCAAGTTATCTGGTTTAATTTCACAACTTTTACCTTTATGTAATATTCAGCTTACGCTTTCGCCCATGTATATTATAATATACTATAATAATATACAGCGGTGTCACCTCTTACTAATTAAAACCCATTGCCGTTAGTTGTCATATTCCCCCTTAAAAGCAAAACCACCGGGGGTAACCGGTGGCTTATCTCACAACTGTCGCTGATTTTACACTAGCACATATTCTGTATTCTGTCAAGTTTTTTCTTTAATTAGCCTTGATATTCAGGACTTAAAATGAATACGTTTTCGCTTCATAATAATATCCTTTTTCGCTCTGTAATCAACCTGTCTTACCCAGGCCCGATAGGATAATCTCCGCCTCCTCCATCCAGATATGTAGTTCAACGCCCTCCGTGCCGGTCTACTTAATTGCTCAAGTTCTAAGCCGCTCTGCACTTCATCGACCAGGGCCTCTCCGGCCTCCCCGGTGGTACTGAGCCGGATATTTACTTCCCCTGCAAAGCCCGCAGGGTCCTCAAATGGCGCTCTGTGCCCTTTAGTGCCAGGCAAACCTATATATCCTGTTTCCCGGTGCTCGGGCGGCCAGATACCCTCTTTGAGTACCGGTAACCAGTTGACCAGCCATATCATTTCGTCTCTGGTGAAACGGATTGAACCGGGTGAAAACCAGTCCTTCTCACTCATTCACTCATTTCGTCTTCTTGGGGCTGCTTGGCGATTTTCTCATAAACTTACCGTAGTCTATGGACTTGTCCAGCACAACCGTAATCACCTGCTGGATATCATGCGGCCACTCTACCCATACACAGGGCGGTATACTATCCATGTGCTTTCTGAGTATACCCTGTACCTTACCAGGTAGGCAATGGAATATCGGTAATGCGTACCTCATGGGCTACTTCCTTATTGGTTTAATCCAGCCGTCTTTAAGCATATCCGTTGGTGTAGTCGGTATAAAACAATCTCTAAAGGCTGGTTTTATCACTTCACTATTATAAAAATCGGATACATCTGAACACTTCCGATATTCAGGCAAATTCTGGTCGTCTGACTTTACCACTAGCCCATCAATGGCGAGGATTTTGTCAAGCAATTCACAACTTGTTAAATCAACCCCAACGCTCTCGCTATAACAATAATGCCCTTGCCTATCCCAATACTGACACTTCTTGCAAGTAGGATATGTTATAACTTCGTGTATCTCTTCCCTCACCTTCTTAATCTTCTCAGCATCGTTCATTAAATTCTCCTTTCTACTTCAAACTTATAACCATAGCGTACTCAATTACATCCCTTAAAGAACCTCTAATTAAAAGTGGTTTTAATTGACCAGTTCCCTCACATTGTGAACAAGGAACAAGAAACTGGTTTTCCGAACTATGATTATATTTTTTGCCATCTGTACACCAAGGACATTTCTCGTCTTTAAGTATTTCATTTATAGGTATTCGTTTCTTACCCTTGCAACGCTCACAAATTGTTGTATGGGTGTATTCTCTACCGAAACATCCACCGTGTCGCCCATCATCATACATCTCTGCATGGGTAGGTCTATAATATTCTGTCCTCTTATAATGGTCAATCTTCCCATACCCTCTACAACTAGGACATCCAATACTCTTTTCTCTTTCAAGAGGTAATTCCAACCAAGGTTCTATTTCTATGACCACATGATTTCTATATAGATAAGTTATAACATTATCAACTAAGGATGGGTCGGTTAATATCGCTGTCAGTCCCTTTGTAATTTTATCTATTTTGGCTTGCTTTGTAGTCTCCGTCTTCTCAGTATCGTTCATTTTCTACCTCCACCTTAATAAATCCGTATATAAGCATCGCAATCCTTGCAGTAGCCCTCTCCAGTGACTAGGAAGTCTGTCAGTGACCAGCAACCTAGTAATCCCCATGTAGCATTGTGATAACCGCACCATACAGGCTGGGGATAGTCTCTGTCACACTCAGCGTAGGTGAGCTTACCGTCAACCTTTTCTTTGTATTCTTCTTCTGTTAGTTCGTGGAAGTATTTTTGCATCACTTCTCCTTTATTTCTTTATATCCATCTATATACTCGTTTCATTCTCCCTCCTCAATGGTTATCTGTAGCTCTGGCAACTCATCCTTCTTCAACACCACCGAGCCGTCATGCCATCGGTAGTGCTTATCGTTTATATGTGTCACGTCCTCAATCGCATCCAAGCAAATTTTTCCGATGTTGGCAAGGTCGGGTCTACTTCTTTCATCCCTAAATTTCCCATTACAGGTAACATGGATAGGCATATTCCAGTCCTCAATGTGATATGGCTTTATCATCCAGCCGAGCGCATCCATCCACGCTCTTGCTTCTGGCTTAACGTATTCTCCACCGCCTCGCCTACGCCCTAGATAGTGGTTGCAGGATATTACCGAGCCCGGGTAGTAGATAGTTATTGTCACGCCTCTCTTAATCATTCTTTACCCTCATACTGCTTTGTAATAATACAGCTTTCTTCCCAGGAAACCATGATACTGCTCCCGCCGCTATAATCACCTTGTTAAATTCCTCTATTGCTTGAGCAACTTCATCTGGTAATTCACCATCTTCAGCCAACTCATCACAACCGTAATCGTCAGGAATTGGTGGTAAATATTCAGGCTCACAGATTATCAGGCGCAAACTATCTGCTGTCCCACCTTCATCCTCAAGGCAATTTTCAACGTCATCCCAATCTCGGAAAAATCTATCGGCAGCAGCGGAATAGATCATCCCCTCGCCGTTCCATTCCTCTTTTGGCATGGCATCATATCTCTTTATTTGTCTGTTCTCATGGCATTGAGGACATACCAATCTACCTCTATCAACAGGCTCACCGCAATCCTCACAGCGAGTATGGGTACAACCATCATACCTTGCAGCACGCTCATCATTACCTAAAAAGCGCCCATGCCTACTTACCCAACCAGATATATTTGCCTTATAAGTAGCTGCCTCATCACTATCAAACATAACCATCTTAGTTTCATTATTGTTAATCATTCTTTACCTCCTTTACCTCAATAAATCCATAGCACAAGGGGCACTCCCTCTATTTCAGTTCCTTCAGTAAAATGGTGTTAAAGGTTTATAAATTGCCGATTAGTATAGATATTATAGCCGATAAAAAGGCTACTGTCTCAACAAGAAGAAAGGGTTCAATCAGGCGAATGCATTTCCCCTTTTTTAATGTCATGGGATAATTGTGTTCAGATGATTTCATTAAGGCTTCGGCAACCCATTCACGCATAGTTATGTCATCATATTCCCTTACAAACTGCCTAAATTCAGCGTACGGCACGCCTAGCTTTACATCCCTAACCTTAATAGCTTGCATTGTGAACCAACCAGCGCCCAAAAAGGATAGAAGCCCAATTGCTCCAAATATCAGAGAGGGTATATTAAAATCACTCTGCTTTAATTGAGATGCAAATCCAATAGTTGCTACTGGTATGCCTATTATTATAGCAATTAAAAACCCAACTTTATTATCTATCTGGTCAAATACTTTGTGGATGCGGTCATATTCAGTGTTTGCCGTTTCATAATAGGTATCCAATGCCTTTATTTCATCTGATTTTTCTTCCATTGTCTCCTCCTTTTAATCAGTATATCATAAGAGTGGATGTCCTTTTTCAAGCCTATAGGCTCGTTTAGGAATTAACCGGATAGGCTGTTAGTTTTATTCCGTATGTCCAGACCCAGGGGTTTTTCTCCCACGTATAGACCTTGTTGGTTGAGTCCCACAAGTCGATAAAGGAATTTATACGAGTCCATTCTTTTTTGTCCGCATGACCTGTGCTGTAATCAACTCCCTCATCCACGGCATCCTTCTCAGTCATATTCTGAAGTCTATCGAGTTTAACTGATGTTATCTCCCCGAAGTACCTTGCTGCCCATTCAGGCATTAATAGGTGTGATTTCCACTTGCTATCTACCCAATAACCCTCTTTGCAGTAGAACTTATCACCCACCTGAAAGCGGGGCTTGACTATTACTTGTTTACCTGTGATTTTGCATTTAACAAGATAATCACCTGATAACTTGTCCCTAAGTAAACAATACCAATCACCAGGATTCTCATTAATCTCTTTCAGCCCATGCAATAGGCTAGTTAGGGTCTTTCTACCCTCTACAAAGGCTTTTAGCATTTCAGGTTTGAATAAAAATGATTTCATATACACTTTCAGTAGCCTATGTCAGCAAGTTCTATCGCCATGCACATCTAACCAGAGGGGGTCTGGTCTGCCTTTACTAAAATCTAATACAAAAGGCTCATACTCTTTGCATTATCTATTTATTTTAGCTCTAATTCTCTGGGGACATTTTTTACCTCCTTATTTTCTAACATCTAACAAATAACTAACAACACTACTCTAAAGAGTAGTAGTGTTTTGTTAGCTAACCAGATTCTAACTTCTAACAACTTTGTTAGATTAGCCTCAAAAATTTCTAACAACTTTTCCATCTAGTCTCAACCCCTTGTTAGAAAAAAATCTAACAACCTTCTAACAACTTTTTTATTTAGCCTCAAAAATTTTCTAACAACCCATATTTTCCAGTACCGATTTTTACAAATGTTTTCTTGTCTTTTGCCAGTATAACACCGATACTTTTTGTATTGTCCGGCTCGTTCAACATTTCGGCAATATCCTTAATAGCTGCTGTGCCTTCTGATTGCAAAATATTTATTATACGCTGCCGCTTGGTTAATACCCTTTCAGCTAAATCATTATTACTGCCAATATCACAGGCTGAGAAGCGTATACTTTGTAATGTATCATCGCTATCATTGTAAAAGTCTACCGCCATTCCTATCGGCTTCCGGCTCCGTCCCGGGTTAAACTTCTTTGATACCAGCGCATACTCTTTGTGGTCGCTATCATCATCATCTGATTTTAATTCATACTGCGCTCGGGACCTGTTAAACTTTGAGACACTACCGAATGGTGCGGTAGCCTGGTTGCTGGACATATCAGATTTAGTTATGTGGTCGATAGATAATGAAGTACACCGGAAAGAATTAAGGCAGTTATAGAACTCAGAAGCAATAGTGGACTCGCTTTGTCCGTGTCCACTGGTAGCGGTGGCAGCCATTACGGAATCTATGATGATAAAACCAATATCGAATTGTGCTACCTGGCTGCGTACATACTCCACTGAATTGATAAGAGGATTACTCATTTGCCTGTACAGGATTGGTTCGTCATTGTCAATATGTAATCCCCTTTTAATAGCGGTAATATATCTCCGGTGAGTATCAGCATCGGCTTCCCAATCAAGATAGAGGACATTCGCTTGCATCGGGACAAAGGGTAGATTACCGTCAGCACAGATACCGAACTGTACAAGGATAGCGAAGTAATCTGCTATGGTAGATTTTCCCTTACCACCTGCTGAGAAGATGGTGGTCGGCATATTAAGAGGTATTATCGGGTCAATCAATAAAGGTATTCTCATTATTTTAGGCTCTTGATTTATATTTTCCTGTATTCCGCCTTCACGGAGAGCAGATACAACTAACTTGGTACAGTATTGAAGTGCTGCTTGCCAGTCAATGTCTTTGGAGTTTTTTAATAACCTGGTAGCTATTTTGTCCATTGTCGGCAGAGACATCAGGTTTACGCTTGTCCGGAGAAGCTCTTTAGTGCCAATACCGTTGTCATGTATTACCACTAATTCACCCTTAGCATCATCTGAAACACGTTCACACTTCATAGTTATATCTATAGATGGCCAGTAAAGAGCATAACCATTCAGGTCTTTACTAAACGCAGGTATTTCTAATTCAGTCAATTTATACCGCCTATTATTACTGGTTTCTTTTTAAGCTCTATACCTTTTCTCATATTGGAATAGTTTTTGACAGCCTGTGCATAGGAATCATAGTCTAACGAGCAGGGGCACTCTATAATGCAATGGCTCATGTGGGTACAATCCCCACGCTGAAGTTTATCCGTCCTGTGTAATTCCTGTGCTACGTTAATCTGGTGAGGCTTTTGGCAATTAAACATAGCTGTGAGTATGCGCCTGTTTTGCTGGTCGTAAATATCATCTGGATTAATGATATTGCGTACTGATTCTATAGCACTCGGTAAGCCCAAGTATGTGGTAGATAATGCGTGTTGTATCAGTATAGCACCTAAGAGGCAACGCTCCGCCTCTCTGGTAGCTATAAATACTTCCATATTCATAATTACCTCATAGAGTTAATGTTGACGTTTCCGTTTAGCCATGAACGGTAGAGTAAGCGGATAAAGGCAGAAGTGGAGATACCTAACTTCTGTGCCTCTTTGAATAATCCCTGTTTCTCTTCGGAAGTCAACCGGAATATAACCTGTTCTGTTTTAGTTTCCAATCCTGTTTCTAATTCTTTAATATTCATAATTACGATTATACTACAATGTTATTACAATGTCAAGTCCTTTGCGCTCAATTCAGATAGATAACTGTCCAAACCGTTATACAGCCTGTTGTTCGCAAAATCAGCATTGGGATTGGGCGGTACAAAGGATAGAGGTTCAACTGCCGTCCTTTAGGGCTTTCTCAACATCATCTATAACTGATGTGATATGACTGCACTTACTACAATCGGTATCGTCTTGGTCGCAACCGTGACCAAACATATCAGGCATACAAGGGAAGTATTCTTTGAATAGTTTTATCATCCGTTCTCTCTCGGACTGCTTAATTTTCTCAACTTCATCTTCAGGTAGCCAGCCCATCGCCAGCAGGTGTTCTATTTGTGCTTGAAGTAACTTATCAACATTAACGGTGTATAGACTGCGTCCACCTTTTTTGTATTCCCTCTCTTCGCTTAGGTCAATGCTGTCAAATATCTGCTCGTCACTCAGTAAATACTTTTTCATGCTTGCCTCCCTTTAATCACAAAGTTATTGGCTACACCTGTTAGCCCCATTGTTCTGCCATTGCTTTTGCTATACCAGGTAATGTTCTTGACCTATTCTTCCATCGGTCGGATGACGGTGGCTCTCTATGAACTCTTGCCTCACGACCATCCACTATATTGGTAGGTCGTAGTAATGAAAGGTTCTTTAACCACAGGCAGGTAGCCTTTATCTCACCATGGCCAAATTGCCAAGGTTGTATTATCTGGTCGGGTTTTCTATAAACTGTTGACATTATGGATATAGGATGTTCCAGTGCTATCTTGGGAATATCGGCAGTAGCCAATACTAGAAAGAAACCTATAGCTTTTTGCTGTCTACCATCAGCTATCTTCTCAGGAAACCACCGGGCCCCAGAAATAGCAGTATCTGTACAATACGGGTGAGCAATCATCAAGTCCCAACCATCGTCAAGGTGTTTCAGTATATCATCCTGTATATGCTGTCCTGGTATTTCGGTAGGTAATAAGTCACAACTCCACACATTATGTCCTCTAGCCTTAAATGCTTCTCTTACAATACCGCTAAATTCACAAGCTATTAATATTTTCATCCTACCTTCCCCTCACAATAAAGTTATTGGCTTTCCGTGAGCATTTCTCGCACAGCCCTGTCGTGTTCCTGACCTTGCCGTTCCTATCGCAGGGCAATAATCTGACAGCACCGCAATCACAGGTATGCTCTATCTTGTTCTTACCGTTCACTTTTATTATTTCTGGCATCACTTCTCCAATCTGAAACCATAATCTATCACCCACTCGTTTTTATCCCAAGTGTGGTCGGGATTCATTGAGTTCCAAGCTTGTCCAAAAACATAGTAATATCCAATATTAGTGTAATTACCATCAAAACCCTCTGCCTTAATATCTTCCTCAGTCATATCATGTAGCCTCTTTGGAACGGCTGAAAGGAAATTAACTTTGTGCCTCGATGCAAACTCAGGCATGAAGAGAGGAGGTCTCCATTTATCATCTTGTAAGTCTATACCAGCATACCAGTATTTACCAAATATTTCTTCGGTTAAACAAAGCCAAATACCTACACCACCATCTTTGTACTCTAGTCTAAATTGCCCTTCTTCATAATCCCACCCGAAGAACCGCCAAGCCTCTTTGATATAGGCTGTCTCCCCTATTTTGACGTATGGCTTGACCATAACCAACTCGTTTGTTCTATTACGGAATACAAACGCACCTTCAGGAATTGTGATTGCATATTCAGGATTCTCCAATTCCCAATCATCAGGACACTCGTTAATCTTCTCCAAGCCTCTCAGCCTGCGGGTATGTGTCTTTCTACCCTCAACAGTAGCTCTTATCAGGTCTGGTTTTAGTAATATGCCTTTCATCGATTCTCCTTCTGGTCAAGGGAGGATTAGTCCCTATATTATCAATAACTACTTTCCTTGTACCCCATCTTGTAATATAAGTCAGCACCGCCATATCGTCAGGAATCCATGCGGAAGATATTATCCGTACACCACGATACATGGTTAGTATACTATCCTCTTTTACCGGATAAAACGATGGCAGCATTTTAATATCCCTGCAAGATTTATAGGATGCTTCAACAGAGTATAATATAATATTTCTTTCCTCAGCTATAACAATGGCTTTTTCAATATCTTCCAATGTCAAATTTTCCAACTTCCGCTCCTTTCAAGGAGGAGGGTGTGAGAGTACCCTCCCCTCTTGATGCCCTTTTAGTGTTTAGACTTCCTTTCTTTTTTATTTTCTATAAACTTGGCTAGTTTATTCAGTTGTAGTTTCATGTCATAGGCTACCTCCTAAAATGGCATTTCATCGGTTTCATCGGTTTCATCGATTTCGCAGTTTTCCCATACTGTTGTAACAACTTTTGTGTACCCTAAACAACAGAGGACATAAACCGTCTTGCCCTTATTCTCTGCTAGATTGGCTAGTCTTTCTGATTCAGTCTTTGCACTAACAAAGGTAGTGTGCTTACTGCCATAACCACCACTTGTACCCTCAACCCAACAAGTATAAAATTGTTTCATGGCTACCTCCTATTATGATTCTACAGGCATACGTAGTTGTTTTTCATCATCGTATGCCGAGCGTTGAGAATATATTTCCCCGGTGTCATCCCTTATAATTCTTACGGTATCATTTGAATGTAATTCCACGGTACATTCTACTTCTCTGTATTCTTCCTTACGTGATACAACGTGGGCGAGGCTGGTCTGTTTAGATGTTAATTCCGATAGCTGGTATTTCATTTGGTCTTTTACGCTTTTCTGCCGTTCCTCTTCTGCTGTAATGGCTAGAGTAGTAGTAGATAATTCTTCACTTTTAGCGTTATACTCTCCCTGTGTGAGCTTACACGGTAACTGGTGTTTCTCCTTCCTGATAATAATAACTGCCGGATTAGTCTGTTTCTCTTTTTGTTCCATAATTGCCTTTAATCTCCTTTTATAATTTTATTTCATTTTCAGGTCGTGCATTTCCTTGATTTTATCGTAGAACTTCTGCTGGTTCTCCGGTGATACTCTACCCATAACCGGCTCCAAGCCCCCGGTCAGGTCGTCAGGGCAAGGTTTGATGTTGGCATGGATCCAGCCGGTCCATGCTTTTGTCCAGTTGATTTCCTTTATCCAGTCCTCGACTACAGCCCAATCAAAAGCTCCTGTTTGTTCTTCTGGCGTTACTGGTGCGGGTTCTTCTTTTGCCGGTGGCTTTTCTTCCCTGTGTTCGTGACACCACGTACCTGTATCACCTATCGGGTGAGCATAGCCTTTCATTTTACCCTTCATAAAGTAGTTGGTCTGATGTTCCTCACACCAATGGTCAGTCCGTGTGGCTTGGGTATCAGGTTTAGCAGTAGAAGCGGTCTGTTGCTTCTCTGGTGGCTTCTGTGCAGGCTTTGGTTGTGGTTTATGGTCAGTGGCACTTTCCGCATCATCATCTTCGGGGCATACACCGACTATAGCTGCCAGTGAATACCGTCTGCCATAAGTTATTGCCGAGCCGGTAGCTTGCGGGTCATTCTTCACAGGTTGGATAGACAGTGTGCTTCTTACCCATTCACCTGTTTCGTGCAATAGTGTTGTATAAATCAAAAGAGGGTGTCCTTCGTCATATCCCATTGTTTGTACTACACATAGCCCATTATCGGATAGTGGTTTTCTGCACACACCCCACACTGATGTCAGGTCGGCATAGGTGCTATGGTAATAGGGGTTTTCGGAATCCTTTTTGGCTTCTTCAAGCACCGCCTGAACTTTTATAAGTGCCTTTGCAAGGTTGACAATGTTATCAGATTGGTGGTTATCATATATTGGCATATTCTATTCTCCTTCCTTTATATAATTTTCGGCTTCCATCAATAAATATTTCAATATATTAACACCTGTCTTATTCCACCATTCCAGTTCACCATGCTTCCTAGCGAGTGCCTCGCCGTG